>WNFJ01032712.1_pt2 | contig 15539 bp, 15 predicted proteins | sample 5400461 | NCBI WGS metagenome assembly WNFJ01 (sample SAMN13153349, study PRJNA577476) | soil metagenome | isolation source: 115 cm saprolite on Douglas fir-dominated hillslope | place: USA:California | collected 2013-09-17 | reverse complement strand
GGGGCCGACGTATCAGGCAGCCCGCTCTTGTCGACTTACACCAATTACGACGGAACCTTCACGCTCACCAACGTGCCAACGCCGCCTGCGGGCCAGAAGCTCCCGCTCGTGATTCAGCTCGGCCGGTGGAGAAGGCAGTTCCAACTGGCTCCACCGACGGCTTGCGCTGCCAGCTCCATCGGCGATCTGAACCTGCCACGGAATCGTGGCGAGGGAGACATTCCGCTGACCGCTATCTCGACCGGGGCTGTCGACGCGCTCGAGTGCGTTCTCATGAAGATGGGTGTCGACAAGGCTGAGTTCACGTCGAGTACGTCGAACCCAAGCGGGCGGGTTCACATCTACGCAAAAGGTCCGGGCAGCCAGATAAGCAATGGCGTGGGACCGGGCGCGTACATCCCGGATCCGAACAGCAACAAGAACCCGCCGGCCGCCATCTCGCAGCCGGAGCACGCCCTCATGGCCACCGGGGGCACGTACATGAGTTACGACCAGATCATGCTGCCCTGTTGGGGATCGCCGGTCGACTTCAAACCCGGCGATACGAACAACATGCGATCGTTGGACGAACCTGGAGATCTGATCACCTACGCCGACTCGGGCGGTCACTTTTTTGCGACCCATTACAGCTACTCGTGGCTCGTGGGCAACGGCGAATTCGACACCGTGGCGAAGTGGCACCCTGACTACAACACCCCCGGCAATGTGAATTGGACGCTGAACGTCAGCAAAGTTCCGCCGGTCGTGCAGGCGCCCATGCACTCGGGCGTCTTCTGGCAGTGGCTCAATCTCGTGAATGCGCTGTCGAATGCAAACAAGGCCATGCCGCCCGCGAATCCGCAGGTCTCTATCAGCAATCCACGCCACGACGTGGACGGCGTTTTGAACGGGTCGCTCGATTGGATTGACGGAACCGATCCGCAAAAAAATAATGCGATGATCGAGCACTTCACGTTCAACACGCCCGTAGCCCAGACGAACCAGTGCGGGCACGCGATCTTCAGCGACTTTCACGTGGCCAATCAGGGCAACACCAACAGCACGCCGTTTCCGAACGAGTGCACCAAGAGCTTCACGGCGCAAGAGAAGATCCTCGAGTACATGATCTTCGACCTGGCGTCGTGCGTTACGCCGCCTCAATCGTCCTGCAAGCCGCTCACGTGCGCGACTCAGGGGCTGTCCTGCGGTCCTGCCGGCGACGGATGCGGCAACCAGATCGACTGCGGCACTTGCGCGTCTCCGCTGACGTGCGGCGGAGCCGGCGTGCATGGCCAGTGCGGTGAGCCGGACGGCGGCTCGTGCACGCCGCTCTCGTGCGCCCAACAGGGCATCACGTGCGGTCCTGCCGGGGATGGATGCGGCGGCGTCATTCAATGTGGCAGCTGCAGCGGAGGGCAGACGTGCGGCGGCGGCGGGGTCACGGGCCAGTGCGGCGAGCCGGACGGGGGGGCTTGTGTTCCGCAATCATGCGGGCAGCAGGGGCTTTCCTGCGGTCCCGCAGGCGACGGATGCGGCGGTGTCATCCAGTGTGGAAACTGCACCGGCGGCAAGACGTGCGGCGGCGGTGGTATCAACGGCCAGTGCGGTATCCCGGACGCTGGGGCATGCACGCCGCGGTCGTGTTCGGCGCAGAACATCGCCTGCGGCCCCGCTGGCGACGGGTGCGGCAAAGCGATTCAGTGCGGAAGCTGTGCGTCCGGGCAAACGTGTGGCGGCGCCGGGGTCAACGGTCAGTGTGGGGCGCCCGATTCAGGCGCTTGCACGCCGCGGTCGTGTTCGGCGCAGAACATCGGCTGCGGTCCGGCCGGCGACGGGTGCGGCAACGCGATTCAGTGCGGAAGCTGTGCGTCCGGGCAGACGTGCGGCGGCGCCGGGGTCAGCGGTCAGTGCGGGGCACCCGAGGCGGGTGCTTGCGCGCCGCTTTCGTGTTCGGCGCAGAACATCGGCTGCGGTCCGGCCGGCGACGGGTGCGGCAACCAGATTCAGTGCGGAGGCTGCCCGAGCGGGCAAGCTTGCGGCGCCGGCGGCGTCAATGGCCAGTGCGGGGCTCCCGACGGAGGNNNNTCGGCGCAGAACATCGGCTGCGGGCCGGCAGGCGACGGGTGCGGCAACGCGATTCAGTGCGGAAGCTGCCCGTCAGGTCAGACTTGCGGCGGCGGGGGAGTTCCCGGTAGTTGCGGGGCGCCGGACGGGGGGGGAGGCTGCTCGCCACTCTCGTGCTCCGCGCAGAAGATCGGCTGTGGCCCCGCGGGCGACGGCTGCGGCAATGCCATTCAATGTGGACCCTGTGTCGAGGGAACGTGTGGCGGAGGGGGCGTCCCGGGGCAATGCGGACAGCCCGTCACGGGTCAGTGCACGCCCCAGACGTGCGCGCAGCAAAACATCACATGCGGCCCGGCGGGCGACGGGTGCGGCAACCAGATTCAATGCGGAACCTGCCCGGCGGGGCAGACTTGCGGAGGGGGAGGCACACCAGGACAGTGCGGCGGCGGCGTGTGCACCCCCTACACGTGCGCCCAACTCGGCTACAACTGCGGCGCGGCGGGCGATGGGTGCGGCGGGCTGCTGGATTGCGGACCGTGCGCTGCAGGGAGCTTCTGCGGCGGCGGCGTCCAACCGGGCCGGTGCGGCGGCGGCGCGCCGCGGTAGACGGAAACAGGCGCGCGCGCGCTATGGTGCGCGCCCATGAAGCACGGTGTCCTCGTTCTCGTCGGGCTGATTTGCGGCTTCGCTGCATGTCGGGACAAGTCGTCCGGGGCCAGGGGAGCTCCCTCGGCGAGCGTTGTCACGCTCGGTCTATCGATTGGAGCGTGTGATGACGTCTCGGTTTGCGAAAAGGAGTGCGCCGCCGGATCCGCGGACCGTTGCCGCCGACTTGCGGCGACGTACGCTTTCGGGCAGGGAGTGGAGAAAGACGAGTCACGTGCGACAGCGCTGTACGAGCGCGCCTGCGCGATGAACGATCCCGCCGCCTGCGTCTTCGCGGGCCAAATGCACGAGTACGCGCACGGGGTTCCCAAGGACGATGCCAAGGCCGCCAGCTTCTACAAGCGGGCTTGCGATCTGTCGTGGGCGCCCGGTTGCTACAACCTCGCGATCGTGTACGAGAGCGGCCGCGGTGTGGCGAAAGACCGCGCGAAGGCCGCCGATCTTTACAACATGGCATGCAGCGCCGGCGCGAAGCGCGCATGCGACAAGGCCAAAGAGATGCGCGCGTCGCCCGGGCCCTTCGTTGATGCGGGGATCTTTCTTTGAGCTACTCCGCGTCGAACGGGACGACGCTTGCCTCGGTCAGGCCAGGCAGCGCCGACCGAAGAGGGTCGAGAACTTGCGAAGCCGTCCCTACGACGACCGAGAGAAGATTCTCCGTGTGAATGCGGTTTTTCACAGCGAGGCTTGCCGCTTCGGCTGTCACCTCGCGTACGCGCTGCACCCACCCGCTGAAGTAATCGGGAGGAAGGGCGAGCAGCTCGACGTCGAGCGCCTGATGCAGTCGCTTGGCCGCGGTGTCCACGTCGAACGCATGCGAGCGTACGAGGTAGCGCTGGATGAAACTCACCTCGCGCGGCGTGACCCCTCCAGCCACCCACTGGTCGAGCAGTTCGATCGCCAGTGCCAAGCACGGCCCGGCGTCTTGCGCTGACGGAAATGTCCAGAGGATCCACGCCTGGCGCCGGCGATCGATCGAAGCCCGCGCGCTCGCGCCGTACGACCACCCCCGCTTGGATCGAATCTCTTTCATGAGCCGCGACGTAAACGTGCCGCCGAAGACCGCATTGGCCACGACCAGCGCAACGTGGTCGTCATCGTCGGCGGCCGTCCCCAGCGTCCCCACGAGCATTTGCGTCTGCGTTCGCTCCGGCTTGTCCGCGAGGAGAAGTCGCCGGCCGGGGCGCATGGTGGGCTCGGGAACGTCGTCCTTCTCAGGTTCGCCTCGAGGCAAGCCGGCAATCAGGCGGCGTGCAAGGACGGGCGCTAGTTGCGCCGTTAGGTCTCCCGCGAACCCGATGACCAGGTTGGCTTGCACGAGGAAGCGCTTGTAGAACGCGAGGACGTCTCCTCTAGCAATTCGCGGGATGCTTTGCGTCGTTCCCCCCGCGTTGCGTCCGTACGGGTGCCCCTCGAAGAGCGTGCGGTTCATTGCCTTCTGCGCCACGATGCGATCGCTGTCACGTCCTTCCACGATCTCCGCGATGCTCTCGCGCTTCAGGCGTTCGAGCTCGTTCTCGGGGAACGTCGGCGTGCGGAGCATTCGAACCAGAAGGTCGACCAGCGCGTCGAGATTGCGCGTGATGACTTGCGCATGAATGGCGACGGTCGACGGCGACGTATCGACCGCCATTTCTGCGCCCAGCGAATCGATGCGAAAGTCGATCTGTTCCGAGTTCAGGCCTTCGCACCCTCGCCGCAGCATGCGGACCGCAATGCGCGAGAGGCCGGCCATCTCCGGCGGGTCGACCGCCGATCCGCACCGCAAGGCGACCACGAGCGACACGAGCGGCACATCGTGCGATGGCTCGAGAAAGGCCAGAGCGCCGCCGTCCAGGTCGAACCGCAGAGGCTCGCTCGTCCGGCCGACGCGGGGTTGCGCCCTTGTCATTGCGCCGCCTGAGCCGGCAGCGCCCCGTGCTCCGGGACGACGCGCAACACCGTCCGCGCAGTGTCCACCAGGTAACGCCGCGCCACGCGGCGCAAATCGCTCGCCGTCGCTCGGCGAATGGTATCGACCCTGTGGAATGCGTGCGCCGGGTCTCCGAGAACCATCTCGTAGAAGCCAATCTGCTCGGCCTTCCCACCCGCTGTCTCGAGCTGCTGGAGCGAACCGAGCTCGAGCCGCGCCTTGGCACGCGCGAGCTCCTCTTCTCCTACGACATCGGCCCGTACCCGCGAGAAAGCCTCGTCGAGCAAAGGCAAGATCTCCGCTGCCGTGTGCGACCCGCGCGCGGTGACCCAGCACTCGAAAAGGCCCGGGTCGCGGAAGGTCGATGCCCACCCGCGCACGTCGATAGCGAACTCACGGTCCACCACGAGCGTGCGGTACAGGCGCGATGCCCGCCCGCCGAAAAGGACTTCGCTGAGGACAGTCAACGCAGCGTGATCCACATCGCCGAGGGCGGGGCCCTTGAACGCCACCAGGAGCTTCTCGCTGGCGCTAGGCTTGTTCAAGACGAGGCTTCGTTCGGCGAGCTGCGGCGGCTCGGGCACGATGTCTTCGGCAGGGATCGGCTGGCTTGCGATGCCGCCGTAGGCGTCGCGAATCGCCAGGAGCAAATCGCGCTCGCGCACGTCGCCCACGACCACGACCGTTGCGTTATTCGGCGCGTAATACGTGCGGTAGAAGGCCACGCAGTCTTCGGGCGACAAGCCTTGGATGTCCTGCATCCATCCGATGGTCGGCCATTGATAAGGATGCCTTTCGAAAGCCGTCTTGTACAAAAGCTCGTTCGCCAAACCCTCGACGTCGTCCTCCACGCGATAACGCCGTTCGTTGGCGACAACTTCTTTCTCGCTTGCCACTTGGGGTTCGCGGAGGACGAGCCCATGCATCCGTTCCGCTTCGAGTTTGACGACGAGCTTGATGCGGTCTGCCGGCACAAGCTCGTGGTAATAGGTCCAATCGACCCACGTCGCCGCGTTCGTTTCCGCGCCGCATTCTTCGAGCTTTCGATCGAAGCCCCCCGCGGCAAGCTGCTCGGTTTCGCCGAACATCAAGTGCTCGAACAAGTGCGCGAGCCCGGTTTTGCCCGGATGCTCGTGGCGCGAACCTACGTTGAACCAGGTGTGGTAAGCGACGACCGGGGCCGCGTGATCCGCGAGCACGAGCACGGTGAGGCCGTTGCCGAGCCGCCATCGGTAGAGCGGTTCCCCCCGAAACAGGTGCTCGGCCTCGAACACCAGACGCGCGCCGTCGCACGCTGCGCCGGCGTTTATCTGCTCCGCCCACGCGCTGCGCTGCGCACCCGGGTCCTTGCCTCTGGCAAGCCTCGCCATAGGGCAGCGTTTAGCACGGAACCGCCCCCGTCTCTGGCCGAAACGGGCTCTACGACTTCTTCGGCTGCACCACGATCTCGACGCGGCGGTTCGCCGCTCGGCCCTCGACCGAGCCGTTGTCCGAGATGGGAACGTCGGGCCCTTTTCCTTCGGCCTTGATGAGATCTGTCGGGATCCCTCGCCCCGTAAGGTAGTCGCGCACCGAGTTCGCGCGCTTCTGCGAGAGATCCATGTTCATGTCGTGAGCGCCCACGTTGTCCGTATGGCCGTAGACCACCATCGGCTGCTCCTTGCCTCGGAGCGCCTCGGCGATCTGGTCGAGCTTGGCCATCGCTCCCGCCTTGAGGTCCCACTTGCCGGTGGGGAAGAGAACCTCTCCTTGCAGCGTGATGACCATGCCTCGATCGTCGTCCTTGACCGACGCAATCTTTGCGATCGTGTCGCGCGCGTCCTTCAGCTTTCGCTCCAGGTCGTCGAGCCTCGCACGCTGCTCGGCAGCCGCTTTCTGCTCCAGAGCGAGCTGCTGCTTGGTCTTGTCGAGCTGCCCGCGGGCCGACGTAAGCTGCGTCGAGGTAAACGCCATCAGGTCGCGCTTGGCCGTCTCGGCATCCTGATTCGATTGGAGCACCGCGGCCTCGGCCTCCGCGATTTGCGCTTTGCGCTGCGCGACAATCGCCAGGTCGATCGTGTTCGGATCGTCTGGCTCGTCGTTCCACGCTTGTTCCGCGCGCTGCAGCGCGAGGTCGGCCTCGTGCACGTCGGTCGGATCGAGCTGGATGGCGACGCCGCTCTTGGCGCGCGAGAACTCGCCTCTTGCATCCACCAGAGCCTTGGGGGGCATTCGCTCGCCCCCACACGCTCCAAGGCAGAAGAGCGCGACAGGCGCGACGACGACGAAAACACGGGTGCAGTTCATGGCGTTCCTCCGGTGCACGTCAGTTCCCCTTGGCTTTCTGCAGGTCTTGCTGCGCCTGCTGTGCGGCGTCTTGCGCCTGCGCCGCCTTCGCCAAACTTAGGGCGAGCTGGGCTTCCGTGCGCGCCAGCGCGATCAAACTCGCCGCGCGCCGGTTGTCCTTGTCAATCAAGTCTTTGGACTTCTGAAGGTCCTCTTGAGCGAGCTGCAAATGAAGCTTCGCATCGGGGACGTTCGGCGCCCCACCCGCCTGGGCGCGGCCCACGTCGTTTTGGGCGGCAGACCATTCGTCGTTCGGCGGCGGCAACGAAGCCCCGCACGCGCCGCAAAATACTGTGAGAACCGCTACCCTCGCCAACCGCATGACCATGCTCCTTATCCGCGTTATCCGAGAGCGTAGATTCGAGCGCCCCCTTGCATCAAGAGGATCTCGCTCGCCCCCAACGACCGCCAAGGTGGGAGACTCTAGTCCACCTTGAGGATTGCGAGAAATGCTTGCTGCGGGATCTCGACCGTCCCGACCTGTTTCATCCGCTTCTTACCCTCTTTTTGCTTCTCGAGAAGCTTGCGTTTGCGCGAAATGTCGCCCCCGTAGCACTTGGCCGTCACGTCCTTTCGAAGGGCCTTGACGGTCTCGCGCGCGATGACTTTGCCCCCGATCGCCGCCTGGATAGCGACCTCGTATTGCTGGCGCGGGACGAATTCTTTCAACTTTTCGGCCAGGCCGCGGCCGCGTGGATAGCTCTTTTCCTTGTGAACGATGATCGAAAGAGCATCGAGCGGCTCGCCGTTGACCAGGATGTCCACCTTCACCAGATTGTCGGGGCGGTAGCCGGTAAGCTCGTAGTCCATCGAGGCATACCCGCGCGAGATGCTCTTGAGCCGATCGTGGAAGTCGAAAAGCACTTCCGCGAAAGGCAGCTCGTAGGTGACGATGACTCGGTCGGCAGCAGCGTATTGCATGCCCTTTTGCGTGCCCCGCCGCTCTTGGCAGAGCGCCAGTACCGGGCCGACAAACTCCGTGGGGACGTGAATGGCCATCTGGACGATCGGCTCTTCGATCCGATCGATGCCCGAAGGAGGAGGAAGCTTCGCCGGATTCTCCACCCGCACCTTTTCGCCCGACTCGAGGTAGACGTTGTAGACGACGCTCGGCGCGGTCGTGATGAGGTTGTGCAGCAGCCCGAGAAAACCGCAGCGAAAACCGAAGCCGAGCGCTTCGCTCGTGTCCGGCTCGAAGCTGAACGCAGCGTCGTTCAGGTGCAGCTTCTCCATCGCATCGCGGAGCTGGGGATAATCCGCGCTGTCGGTCGGATACACACCCGCAAATACCATCGGCTTTACTTCTTTGAAGCCGGGAAGGGGTTCGGTCGTCGGCCCGCGGTGGTGCGGTCCGCGCCCAGGCGCGCTGGTCGCATGGGTCATCGTGTCGCCGAGCTTCACGTCGTGCACGCTTCGCACGTTGGCCGCAACGAAGCCCACCTCTCCGGGGCCCGGGTCGTCAATCGGTGCGGCAAAGGGCTGGAAGACGCCCATCTCGGTGACTTCGTGGTCCGTGCTCGCTGCGAAAAATCGGATCTTGTCTCCCTTCTTGAGAGTGCCGTCCACGACCCGGACCATCGCCACGGCCCCCCGATAGCTGTCGTACCAGGAGTCGAAAATCAGGGCGCGAAGGGGGGCGTCCAACTTTCCCTTCGGCGCCGGAACCTTCTTGACGATTTGCTCGAGGATTTCTCGAACACCTGCGCCCGTCTTTCCACTCGTTGCGATGGCTTCCTTGCAGTCGAGGCCGACGACTTGCTCGATCTGGGCTTTGGTCCGCTCGACGTCCGAGCTCGGCAGGTCAATCTTGTTGAGCACCGGGAGGATTTCGAGTCCCTGATCGAGGGCCAGGTACACGTTCGCGAGCGTCTGCGCTTCGACGCCCTGCGTCGAATCGACGACGAGAATGGCCCCCTCGCAGGCTGCAAGGCTCCGCGAGACTTCGTAGTTGAAGTCGACGTGCCCAGGGGTATCGATCAGGTTCAGCTCGTAGACATTGCCGTCCGACGCCGTGAACCGAAGCCGCACCGCCTGCGCTTTGATGGTGATGCCGCGCTCGCGCTCGAGATCCATCTTGTCGAGAAACTGAGCGCGCATTTCGCGCTGGGTCAGGGCGCCGGTCATCTCCAAGATGCGGTCAGCCAGCGTCGACTTTCCGTGGTCGATGTGGGCGATAATCGAGAAGTTGCGAATGGCGCCTTGCGGTGTGGGCATTGGGGGATGGGGTCCCTAGAGGGGTCAGCCCTTGCTTGCGACACTGCCAATCGAGCGCTTGACCGCCCCTTCGCCCGCTGCAGCTCGCTCCGAGCGCAGGCCCGCCGTCTCGGGCTCGCCTTCCGCCTTCAACGGCAACGGCAGTTCGACCGTGGTCGCGCGCTCGGGGGAGCGTTCGAGCGGGAGCTGCCCCGGGAGCAGGTGTCCATACTGCCGTAGGACCAAATCGATGCCCTCGCGAATGTAGACCGCGACCGGAACTTTCGTTCGCTCGTGAAGCAGACGTAACCGCTCGCTCTGCTCCGGGGTCACGTAGATCGTAGTGGAGATCTTCTTGCGTGACATGACGTAGGCGAGACGTTAGCGAGGGGGTGAAACTTCGTGATGCCGGGGACTTACACTCTGTGTGCGCGGCAAGCCGGCACGCATGTAGCCGAGGGGACATAGTCTAGCCAGAGGGGGAGCACGTAAAGTACACTACGTGAACATATGTGCCCCTTCAAGGTGGTTACGTCATATACCCGGTTCAACATGTGCCTCACTCCGCCTCCGCTTCGCTCCGGCTCCGTTCCGGCCCAGGAATTCAGCCACGGCGGGCATGGGGGGAGCGAGGCCGCTCCCCCCACACCCCCCAGCCGGACTCAAGCTTCCTAGACGTCGGGCAGATCGGCGGCGGCTTGCAGTAATTTGCGCAGCGTATTGCAGTGCCGATCCCCTTTCTCCCTTCTCTCTCCTGGCGTCCTTGGCGTCCTGGCGGTGATCTCCTGCTTTTTGCTGAACCTGGTCCCTCACTAGGCCTTTCAATCTCGCACCTTGCTCATCTGCCGTGCCCCCGCGTATTGTCGCATCGCGCCTCGCAACCTTTGGCGACCACGGGATGGGGATGATGATCGACGCGCACTTTGATGGGTGTCTTCAGTCACGCCTTCGCGCACTTGCGCTCGTGGTGCCTCTCTTGAGCGGCATCGGCAGCGGCGCGGCGGGGGCGGCCTGCGGCGGTAGCGACAAGGCGGGAAGCGCCAAGACCCCCGTCAGCTCGCACTCGCAAACGGTCACCCACGAAACTTGCGGCGATTCCGGCGGCCGAGTGGAGGCCCTGGATACCAACGGAGACGGCAAGCCCGACATCCGCCGCTTCTTCGACGGAGCGGGCCACGAACACTGCCGAGTCTCGGACCTAAACCACGACGGCAAACCGGACCTTTACGAGTACTTCGACGCCAGCGGAACCGTCCGGCGTCGCGAATATTGCTACGACGACACCGGCACCGTGAATGCGATCGAGACCTATGAAGGCGGGAAACTCGCACGGCGAGAGTACGACATCGGCGGCCAGCACCGAATCGATACGTGGGATTTTTTCGACACGAGCGCTCCCGTCGACCCCAAGACAGGCAGGCCGGCGCACCCCATTCGGCGAGAACGCGACACCACGGGGGATGGGCAAGTCGACCAGTGGTGGACGTGGAATGGCGACACGTTGTCGATCGCTTTCGATAGGACGGGCAACGGCACGCCCGATCCGGAGTCGACCATCGTGCTCGGAGGTAGCGCCGACGCTGGCGCACTGGCACCGGCGCCTGCGTCCAGCGGCGATTCAGGTGCTCCTGCGCCGGCCGCAGCGCCGGCCGTGCCCGCTGCGCCTGACGGAGGAAAGCCATGAGGCGCGCCATAGCCATGTAGCGCTCGCATCGTGCGGTGGCGCATCCCCCGCTCCCGCCGCGCCCGGCGGGTCGAAGGATCCTGGCCATTGGCCGGCCGATGACCGCTCGCTCTGCGAGCGCTTCGTTCATTGGAAGAACAGTGCCGAGCTCGAAGCGAGCATCACCGCCGGCCCCGGTTCGTTTCGCCCGAACATCCGCCGCGTCTTCAAGACGGTCGGCGATCGCGACAACCGGCACAGCGTGCTCCTCTGCCGCGAAATCGACACGAACCTCGACGGGCTCAAGGACGTGGTGCGCACCTTCAACGAGAAGGGCGAGCCCCTGCACGAAGAGGCCGATAGGAACTACGACGGCAAGATCGATGTGTGGCTCAATTTTGCCGACGGTCGTATCGAAGAAGAGGACGTCGACACGACGTACTCAACGGGCCGGCCCAACGTGTGGAAGTTCTATCTCGATGGGCAGCTATCGCGCGTGCGGCGCAATATTCATTGCCCGAGCGGGGCGGCGGATGTGTGGGAGATCTATTACAAGGATCGACTCGAGCGAGTCGGCACCGACAGCACGTGCGACGGCCACGTCGACCGATGGGATCGCGATGCGCAGCTTCTTGCAGCCGAAGAAGCCGCGCAGGAGAAAGCGACGACGGCCGCCAACGCCAAGGCCGCTCCCAATCCTTCCCCTTCCAACGAAGCGGCGCCCAGCGGGGGTGCGGCCGCCGGCAGCACCCCGGTCACGGTCGGCCCTACCGGCGAGATGGGCGATGCCGGCGTGCCCAGCGCGCCGAAACCGAAGAAGAAGAAGAAGCGTCCGTAGCCGAGCGAATCAAGGCGAGTCGAGGCGAAACTTGGCCCGGCGCCGGCGCGGCGGGCCACAATTCGCTCTATGAAACAAGCCGAGGAACGCCGCCGTAAGCGAAGCAACGATCCACTCGTCGCGCTTCACTATCAGCTCGCAAGCGCACGCCAAGAAGGGCGCTTGGAGGCCATCGTGGTCGCTGACGACGGCGGCCTAGTCGTCGCGGCAGCCGGCTCTTGGGCAGTCTGCGAGGAGCTTGCGGCGTACGCACCGCTCATCGCGCGCAGCGAGTCCGACGTGCCGATCGCGTCGCGCATGGCGGAGATGCGCGCAAAGGTGGACATCAAAGCGGTCGACGTGGACGGGCAGACAGTCTTGGTCTGTTCGCAAGGCGGCAAGAAGCCCGGGGGAGTGACCGAATCCGCCGCCCGCGCGGTGGAGCGCATCTTGCGGCAGGCTGCGTAGCCTAAAGTTGCAAAATCTCTCTCGCGCGCTCAAGGTCGCTCGGCTTTACCTGAACGCGCACGCCCCCGGTTGAATTCGCGATGTACGGCATCACCCCAGCCATCTGGCCATCGATGACAAAAGCCGCAATGCCCTCGAGCTCTAAGCGCTCTCGTGCGAGCTCCGCTTCGGCGACGTCGGGAAACGACGTGACGGTGACAAGGTCATCCACGAGCCGGAGCTTATCCTAAACGCGCGGACCTGGAGCGGTGTAGAAACACGCGCGCGTTGGGGCTGACAGCGGTAGCCTCAGGTGCAAAGCCGTCATGAGCGACAAGGACTCCAGCGATCGCCGCCGTCGTCTCGACAGCGTAATTCCCGAGCTTATCAAGCGAGCCGTGGAGATTGGCGTCGAAAAGGCCTCGGAAGCGCCCGACAACCTGAGGGAGTTCGCCCTTGGCATGAAGCTGCCGCGCGACATGGCGAATTCTTTGATGTCGCAGGTCGACGAGACCAAGAGCGGCCTTTTTCGCGTCGTCGCCAAAGAAGTTCGCGAGTTTCTGCAGCACGCGAACATGGCCGGCGAACTTCACAAGCTGCTCACCACGGTGCAGTTCGAAATCAGCACTACCATTCGCTTTCGCCCCAACTCGGCCGACGCCGGCCCCGAAGGGGACGACCAGAAATTGCCCAAGCCCGAAGTGAAGTCCGACGTTCAAATGAAGCGTGCCCGCAGCCTTGAGCGGAGCGAGAGTCTGTCGTCGAGCGGCAGCGGCAGCGGCAGCGGCGGCGCAAGCGCGGCCGCCGACGACCGTCCGCGCGAGCGGCGGCGCGGCCGGGAGTGAGATACGGATCCAAAATTATGCCAAAGCCCTTACGCGTCGCGGGGGAGGTCGATAGCTGGTGCACACGCTGTCGCCTCATCCTGAACCACCGCATCGTTTCGATGGCCCACGCCAAACCGCATCAGGTCGAGTGCCTGACGTGCAGAACGACCCATTTGTGGCGTCCAAAACCCCCCGGCGAGGCGGCGGGAGCGGCCGCCGGTGAGCGTGGGGAGCGTGGCCGTCCGGCGTCGACGTCACCCCGTGGCGCCTCGCAGCATGGGCGCGCGGGCTCCGTAGCCCGCCACGAGCGCGAGTGGGAGCAGGCAGTCGTGGGCCGGGGCGTGCTCGAATTCAAGGCTTACAATGTGGGGACCACATTTGCCCAAGGGGACCTCGTTCGCCACAAGAAGTTCGGCGATGGCGTGGTGACCAGGGTCATCGACGGCAAGAAGGTGGAAGTGCTCTTCCGCGACGAGACGCGAACGCTGGCGCAGGCAATGACGTAGTGCGACGTGAAACACGCACACGGGGCCACAAGCGACAGCGCATTGAACGGAGCTCTCGACGAGCTCTATGCGGCCCCGTTCGACAGATTCATGGCGCTCCGGAGTGAGCTGGCCGGTCGCCTTCGCGCCGCCGGCGACGCGCCTGCCGCGCGGCAGATTGCGAATGCGAGCAAGCCAACCCGCAGCGCTTGGGCGCTCAACCAAGTCGCTCGTCGCCGTCCGGAGCTTTTGGCGGCGATTGTTTCCACTCGCGAAGCCGCGGCCGGCGCACAGAAGAGCGGGGACTCCAGCGAGATTCGCGACGGCGCGCGCCGTTATCGCGATGCCGTCGGCGAGGCGGTTCGCGCCGTCGGTTCGATTTTGGCTGCCGACCAAGTGCCCTTCTCCGCGGCGCAGGCTCGTCGCGTCGGAGAGACATTGCAAGCCCTCGCCACGGACGAAGCCGAGCGAGCGAAGTTGACGGCTGGGCGACTGGTACGCGATGTGGCCGTCGAAGACCCTTTCGCCGGAATCGAAGCAGGACCCGCTACGCGCCGCCCCAGGGCGAGCGACGCTGCCCCGACAGAGAAGTCCGCAAGCGGAGCAAAGGCCAAGGCACGTCCCGACGATGAGTTGGCCAGGGCACGCGAGGCGAAGCGCATCCGCGACGAAAGGGCGCGAGCCATCGAAGAAGCCCGCGCTCGTGTCAAGGCGCTGGAGGCGTCGAACACCGAGGCTCGAAAAGCCGCCGCCGAAGCACACCGCGAGTTCGTTCGGTCGCAACACGAGGCCGACAAAGCGAAACGGGCGCTGGCCGAAGTCGAGCAAGAGCTGGAACGCGCGCGCGAGCACTTGGGGAGGCTCCCGAAGTAGAGGCGTCTCGCCGGTCCCTGCCGGGCTCCCCTCACTCCGGCTTTGCGTCGGGCGCGTGCCTCCAGCGGTCGATCTCGCGGCGCATCGCGTTCACCTCGGGCAGACTTTCGCTCGTTGCGTCGTTCTTCCGGGCTAGGTCGAGATCTCTCTCGCACGCCTCGAACGCGCGCGCTCGGCACTCGCGAGCCGCCTTGTCGCGGTAGTCGCTGCTGGTCAGCGGTACGGCGGGCGCTGAACCGCTCGGCGCCATCGACGGGGCCGTCGCGCTCGCTGGCGGGGCGCGGCCATGGCCGACGGAGACGGGCTCTGGCTCGTGAGTCCAAACGACGATGATGAGAGCGCCCGCGGCCGACGCGTAGAGCGGCCAGCGTTTTCGCAAGTGATCGCGGGCCCGGAGCATCTTCGCCTTCACAGTGGAGACCGGAACGCGCTCGTCGGCTGCGATCTGCGCGAACGAGTCGCCCGCGGCGAGCCGCTTCGCCCAGCGAAGCACGTCGGCTGAGACCCTTCCCGCAGCGACCTCGCGCTCGACGAACTCGAGCATTTGCCGCCACTCTTCGCGCTGTGCCGCGCTCACCTCGTGCGTGTCGGCAGCGATGTCGTCGACGTCCGCGCCGGCCGCGTGCTTGTCCTCGCGCACCTTGCGCTTGCGATGGTGGTCGACGACGACGCCACGCACGATGGTGACCGCAAGACTCAAGAGTTCGTTCTCGGTCGCGGGAAGAGAAGGCATCATCAAGAGGCGCACGTACGCCGACTGCGCCATGTCGTCCCGGTCCGCTTCGGCGACGCGTTTGCCGATGGCGGCGAAGAGCTTGGCTCGAACCGCGGGGGCCGCAACACGCTCGCGATGGGGGTTCAAAGGAGCTGTGGCGGGCATGGGTGAGCGGCCGAAGGCTCTCACAGAGCGTGCGGAGGTCAAGACACACTCTGCCTTGGTCGCTACCCAATCGGTCGCGCCCGCTGTCGGTTGCTTCGCGGGCGAAAAGAAGTGGATGCAGGCCTCTGCACGTCGCGTCGCGGCCTCCTCACGTCGTGTCGCAGCCTTGAATGAGGCAGTGACGGCCGTTATCGATTGTGAGAAGCCCGTCATCGATTGAGTGACGGGCGTTACACGTTCAATGAAGGCCTTCACTCATTGTGCCGAGGGCTCGACCGACTTGTCCGAGGCCTTCAACAAGTTGGTGGCGACCGCTTTCAAACGTGTCGAGGCCTTCAACAAGTTGGTGGCGGCCTCTTTCAAACGCGTCGCGGCCTCCAACAAGTTAGTGGCGGCCCCTTTGAATCG
>WNFJ01327553.1_pt2 | contig 15542 bp, 19 predicted proteins | sample 5400461 | NCBI WGS metagenome assembly WNFJ01 (sample SAMN13153349, study PRJNA577476) | soil metagenome | isolation source: 115 cm saprolite on Douglas fir-dominated hillslope | place: USA:California | collected 2013-09-17 | reverse complement strand
CGCTCGGACTCGACCTCGCCAAACTTGCGGCCCATGAACCGCTTGATGGAGTAGACGGTGTTCTCGGGGTTGACGGCCGCCTGCCTGCGGGCGAGCGTGCCGACGAGCCTTTCACCCGACTTGGTGAAGGCGACTACGGACGGTGTGGTTCGGGAACCTTCCGCGTTTGGGATGACGACCGGCTCGCCGCCCTCCATGACGGCGATGACCGAGTTGGTCGTCCCCAGGTCGATTCCTACGGTTTTCGGCATCTGTGATTCCTCCACGCGCCGTGACAGGCGCGTATTTCGTTTGTCAACTCCCTGATGTTTTCCCCGTGACCCGGGCGCCGAAACCATCAACCGGTAGGCTGTTGGAGACATGCCAATTTTCGAGCTTGACCCGGTCGAGCAGATCGCGGTTGCGGCGGTCGGACAGCCCGGCCAGCGGCAGTTCTTCCTCCTTGCCAGCGGATCGGGCCACACGCTGACGCTCGCCTGCGAGAAGTCTCAGGTCCAGGCCCTGGTCGTGCGCCTTCAGCAGATGATGACGGCCCAGGGCATCGAGGATGCCGAATCGCCCTCTGGCGCATCGCTCGAGCCGGGCGAGCCGGAGTGGCGGGTCGGCGAGATGGGCCTCGGCTATCACGAGGACCGGCGCATGTTCGTCCTGGTCGCCAGCGAAGGCGCCGCCGGTGAGGAAGGAGCGACCGAAGAAGCTCCCAGCGTTCGTTTCTGGCTCAGTCACAAGCAGGTGGCGGCCCTCTCGAAGCAGGCCGAGTCCGTGCTCGGCGCCGGCCGCCCCTTGTGCCCTCGGTGCGGGCTGCCAATGGACCCCGCCGGCCATCCCTGCCCGGTCAAGAACGGTGCCCGCCCGATCTTCTGATCCCTCCACCGCGGAGGCCGAGCGCCTTCTGGCCCGGCTGCCCGAGATGCGCCTTGCCGGAGTCCTTCACGGCGCGTCCAATTACACGTTCCTCGCCACGCTGGCGCCACATCCGCCCGATGGGCTCCGTGTCGTCTACAAGCCGGCACGGGGCGAGTCGCCGCTGTGGGACTTCCAGACTGGAACGTTGTACAGGCGAGAGGTCGCCGCGTACCAGCTGAGCAAGGTCCTGGGGTGGCCGCGCGTCCCCCCCACGATCGTGCGCCGGCGCGCTCCCCATGGCGTCGGGATGGTCCAGCTGTTCGTCGAGGCCGACGACCGGCACTTCCTCGGCGAGCAGTCAGCGTTCCGCGACACCTGGGTCAGGGTCGCCCTGTTCGACGTGATCACCAACAACGCCGACCGCAAATCGGGCCACTGCCTGTTCGATGCCGGCGACCGCGTGTGGGTCATCGACCACGGCCTCACGTTCAACACCGCGCACAAGTTGAGGACCGTCATCTGGGACTTCGCCGGCGAGCCTCTGCCGGGCGATCTTTGCGGCGATGTGGAGCGAGCGCTCGCCGGCCTGCAGACGGGCGCGCTCGCGGACTCATTGCTACGGCTCCTGAGCCCGGCCGAGGTGGACATGCTGCGCCGGCGCCTCCGGGGCGTCCTCGATCCGGGCTGGCGATTTCCCGAACCCACCTCCGCCTGGTCGATTCCGTGGCCGCCGATCTGATTTACTTCAGCGACTCGATGCCCATTCCCAGGTTCCGCGTGACCCAGGTCGGTCTCATCTTCGGCGGCATCGCGGCGGCGGCTCTGCTTGGAGCCATCTCGCCCACGGCTCGAGCCGCGGTTCACACCGCGAGCGGTGCGCCCACGCCACCGCCGCAGACCCACGCCTATATCGTGCTCGACACCGCGGCCGGCGGACCTCACACGAAGATCACGGTGAGCGGCTACGCCTTCTCGCCCGGCTCGACGGTCAGCCTTTACTGGGACTCGCCCAGCCAGGTGGCCGGGTCGAGCGCCGCCGACTCGGGTGGCTCGTTCACCACCAGCGTGATCCCGTTCCCGGGCAGCAACCCTGGCGTGCACAAGCTGTGTGGCTCGGCGGAGGGCCTGAACCAGTCGCCCCCGTGCGCGACCTTCACCCTGCAGGGAGCGCCGACACCAACTCCACCATCCTCGCCGTCTCCCTCGGCCTCCCCGTCTACATCGCCATCCCCCACTCCCAGCGCTTCGCCGCTGGTGCTGGCGGTCAACTCCGGCCATAGCGGGCTGGATGTGATCACCAAGCCGCCCCTTGTGTTCCTTCCGATCATCGCTCTGCTGGCGGTGCTGGCGGCGCTCGCCTACTGGGTGCTCATGCGGGTCGATCGCACGCCGGTCCTGCCGTCGGCGTCGGTGGTCCACCGGAGCGCCCGCCCAGCGGTCGGGCCGATGCCTGGGCCTCGACCGGCTTCCGCGCCGGCGATTCAGCCGCCACCGCCTGACCTGCCGCCGCCGCCCACTCCGCCCGAGGCCGGCGATGAGGACCTCGGGACCACCGTCCCTTCAGACCCACCCGAGCAGCCGCCTTACTAGGCAGGAAAGCCGTCCGTCTTTAGACTGACGCGACATGTCGCTCCTCGAAGTGCGCGACCTGGCGGTCCGCTTCGGTGGAGTCGTCGCCCTCGATAGGGTCTCGTTCAGCGTCGAGGATGGCGAGGTCGTCGGCCTGATCGGGCCCAACGGCGCCGGCAAGACAACCCTTTTCAATATCATCACGCGCGTCTACCGCCCGTCCGGAGGCAGCGTTTCCGTGGACGGTTCTCCAGTGCTGAAGATGGCGGCGCACGAGGTCATCCGCCACGGCGTCGCGCGGACGTTTCAGAACCTCGCGCTGTTCCGGTCGATGACCGTGCTCGAAAACGTGCTCGTCGGTGATCACATCAGGACGAGGCGGAGCGGACTGCTGCAGGCAGCTCTGCCGCTGCCCGCGGCGCTGAACACCGAGGCGGCCTCCAGGAACCGCGCCCTGGAGATGCTGGACTTCGTGGGTCTGTCCCGCCACGCGAGCCGACCGGTCGCCACTCTTCCATTCGGCACCCAGAAGCGCGTGGAGCTGGCGCGGGCACTGGTCTCGCGTCCGCGCCTCCTGCTCCTTGACGAGCCCGCGGGCGGCATCAGCCACGAGGAGGTCGACACCATGACCAAGCTCCTGCGGCGGGTGCACATCGAGCTGAGCGTGACCATGCTGCTGGTCGAGCACCACATGGGGTTCGTCATGGGCATCTCGGACCGTGTCGTGGTGCTCGACTTCGGCAAGAAGATCGCCGAGGGCAGCCCTTCCGAGGTGCAGCGGAACCCGGCGGTCATCGAAGCCTATCTGGGAGCGGCATAGATGGCCCAAGCGATCCTCGAGCTGGAGAACGTGCGCTGCGGCTACGGGCCGACCTCGGTGCTCCATGGTGTTTCGCTCTCGGTGCCGGAGGGCGGCATCGTCGCACTTCTCGGCGCGAACGGAGCCGGCAAGACCACGACGCTGCGCGCCATCACGGGCGGCGTCCGCTGGATCGGAGACATCCGGTTCGCAGGCCGGTCGCTGCACGGCATGCACACCGAGGACATCGTCGGCGCGGGCATCGCGCACGTCCCCGAGGGCAGGGGCATTCTCACCGAGCTGAGCGTCGACGAGAACCTTCGGCTGGGAGCACATAAGAGAAAGGATCGGGCGGCGGTCGCGAAGGACTACGAGCGGGTCTTCGAGTACTTCCCGGTGCTGCGGCAGCGGCGCCGGCTGTCAGCGAGCACGCTCTCCGGCGGCGAGCAGCAGATGCTGGCCGTGGCGCGCGCGCTGCTCATGAAGCCGCGCCTCATGTTGCTCGACGAGCCGTCCTTGGGCCTCGCGCCGATCGTCGTTCGATCCATCTTCGAGATCATCCGCGCCATCAACCAGACAGACGGCGTCGCCATCCTGCTGGTCGAGCAGAACGCGCGCCTGGCGCTCGAGATGTCATCTGACGCCTACGTGCTCGAGGTCGGCCGCGTCGCCCTCAGCGGGAAGAGCGCCGAGCTCCAGGGCCAGGAGTCCGTGCGCCGGTCCTATCTCGGGTATTAAGTGTCCCACCCCCGAAGTTCCTTGCAACTTCGCGGCCTAGACGGCCGGGCGCCGTCTCACCCCACGGAATCTAGCGATTCCGTTGGGGCCCCGAGAGAGGCGCTGAAGCCGGCGTCGCCTCCTGCGCGCGCTCGGTCAGCAGCCCCGCACGACGATGCGGGGGCCCCAGCAGGTGTGCGCTCCCTTGCGTGCTCGTCGTCTCCGTGGCTCCGGCCGCCGATGCCGCGAAATTTGCGGCGGACCTCGGGGGCGAGACACTGATGCAGGAGTTCACACAGCTGGTCGTGAACGGGCTCGCCAACGGCGGCATATTCGCGAGCCTTGCTCTTGCCCTGGTGCTCATCTACAACGCGATGGGCCTCATCAACTTCGCCCAGGGCGAGATGGCGATGTTCGCGACCTTCATCGCCTTCAAGCTTATCGAGCATGGGACCAGCTATTGGATCGCGTTCCCGGTCACGCTCGGGATCGCATTCGTGGCGGGGGTCTTGATCGAACGAGTCGTCATCCGGCCGGTCGAGCGCGCGCCAGTGCTCACGCTCGTGATCGTCACGCTCGGGCTGGCGACCCTGATCAACGGCATGGCTGGAGTCCTGTTTGGTTACATTCCCAGCGCGTTCCCGAGCCCGTTCTCTTTTCAGACCGTCAACATCCTGGGCGCGTACGCCAGCTTCCAGGACCTGAGCGTCATCGCCGTGTCGGCAATCGTGCTGGGGGCCATATACCTGCTGCTGCAACGCACCACCCTCGGCCTGAGCATGCGCGCGGCCGCGTTCCACCCCGAAGCCAGCCGGCTGCTTGGCGTGCGGGTGAGCTGGATGCTGGCGCTTGGATGGGGGCTGGCATCGGCGGTCGGTGCTGTCTCCGGGATCATGGTCGCCCCAGTTCTGCTGGTCGAGCCGAACATGATGCAGACGGTCATCATCTACGCGTTCGCGGCGGCGGTCCTCGGCGGCGTCGAGAGCCCGCTCGGTGCCGTGGTGGGCGGATTGATCGTCGGCGTCACGGTCAACCTCGCCGGCAGGTACGTTCCGTACGTTGGCGGCGACCTGCAGCTGGCGGTGGCCTTCGCGATCATCATCGCGGTGCTCGTCATCAAGCCCAACGGCCTGTTCGGCCGGCCCACAGTCCGCAACGTTTAAGTGCAAGCCATTCAGCGCCTACGAAGCGCACCGCCTCGCTACTGGCTCGTACTGGTCGCCGTCCTTCTCCTCGTAGGCTTGCCGACCGTGATCCCGAGCTTCCAGACCAGCGAGTGGACGCAGGTCCTGATCTTCGCGATCGTGATCATGGGCCTCAACATCCTGGTCGGATACAGCGGCCAGATCTCGCTGGGTCACGGCGCCTTGATGGCGTTCGGCGCGTACACGAGCGCCATCCTCATGAACCGTTATCAAGTCGACTACCTGGTCACGATCCCGATCGCCGGCCTTCTCACCGGCCTGTTGGGATTCCTCCTGGGCATCCCTGCGCTTAGGCTGTCAGCGCTCTACCTTGCGCTCGCGACCTTCGCCCTTGCCGTCGTCACGCCGAGCCTCATCAAGCGGCCGGACAAGCTGACCGGTGGCGTGCGAGGCATTTCCTTGATCGCGCCCGACCCACCGCAATTCGCCAAGGACGCGTTTGCCTCCGTCACCGGCACGGTCATGACCGGCGACCAGTGGCTGTACTACGTGTGCCTCTTGATCGCGCTGCTGCTGTTCTGGTTTGCGTGGAACATCATCCGCCACCGTCCCGGTCGGGCGATGCGCGCGCTCCGCGACCGTGAGGTCGCGGCCGCCGCTTACGGCATCAACGTCGCGGGATACAAGACCATGGCGTTCGGCATCTCCGCTTTCTACGCCGGCGTCGGCGGTGCCCTGTACGGCATCACCAACGCCTTCGTGAGCCCGGACACCTTTCCCCTGGCGCTGTCGTTCCAGCTCCTGGTCGGGACCGTGATCGGCGGTCTGGCTTCGATCGCGGGCCCGCTGCTCGGCGGCATCTTCACGTTCTGGCTGCCGATCATGTCCAACCAGTTCGTCGCTTCCCAGCCGTGGATCCCGGGGCAGATCGCCGCCGCGCTCCAGAAGGCGGGGCCGGCGGTCACATATGGCGCCCTATTGATCCTGATCATGATCTTCGCCCCCAACGGGGTCGTCGGCCTGATCAACGCCGGCTACGCTCGCCTGCGGACACGGCTCCGAGGGGCCGGCGAACGGGAGACTGGACAGATGCCCCCCGACCCCCAGACTGTTTAAATACATCCAGCGAAAAACAGGAGGAGCTTCTATGGCAAGAATGGGACCACGGCTTTGGGTGCTGGCGGCTTTCCTGGTGACCATGGCCGCCTGCGGAGGCTCCAACGGCACGCCTACGGCCACCGACGTCGGCGTCACGAGCAATTCGATTCTGCTCGGCAACACCATCGCCCAGTCCGGCCCTGCGGCCGCTTATGGAACGATCGCCAATGCCGAGCTCGCCTACTTCACCTACGTCAACAACACCCAGGGCGGCGTCAACGGCCGGAAGATCAACTTCAAGATCCTCGACGACGCGTATACGCCCGCCAACGCGGTCACGCTGACCAAGCAGCTGGTCGAGCAGGACCAGGTGTTCGCGATGTTCAGCGGCCTGGGCACCCAGACTCAGACCTCGGTCCGGGACTACCTGAACACCAAGAAGGTCCCACAGCTGTTCGTCGCCACCGGGGCGACCACGTTCATGGCCGACTACGGCATGCACAACTGGACGATCGGCTGGCAGCCTCCCTACCAGGGCGAGGCGCGCATCTACGCCAAGGACATCTTGGCAAACCACCCGAGCGCAAAGATCGGCGTCCTGTACCAGAACGACGACTACGGCCAGGACTATCTCAAGGGACTCACGGACGGCCTGGGCTCAAATGCCTCGATGATCGTGGACAAGGAGAGCTACGACGTCACCGCGGCAAGCACGGCGGCGCAGCTTGCGACTCTCAAGGCCAAGGGCGTTGACACCCTGTTCCTGTTCACGACGCCCGGCTTCACGATCAAGTCACTCGCCATCGTCACAGCCATTCACTGGGAGCCGAAATCGATCTACCTAAACTCGGTTTCCAACCCGCAGGTCTACATGGGCATCGCGAAGAAAGCCGGCGCGGCTTTGAAGAACGTGACCAGCGTCGGTTACATCAAGGACCCCACCGACCCACAGTGGGCGAGCGACGATGGCATGAAGCTCTACATGACCGTCATCGCCAACTGCTCGACGTGTAACGCCAAGGATGGCTTCAACATCTACGGCGTCGCCGTCGCCTACACGATGGTCGACGTGCTCAAGCAGGCAGGGTCGAACCTGACCCGCCAGAACGTGATGAACATCGCCGCCAACCAGCTCAACGAAACGAACCCGTTCCTGCTTCCGGGGGTTAACGTCAAGACAACCTCCAGCGACCACTTCCCGATCACCCAGGAGCAGGTGATCACTTGGAACGGCACTGGCTGGACGCTTCAGGGCAGCCTCATCGACGAGCGCGGCACCATCCACTAACCATCTGCATCCAGGGGTTGAGCGGGGCCGGCCTATGACCGGCCCCGCTACCATCTGTGGAGCCGTGTTGAATCGCCTCAAGCCCTACTGGCTCCACGCCTACCTGCTGACGTACACACCCCTCCTCTTGCTGGCGGACAGTCGCATCACCGCGCTGTGGCAGCAGTGGGCGCTGGGCCTGCTCACGTTCGCCCTCCTGTACCTCGCCGCGCTCAAAGCACCCAGGGAGCAGCGCATGCAGGTGTGGATCTGTGTGGGCGTCGCGACCGGGTTCGAGATCTTCGGATCACTGATCTGGGGCGTCTATCGATACCGCCTGCACAACGTGCCGCTGTTCGTTCCCCCCGGCCATGGTCTGGTCTATCTCTTCGGCCTGATGGCAGCCAGAACACCGGTCGTCATGCAGTACGGGCGCCGGGTGGGGCGAGTCATCCTCGCGAGCGCGGGCCTCTGGGCGGTGGCCGGCGTGACCGTGCTGCCGATCGTCACCGGCCGGGTCGATTTGCAAGGTGCCCTGTGCCTGCCGGTGTTCGCGTGGTTCGTGCTCCGATCGCCTCGCTGGCCGCTGTTCGCCGCCATCTTCATCGCCACCGCCGAGCTCGAGATCTTCGGCACGTCTTTTGGCAACTGGTTCTGGCTGCCGGTCGCGCCGTGGACGCACATACCATCCGGGAACCCGCCCTCTGTCATCGCCGGCGGCTACTGCGTGATCGACGCCTCAGTGTTGCTCGTCATAAGAGCCGCGTTCGCGGTGCGCGCTCAGCTGCCTGGATTCGCGCGTCGCGTAATCGTCTTGCCACAGCCGCAGGAGGTTTAGCCCGCGCCCCTCATCTCGACCGTCGCCGAACCGACCGTGGTGCGGTGGCCGTCGGGGTCTTCACCCCACACCTCCAGCTCGACGTGCCGGCCGTCCGCCCTGGTCACCTTGCCCCGGCAGCGATACGGCCGGCCGGGCTCGTCGATCCCTCGATAGCTGACCTCGAAATTCTCGAGAGTGCCGCGATCGCCCAACCAATCCGTGATGAGCTGACCCAGGAACGCGGCCTTGAGAAGGCCATGAAGGATGACCCCCGGCAAAGAGACGCTGCGCGCGTAATCCTGGTCGTAATGGATCTCGTAGAAGTCACCTTGCGCGCCCGCGTACTGGACGAGCTGGCGCGTGGTCGGATGCTTGACCAGCTCCAGAATCTCGTCGCCGACCTTCACGTTCATCGCCTGATCGCGGTTCCGCGCAACCGTGCCACCGCTCGGCCGTGCTGGTTGACGTATTCGGTCTCGAAGATGATGAAGAGCAGCGAGCCGCTCGAACCCGTCTTCTCGTAGACGTCGGCGACGCGTCCCGTCGCCGTGATGCGGTCTCCGACCATGACCGGTTCGAGGTACTCGAAGCGGTTGCCGCCGTTGAGCCAGCCTTTTCCGTACTCCTCTGCTTCCGCGAGGTGCATGGAAGCGGGCACCAGCGCGACCAGATAGGTCGGGGGGGCTTCATCGAGCCAGCGCGGGTTGGGGTCGCCGATGGCCTCCGCGAACCGCTTGAGATGTCCTGCTTCGACGGTGGCTGTGATCGCTGGCGCCGTCGTGTCGACGACCGACGTCGTGGCCATCAGCGTCCGCGCGGGAGCCCGAGCACGCGCTCGGCGATGATGTTGCGCTGGATTTCCGAGGAGCCCGCATAGATCGTCTCCGCCTGGGCCCACATCCACCCGTACTGCCACCGGCCGTCCTCGATCGCAAACGGCGAGCCGGGCGCCAGTCCTCCGTAGGCCCCCTGGAGGCCGACCGCCGTCTCCTGGATGCGCTTGTCCATCTCGCTCCAGTAGAGCTTGGTGAGGGACGCCTCCGGTCCGGGCGCGTGGCCGTGCTGGGCGCTGCTGAGGTTGCGCAGGCCGATGAGGCGGAACACGTGGGCCTCGATCTGTGCCTGTGCGACCTTCTGCCGCACGTTTGCGTCCCCGCCCGCGCCCCGGTCTCTGGCGAGGCCGGCAAGCTCGGCGACAGCGCGCTCGAAGCGCGCCGCCTGGGCCAGCCCCCCGCGCTCGAACCCGAAAACGGTCATTGCGATCTTCCACCCGGCGCCGGGCTCGCCGACCAGGTCTCGATCCTCGACCACCGCCCCCGAAAGGAAGATCTCGCCGAACTCGCCGCCGCCGGTCATCTGCTTGATGCGCCGCACCTCGACGCCCGGCTGATTCATGTCGACGAGGAAGAACGAGATCCCCTTATGCGGCTCGGCCTCGGTGTCGGTGCGGGCGAGGAGGAAGCTCTTGTCCGCGTAGTGCGCGCCGCTCGACCACGTTTTCTGGCCGTTCAGGACCCAGTGCCCGTCACGGCGCTCGGCCCGCGCCCGCAAGCCCGCGAGGTCGCTGCCCGCGTCAGGCTCGCTGAACCCCTGGCAGAAGATCAGATCGCCGGAGAGGACCTTCTCGACATACGTGTCCTTCTGCCATTGCGATCCGTGCACGAGCAGGGTCGGTGCGAGGAGGCTCACGCCCAGACGGCCGAGGATGATGGGCGCTCCCGCCTTCGCCATCTCCTCCTGGTAGATCGCCTGCATCACGGGTGTCGCGTCGCGGCCGCCGGCAGCTTGGGGCCAGGCGAGCCTCAGCCAGCCGCCTTCGTGAAGGCGGTGCTGCCACTGGCGTTGGAGGTCGGTCTCCGCATCCTCGCGGTAGCCCCCGACGCCCTTGTGCCGCCACTCGGCGGGGAGGTTGGCTTCGAGCCAGGCGCGGACCTCTTGCCGGAAGGCTTCCTCGTCCGCCGTGAAGCCGAGGTCCATTGATTCGCAGGCTAACAAATCGGGCAAGCTAGAAGGGTGGCGTCAGATGTCCTCTGCGGCCGCTGCGGCACCCTGCTCACCTATCCGAACGCGCCGTGTCCGAAATGCGGCGCGCCTGCCTCGGGCGCGTATCAGACCGCGCCGCATCCTGGTGCGTATGCCGGCGCGTATCAGGGAGCGGTCCTCCGCTCCCGTAAGAGTCCGGCTCTTGCGGCGGCGCTCGCGATAGTTCCAGGGCTCGGCCACTTCTACCTCGGCCACAACGCGAAGGGCGTCGCCTACCTGGTCGGCATCGGAGGCCTGCAGTTCTTCGGCGCCGACCTCGACCTGACGGTGATCGGCGCGGCCGTAGGCGTGCCGATGGAGCTCGGCGGCGGCGGTCTGTGGCTCTTCAGCATCGTCGATGCATATCGAACCGCGAAGCGAATGGAGTCCGGGAACTAAAGCGAGCTAGCTCGCTTTTCTTCGACGCCTCGTCCCGGTGGCCCGACGCTTTGTCGTGGTGGCAGCCGCGGGCGTGCGGCGCTTGCGCTTCTTCGGTGTCGCCTTGAGCGCCTTCTGCACGCGGCGCTGAATCGTGCGCAGGCTGCGCTCGACGCCACCGCTTGCGGCCTTCGTGCCGCGCTCGGCGAGCTTGTCGACCTGTCGCTTGAGCTTGCGGTTTTCTTTGATCAACTCAGCGATCATCGTGTTCAGCTGCTGAACCAGCTCGCTACCGCCGAGCCTCCGCCGCGTTCCGGTCGTCGATTTGCTCCCGGGTGGACGACCGCGACGCCGGCGAGTTGGGCTCTGCTGCGCTGATTCGTCTGCCATCTCGACTCCTGATTTCAAAAACAATCGCCGCGGACAAACCGCAGTATAGCCACGCTATTCCACGCGAATGTTTATCAGGTCATGCGGCAGCGAGCGCTGGTTGCCGTGAAATGCTCTTCAATCCTTCACGTGCTAATTCATGCGCGGGATTGGCTTTACGGCTGACGTAACGAACCACGCGCCAACCGCGACGGCAGCGTTCACGAACTTCGTGCACCGCGACTCGGAAACTGTCGCTCGACGGCATGCGGCTGCGAACGACGGGCGCGCAATCCGTGCGCACGATCACGCGGTGATAAGGCCAGCGTGCCGCGGCGAGATCGAGCGCGCCCGCACACACGTGGGCCTCCAGCTGGGCCGAGCCGCCGAGGTGCGAGAAACCGAACGATTCCGTGTAGACCGCGCGGCCCCTGATGAAAACGGCCAGGCCACATCCTGCCCGGCCGTTTCTGTCGAGAGCGGCGTCAACGTAGATCACCAGGCACTCCCGCAATAACTGTCCCTCCTTGAAGGAAAGATTCAGAGTTACGCGAGAGCCTAACATGATGTTGCGGGCTTTGGACAGCCGGGCCACCAGATGTAGGGCCCAGGGCCTGAAATCAGTCGTTTGGCGGTAGCTCGGCTCCCATGGCGTGGTAGCCGCCGTCGACGTGCACGAGCTCCCCGGTGGTCATGTTCAGGTAGTCGGAGAGCAGCGCCACCGTGGCGCGGCCGACCGGGGTCCGGTCCTGTAGATTCCAACCCAGCGGAGCCCGCTGGCCCCAGACCTCTTCGAAGTCCTTGAAACCGGGAATCCCGCTCGCCGCGAGCGTGGCCAGGGGCCCGGCACAGACGGCGTTGACGCGGATCTTGTAACGCCCGAGATCACGCGCCAGGTAGCGAGTTACCGATTCCAGTGCAGATTTAGAAACGCCCATCCAGTCGTATTTCGGCCATGCCTGCGTGGAATTGTCGAAATCGAGCGTCACCAGCGAGCCACCGTGCTGGCGCATGAGCGGAAGAAAACCAACCGCCAGCTCTTTGAATGAAAATGCGCTCACCTGGAGCGCCGTCGCCACGCTCTCCCATTTTGTGTTCAGGAACTCACCGCCAAGCGCGTCGGGCGGCGCATACGCGACGGAATGAACGAGCCCGTCGAGACGATCCCAGCGTTGGCCGGTCTCTTTCGCGGCGGCTGCGATGTCATCTGGTTTGGTGACGTCCATCTCCAGAATTTCTGGGACCGGGTTCAGCTTCTTGGCCGTCATTTGCGTGATGCTCATCATTCGGCCGAAGCTGGTCAGCAACAATTCGGCGCCGGCCTTCTGACACTCCACGGCGATCGCGTAACCGATGCTGCGCCGATCGCTCATGCCCGCGATCAGGATTCGCTTGCCCTCGAGGATCACGGCCGAATCTTAGCGGCCAGGTCCGGAGGTCCGAAGCCTATTCGCGGCCTCGACGGTCGGAGCCGAGGAGAGGGTGGCGCAAGGAGGAGCGCATTTTTCAATGCGTGACGACGCCGCGCCAGGCCCCTCGACGCCGGCTTCAGTGCTGGAGGCACCCGGCCGTCTAGGACGCCGAAGAGGCGAGGAACTTCCGGTATCTGGCCGCTTATGGTTTGTCGCCGGTGGCGACGGGAGCGTCGCGATGCGACCAATCGCTCCATGACCCCGCATAGAGCCGCACGTCGGTGATCCCGGCGATCTCCAGGGCCAGCAGGTCGTGACACGCGTTGACGCCGGAACCGCAGTACACGACCGCGCCACCCTTCCCGTCGACCCCCAGCGCCTCGTATCGCACGCGCAGCTCGTCGGGCGATTTGAACCGCGCGTCCGCGTCGAGGTTGTCCACCCAGGGAGCGCTGACGGCGCCGGGGATATGTCCTTTCTTGGGGTCGATCGGTTCGTGCTCGCCGCGATAACGCTCGCCCACCCTGGCGTCAAGCAGCACAGGACCGCCGCGCGAGCCGCCCGGGCCGGCGAGCCGCTGGACCTGTTCGAAGGCGAGGATGCGCGAGCGTCGAGGCGCGCGCGCCTTGAAGTCGCCGGGCGGCACCGTCGGGACCGCCGTCTCGAGCGGCTGCCCCCATCCCTGGAGCCCCGAATCGAGAACCGCCTGGGCGCCGTGCCCGAACCAGCTCAACAGGAACCAGAGCCGAGCCGCGATGGAGCCGCCGGCGTCGTCGTACACGACGACCCTGGTCGACGCGCTCACCCCGGCGCGGCGCATCTCGGCCTGGAACTGCGGCTTCGCCGGCAGCGGGTGGCGGCCCGGGCCTTCGCCGGTGACCGCGTCGAGGTCGACGAACACCGCACCAGGGATGTGCCCGCCCAGGTACGCGTCACGTCCCTGCCGGCCGGTGAGGTACCAACGGAAGTCGATGAGGCGCACGTCCGGGTCGCGAAGGTGCTCGCGCAGCCAGGCCGGGCTGACCAGCGGGCCGAAGTCGCTCATGGCATCAAACCTACGACGCGGGTGTCGTGGCAGAAATGAACGGCGCCTGGGTGCATCCCGTGCAGTCGGTGGAGTGAGTCCGCCCACGCCTCGCGATCGGAGTGCTGTCCCCGCCATCGCGTGAGGTCGGCGTTCTCGACTTCGCGGTAGATATCGGAAGTGTAGGCGGCATCGCCGATCATCACCGCCCCACCGTCGGGCATGTCGACGACCACGCTCTGGTGGCCGACCGTGTGGCCCGGCGTGGCTACGATCCGTACCCCTTCGGCGACGTCCGCGTCGCCATCGACGAGCTCGAAGCGCGCTCCGGCGAAGTCGAACCAACCGGCGGTCACCTCCTCCTCCCGGCGGGCCCGCTCCAGCTCTAGCCGCTGGATGTAGAAAGGCGCGTGCTTGAACACCGCGTTCTGCCCGCAATGGTCGAAATGAAGGTGGGTGTTGATCACGATGCGCACGTCGGCCGGGCTGAGGTCGTGTTCGGCCAGCACGTCAGCGGCGTGGCGGTTGACGATCTTCCATTCCTTGAGCATTTCGTCTGGCCAGCCGACACCGGTGTCGACGAGAATCGCCCCGGCGCGCGGGTGCTTGATCACAAAGCCATGCACGGGGATCTGGTTGAACGCGTCGATGCGCGCGAGATGAAGGCGGACGATCTCCATACCTAAGGCAAGTAGGGCGAAACGGCGAAGAGGCCGAACAGCAGCCCCACATAAACGAGGGAGTACGTGAACAGGCGTCGCGTCCAGCGGCTGCCGCTCAGGTCGAGCACGCTGATCGTCACGAAGCCCAGGCCGAGCACGACGGCGCCGGCCAGGTAGATCTCGCCGGCGAAGCCGGTGAAGAACGGGACGACGCTTACGGCCAGCGTCAACACGGCGTACGCGACGCTCTGGCGCTTGGCCGAGCGTTCGCCGGCCACGACCGGCAGCATCGGGATGCGCGCCCGTGCGTAGTCGGCCTTGATCACCTGAGCAAGCGCCCAGAAGTGCGGCGGCGTCCAGAAGAAGATGACGGCGAAGAGCGCCAGCGCGGTGAGGTCGAGACGGCCCGTGACCGCGGCCCAACCCACGAGCGGGGGTATCGCGCCGGCCGACCCGCCGATGACGATGTTCTGCGACGTCGCCCGCTTCAGCCAGATCGTGTAGACGAACACGTAGATGAGCGTCCCGGCCAGCGCGAGGAGGGCCGCGAGCAGATTCGCCCACGTCCAGAGCACAGCGAATGCGAGCGCGTTGAGGGCGATGCCGATGCCAAGCGCGTGCCAGGCCGGGATGCGGCCGGCGGGAATCGGGCGCGTCCGGGTGCGGCTCATCTCAGCGTCGATGTCGCGGTCGAACCAGCAGTTGACGGCATGCGCGCCGCCGGCCGCGAGCGTGCCGCCCAGCAGGACGGCGAGCACAGCGGCGACGCGAGGGTGGCCGTGCGCCGCGGGGAACATGACGCCGATCGCCGTTGCGTCGAGCAGCGCGACTATGCGCAGCTTGAGCAGACTCACGTAGTCGCGCGCTAATGCGAGCGTTCCGACCCTCGGCTTCACCGTCACCGCGTTCACGCGGACCTCGTCTCTACCGCGAGTTGAGACAGCTCGGCGGTGCGGTCGGCTCGCGGCAATGTGAGAACGGCGGTCGTGACGACCCCAGCCCACACCAGCGTTGCGATCGCAACATGAAGCCCGTTGAACAGAGCCGCGTCCGTGACCGCGGCGCCGGCCCCAACGGCGACCTGGACGAGAAATACGAACAGGGTGGTAGAGGCCACGACGGCGAGGCGAGGGCGGCGCAGCGCGTTGATCATCACGTAAACGAGCAGCGCGCCGATGAGTAGGACCGCTCCTCGGTGCAACATCGTGAACGCATTGGCACCGCTGAAATCAGGGGTGAGACCACCGCCGCACAATGGCCACGTGTGGCAGCTGCCATCCGCGTTGCTGCCCACGACAGCCGACCCAGTCAAAAGCATCAGGTATGTCGCGACGACCGCGACGGCGGCCAGCATGCGAAACCGACGGTCGCCCGTCCCGACGGACGGTGCTCCCGCCATCACGGCGGTGGCGAC
>WNFJ01137025.1_pt3 | contig 15543 bp, 15 predicted proteins | sample 5400461 | NCBI WGS metagenome assembly WNFJ01 (sample SAMN13153349, study PRJNA577476) | soil metagenome | isolation source: 115 cm saprolite on Douglas fir-dominated hillslope | place: USA:California | collected 2013-09-17 | reverse complement strand
GGACCGCAAGGGGATTGAGGAAAAAACCAAGACGTGGGACAAGGTGATTGTTGATCGGCAAGGTGATCTTTTCGAATGGGTCGGTCTCTTAAAGAAAGTTCACGAGCGCCGCATCATGATTCTGGCTTTTGCAAATAACCACTACGCAGTAATGGCCCAGCGACGGTCGATCTGTTCCGCAGCCTTTGGGGTGATGGGCTGGCGAAACCCATCATTCCTCAACGAATAGAGCAGCAAAAAGCACTCTTCGATTAGGAGCCCAGTGCCGACAATGGATCGGTGTTGGGCTAGCTCCCGAGTTGCCAGCTCCTCTGCAACCTGTTCGTTAGGGTACCCGCGTACCGGCTCTTTTTGCTGTGCGTACCATATCAAACCGCACGCCGAAGCCCCATATTACAAGTCGTTAAGGAGCTTAGTGTGGATCTAATGGCGCCGCCGGACAGGCGGAAGTTCCAGGTGCGTTGTGATGCAGGGAGCCAAGGGCGGTTTGAGGTTGGCACGGACACGCTATCGGTGCGTGTCGGGCAACGGATGCGAACAGGAAAAGAGGAGGAAGTGTGGGAATCCGTGCACATCCTATGCAAAGAGCAATCGGATGGGTCCCTCACTGTTGAGGTGCTTGTTTGTCACTCGGACTGGGAAGAAGCAAAGACAATTGCTGCAATTCATTCGCGCCCTCAGGATGAGGGCACAGAAACGCCGAGTTTAAAATGTGATCTCGAGCTCTCAGGATCTAGCGGATTGCACCGGGCGAGCGGCGCACAATAGAACGATTCAAGACCAGAGGTAGTGGATGCCAAGCGCCTAGACATGGCTGAACTAATTGTAGGCCAGACGTTGGGCATGGATTAGATACAACTGAATCATTTCTCAAGCGAAACAAGCATGTGGCGATAAAACCTTCGAAGCTGCTCCGCGTCTGCCTTTTCGACTAAGCTTTGGATCTTCTGACGGAGCACTTCGGCGTTATCGTCCAAACCTTCGGCGAAGAACAACTCATTCGGAGAGACTTCCAGAACTTCAGAGATTTTGTCAATGACATCACTAGCGGGCCACTCGATCCGTCCTGTTTCAACTCGACTGATGTAGTTAGCTTCCTTGCCAATCTTTTCTTCAAGTTTGTTTTGGCTGATTCCCTTGGCTTCTCGCAAAACGCGAAGGCGCTCTCTGAACAACTTGGCTGTGTCGATGCTCATGCTCCACAGACATTAGGTTGGACGAACAGTTAAACATAGTGCTTGGGACGTATATTCTAATTGACAGATTATACGGTAACGGTATACTTGGCCTCTGATGGTTATCAACTACACCTGATAAAAGCGCGATCGTTCCATTCGTTTCATCATGTCGGATGGGGAGACGCCAAAGGCCTTTGATAATCGCACGATCATTCTAAGGGTGGGGCTCTGAACACCACGTTCTATGGCACTCAGATACGTACGGTCAATCCCAAAGTGCTCGTACACATCCATCTGCGACAGACCTGCAGATTCTCGAATCTCGCGCAGGACTATTCCGAAGGCCTTTTCGGCCCCTGATTTCGGTTGAACTTGCCGGCGAAACGGCATGATGGATTTTAGTTTCGCGAATCTGATGGTTATAAACCAACGGGTGATAACCAACATTCTGCAACACGGCGACGATGGTGCGCCGGTTTGATTTGTGGGGGCGCGGTGGTCAAGCAAAGTTCAGAAATGCGCTATGAGAGGCCTACCGGCGTAGCGATGGGCGCAGTAATAACGGATCCTGGAGATAAGTACGGTCTCAGACGTTTGGCCATTGACCCGAAAAACGCCAACGCCCTGATGGCCCTCTACGAAGACCATGAAGTCGAGATAAGGGCGGCCGCAATCCGCTGGTTCGGAAACAATCGCGATCTCTGCGAGCAGTCTATCCACAACATCTTGGTTGCAATCGGCCGAAACGCGGGGAGTTACGATGCGCGATCAATTGATGCTGCGGAGTGGGTACGCCAGTGCGCCGATGCGGAGGCGAAGAAACTTCATGAGATGTTGCAGTCGAAGGGCAAAATGGGCAGGCGTCCAAGGAGGGTCTTGTGAGCTCTCGCGGATTGCCAAAACGAGCCCACATATGTTGGCTACCTCCGGGAGAGAGTGAAACTCCTGCAGGAGCCATTCGACGCATTTTCGTGGTCGGGAAACCGAGCACAACATCGAATCGCGGCACGTCAGGGTCGATTTCATTTCTTGCGAAGTGGTCATGTTGCGTAGGCGTCTTACATCGTGTCGGTTCTTTGCCTAGCCCTCCGCGACAGGATGTGCACTTACATCGCTTTCTATGTGCGAGTCAAATTAGATCAGTAGAGTTGAGCATCCTGACAAGCACCTGCGATACGGCCAATGTACGTTCAAGCAGTAAGCCTTTTAATGGTAACGACTTATCACGTAGCATCCGCAGCACGTCCTTGACAAGAAGGTGTTCGGAGCTAAAAATAGCCGCGCACAGCGGAACGTCGAAACGCAGTTCTCTGTGCAAGAGTCCCAACGGTCCCGTTGAAGGATTGTCCCCGGAAATTGTGGAGAGTGCGGTTTGACCTCTTGTAAAGCAAGGTCAACAGCTCGCAGCCTAAGCGTGCAAGGGTGGTCGGTTTTCCGACCAGAATCAGCAGTTCCGAATCTGGTTCCGCTTGAACAAAAAGAATCGAAGGGGCAGATGCTTGCGGGCTGCGGTCGCAATTCCGACCGACCTAACGAAGATAGCGCGGCCAAGATAAGAGCTGGCCATCTTGAAGGAACTCCCCAAAAAATTAGTGGCACTGGATGGGATTGCGGTTCGACGGGCTCGCGGAACTATGCCGGGATGGAACCAATCGCACCTGAGAAGGCCCACGTTCCATGAGCTCTCACCCCGTTTCCCTGACGCTGCGTCATGTCTTGAAGCGTCCGCAGGAAGTCTGCGAATCTTCGCCTGAGAAGCCGGCGTTGGTTCCTCCGGACGAAGAACTGATGGAGCTGGTTCAAAAGGGGAATCACGAGGCTTTCGGTCAAGTCTTCGATCATTATTACATTATCGCGCGCAGCATCGCCCGGAAGATGCTGCGGAATCCTGAGGATGTGGCGGACGTCGTCCAGGAGTCTTTCCTGGACGTTTATCAGAATGCGAAGAGCTTTCTGCCGTCGAGAGGCACGCTGAAGGCCTGGATTTCCTGTTTGACATATCATCGGGCATTGAAGCGGCAGATGTTGCTGAAAAAACGCGGCCGGGAATCTGGTGATCTGGATCAGGTCGCATATTCTGTGGAAGCGGACGTCAAACCTGAACAGTGGATACGATCACTTGATTTCCGAAGGTGCCTGGACACGGTCCTGGGGACTCTTCAAGAAAAGCAGCGGCGGACCATGTTGCTCTATTTCTTTGAAGAGCAAGAGCTTAGCGCAATCGCAGTGGAGCTGCGGGAATCGCTGGGCAATACGCGGCATCATTTATATAGGGGCCTCGCGAAAGTTCGACGTGAGCTGGTGCAAAATGCCTTGCTGCAAGGCTATATAGAGTTTGTTGACGATTGGGATGAAAACAAGGTGACCGGTTGAAGGTTATGGGATCCTCCCACGCGTATTTTGACAGTCTGTGTGCAATGGCGGCGGTCAACGAGAATTCTCTTGAAGAAAATGTGCGGTTGGCCGAGCACGCCCGGACGTGCGGGGTCTGCAGGCAGGCAATCGAGCAGTACCAGCAGATCGCGGCGCAGACGTACGCGGAAGTTTCCCTGGAGATGGATGCTGCACCGGAGTCCGGCGCTGGGTTGGGAGTTACCGCCAGGGAACAGCAGAGAGCGAAGGAAGATTTGCTAGCCCAGGTCGGGGTCACGATTCACCTGCCTCTGACGGAGGCGCCGCAGAGGGTGCGCAGAAACGGAAAGGTTTTGGAGGGAGCAGGCTTGCGTATATCGGTGTGGGCGGGGTGGGCAGTTGCCGCTGTGCTTTTGGTTGCACTGTGCGGAGAGTCGGTTCAGTACTCGGTGGCGAAGAGGCATTCGCACGAAGTGGACGTTAGGACCGCGAGTTTGCAGAAAGAGATCGAAGACCTGCGAGGAGAGTTGGGAAGGGTACAGACGAGCACTCGCATTGCTGAGACGAAAGCCGAACCAATTCCAGAGTCGCTGGATGCCAAGAAACTTCAGGCTGCAAACGATTCTCTGCGAAAGAGCCTGGAGGGTACAGAGGAAGCGCGTCACCAGGACGCGGGCGATCTGGCGCAACTGCAAGAACGTGTGAGGCTTCTGCAGAGCTCGTTGGATATATTGCAGGCGTTGAGCGCCGGGCTGGAAGCAGAGAGGGGGGCTCTGTCGGAGAAAGTGTCAAACTTGACGACCGAGCTGCGGAAGTCGCAAGAGGACATCGCCAGAGTGAGCGCGCGGAATGAGGAACTGTCGCAGGAGGCACTCACAAAGGTTAGGTTCGCAGAACGCCAGCAAAAATTGCTCGCCACAGATCGCGATGTGCGTGACATTCTCGGGGCGCGGAGCCTGCACATTATTGACGTGTACGATGTGAGCAGCCAGGGAGAATTTGAGCGCGCGTTCGGGAGGATTTTTTATACCGAAGGGAAGTCGTTAATTTTCTATGCGTTCGACCTCGACCAGCAAAAAGGGTTGAAGCGCGGCGCGGTTTTCCAGGCTTGGGGACAAAAAGGAGAAAGCAAAGAAGATCCGCGCACGCTGGGCACGTTTTACATGGACGATCCCGCTCAGAACCGCTGGGTGCTCAAAGTGGATGACAGCAAGGCGCTGTCACGGATCGACTACGTTTTTGTAACTGACGGCGCGCGCAAAGAAGGAGTGCGCCCCAAAGGCAAACCGCTTCTGTCCGCATTTCTCAATGGCGCAGCTAACCACCCTTAAGCCGGGAACCGCAAGACCGATTCCCGTTTGTCGTTCGAATTTCCCATGAAGAAGAACTGCCTAGCGGATTGGTGTGTTCGAAAGGGGGCAATGCGCGAGATCGTTTTCCCCAGGCAAAGGAAACAGGAACGCTGCGACGTAGTTCATCCGTGGTACAGCGTGCTACTTGCTCGGATATATAGTTGAAGACATAGCGGTCACCTTCCTGGTCGGCGGGGAGACTTGCAGGATGAGAAGCCGCAGTTGGGTGTGCTTTTCGGTTTTCGCTGCTGTGTTCGGGTGCGTTCTGGGCTAGATGATTGCTACAGGCCGTTTGTCCCCAAAACTTGGAATCTAATACGCGGCGTAACCTCTCTCGCCGACGAGGAGATTGGCATGATGAGAAAGCGAAGCTTGGTGTGCTTGCTTGTCTGCGCGCTGGCGCACATGGTCGGGTTCTGGGCTTCGGTTTCTGCACAAGGTGATCTCGCGAGCGTGACTGGGCGCGTTTTCGATCCGAATGCGGCGGTCATTGTCGAAGCGACGGTCACCGCGAAAAATGTGGACACCGGAATCGAAACGGTCGTTCGAACGAACGAGGACGGAATCTACGGCTTTGTGAACCTCAGTCCGGGCAATTATGAGATTTCCGTGTCGAAGAAGGGGTTCAAAGTTACGGTGAAACCGGGCGTAACGCTTCACGTTGCCGACACGGTCTCCATGAATTTCACCATGCAAGTTGGATCTGTAAGTGAAACCGTCAGGGTGGAAGGCGGCGCGCCGCTGATTAACACCGAATCCGCCGCTGTGAGCACTGTTGTGGACCGGCAATTTGCCGAGAACTTGCCGATGAACGGCAGAAGCTTTCAAACTTTGATTCACCTTACGCCGGGAGTGGTGCTTACTGTCAACAACGGCACCGATCAAGGGCAATTTAGCGTTAATGGACAGCGCGCAAGCTCTAACTACTGGATGGTAGATGGAGTGGGCGCAAATATTGGGATTTCTGCGTTTGGGGCAAATACTGGAATCGGAGGCACGCTCGGCTCCTTCAGCGCATTGGGCGGCACGAACAGCCTTGTGTCCGTGGATGCTCTGCAGGAGTTCCGAATCCAAACTTCTACCTATGCCCCGGAATTTGGCCGCACGCCAGGAGGGCAGATTTCTATCGTTACGCGCTCGGGTACGAATCAGCTTCATGGCACGGTTTTCGACTACCTGCGTAATGACGTCCTCGACGCGAACGATTGGTTTGCCAATAGCGTAGGCTTGCGCAAGCCCAGAGAGCGCCAAAACGATTTCGGCGGGACGTTCAGCGGTCCAATTCTCAAGGACCATACTTTCTTCTTTTTTTCCTATGAGGGACTTCGACTGCGCCTGCCGCAGACGAAACTGACGAATGTTCCTTGATGGCACATGCCAGATCTTCGGAAATGCGCGCGCCATGGCAGTGACACAGATGCAGCCCTTCCTGAACGCGTATCCGCTGCCAAATGGCCCGGAGGTTTTTACACCGTGCACTCCGAACGTAAACGGATGCCCTGCATCCGGCCAACGGCCGACTGGGTACGCTATATTCAACAAAAGCTTTTCCAATCCTGGCACGCTCGACGCATACAGCCTTCGGATTGATCACAAGCTTAACGACAAGCTAAGTGTTTTCGGCCGGTATAACTACTCGCCCTCAGAACTTGATCAGCGAGGATTTTCATCTAACGCGCTGAGCATAGTTCAACCAGCGAAAATCAATACGCAGACTGGAACAGCAGGCCTGACATGGAACATATCTCATTCAACAGTGAACGACTTCCGATTCAACTACAGCCGCAGTGAAGCGTCGAGTGACCTGCTGTCCGACGATTTCGGTGGGGCCGTCCCGCTCACCTCGTTGCCATTTCCAAGTGGTTTTACAACCCAGAATGCGCAGTTTAATATGCAGATCTTCTCACTGGGATTTACCAGCGGTGCGTTCGTCGGAGTGGGAACAAATGCGGATACCGTCCTGCGGCAGGTCAATTTTGTTGACAGCTTATCTGTGCAGAAGGGTTCGCACGGTCTGAAGTTGGGCGTTGATTTTCGCCGCCTGTCGCCAGACTACAATGTTGGTGAGTATGCACAATCGGGTTCGTTTTCGACAGTGCCTCAGGCAACGACAGGAAACAGCCTATCGACGATGCTAATTTCGCACCATACCGGCACGCTGCTGTTTCGCAACCTTGGCCTCTTCGCCCAGGATACGTGGCGGGCGTCTCGCCACTTGACTCTAACCTATGGGCTGCGTTGGGATGTCGACTTCACGCCATCGTCCATCAGGGGCCCTAACCTCGACGCCTTAAGCGGTTTCAGCCTGACCAATCTATCGGGCTTAGCTCTGGCACCAACTGGCACGCCGCCGTTTAGCACCCGCTATGGCAATGTGGCGCCTCGGGTTGGAGTCGCTTACCAACTCTCGCAGAGCCAGAATTGGCAGACGGTGCTTCGAGGCGGTTTCGGCGTATTCTATGATCTTGCTACGGAAGAGTCGGGACAAATTCTGCCTTTGAATTCCTTTCCATTCGGAGCTACGCAGCGCTTGTCCGGGGTAGCCTTCCCGTTGGCATCTCCAAACAACGCACCTCCGCCGATCACACCCGCTAACCTAGCTACCGGGGCGCTGGCCGCATTTGACCCAAATCTCAAGCTGCCTTACACGCTTCAGTGGAATGTCGCGTTCGAGCAAAGCTTGGGCAGAGAGCAGACTTTATCTGCTTCGTACATCGGTTCCGCAGGGAGACGGCTGACACAGACGGCATTTCTTGTCTTTCCCAATCCCAGTATTTTCCTCGCTCAATTGGTAACTAATACGGGGGCTTCCGGCTACAACGCACTCCAGCTGCAATTCCAACGTCGGTTGTCGCATGGTCTTCAGGCTCTTGCTTCGTATACGTGGTCGCACTCGATTGATACAGCTTCCGCTGGTTCAGTGGGCAACAGATCCAATGCGCTAACTGCACTCGATCCGAGCGTAAACCGAGGGTCATCCGACTTTGATATTCGAAATGCTTTTTCGACGGGTCTGACCTACGATCTTCCCACACCAAGGGGCAATGCCTTCGTGAAGGCGATCCTGTCGGGTTGGTCCACGCAGAATATTGCCCAAGTCGCATCCGCACCACCGGTTGATATTTTCTATAGCGCTTTCGGACAACTAGGCCCATTCGTAACCAATGTCAGGCCCAATATCGTCTCAGGGCAGCCCGTTTATTTGTTTGGGCCAACTTTTCCAGGTGGCAAAGGCTTCAATCCAAATGCATTCAGTAGTCCCCCACTCAATCCCTCGACACGTCTTCCCACAGGTCAGGGAAACCTGCCGAGGAACACACTCCGAGGATTTGCCTACGCGCAATGGGATTTTGGCGTTCATCGCGATTTTCATATCCGTGAATCAGTGAAATTGCAATTCCGTGCAGAGATGTTCAATGTGCTCAATCACCCCAACTTCGGGCAGCCGGTTGGAAACCTGGGCAGTCCTTCTGTCCTAAACGCGCAGTTTGGCAAATCCATAGCGATGCTGGGACAGAGCCTGAGCGGAGGAAGACTAGGTACTGGGGCGTTATCTCCTCTCTATCAGATCGGCGGGCCGCGTTCAGTCCAGTTGGCGCTCAAGCTGCAGTTCTAGTATGGGAAGCCACGTCAACAAGAGCTTCGGTCTTGATCCACGAGGCCGTCTTCAACTGTTTCGGATAACGCAGGCCGTGCCGCAGAAGGAAGTTGCCCAGGCGATGCATCTGATTCGAGGGCTGAAAGAATCAAGCCCTCCGTGCCGAAAGGCACTGAAATGTCTCATTGTGTTGCTTACCCTTAGTAGCATGCTAGCGCCCCCGATCTTGGGACAACAGCTAGCTCCTCCGCAAGCACCTCTCCGGATCGAGGATGCTATCGCCGCGCCTATTCTCTTGTCTGGGACGCCGATTGCAGTGTCCCCAGAGGGTGGCTGGGTCGCGTATACGGTGCAAGGCGCCCGCAAGCGTGAAAGCATGAAAAAAGATGAGCGATATGCCGTTTACACGCCCACAGGCGCCCTCGCGTGGATTGGCGGCTGCGACGTTTGGATCACGAATACAAAAACCGGAGAATCAAGGAATTTGACCCAGAGCCAAGGAACCAGTTGGGCTCCAGTCTGGTCGCCGGACGGAATGCATCTGGCATTCTACTCTGATCGGACCGGACTCGCGCATTTGTGGGCCTGGGACATTTCCACCGGAAAAGCGCGCCAGCTCTCCGACGCGATTGTGCGACCGTTCAATTTTCAGTTTGTACGCTGGACGCTCGACAGCCGTAAGATTCTCGTCAGGGTACTGCCGCAAGGAATGACAGTTGAGCAGGCAGCGGATTTGATAAGCGAGTCTGGGCATAAGGACGATGCTCAGAAGCAGAGTCCGAACGGTCCGACAGTCTCTGTTTATCGCTCTGCCACTGCGACGCCTGCACAACAGTCGCCCGCTTCGGGTGATTCCAAGAGAGTTGAGGAGGGGCGTTGGTTGAATCGACATCTTGCGGATCTCGCTTTAGTAGACGTAGTCAGCGGCAACATCGATCGCCTGGTGAAAGAGGTGCGTCCGATAGGTTATTGGATTTCACCCAACGGAAAATATGTCGCGTACACACATATGAAAGGCCTGGAAGCAAATACAGAACAGGAAGTTTACGAACTCGCCGTGGTCGATATCGGGGCGAAGTCCACGATTTCCCTCGTCCCCGATATCGAGCAAACAAATGGTATGTCTGTGAGTTGGTCTCCGAACAGCCATTATCTTGCATATACGACGGCAGGTCCGCGCGCAAAAGGTGACTGCTTTCTCATCTCAATCGCAGGCGGGCCCCCGCAAATTCTGACTGAAGGTGCCCATCCGTCTTTCGGCGACTATTTCCGTGCACCTCTTTGGGACGCGAACGGAGACTACGTTTACCTCCTAGGCTCGGATGACCACGGAGAGCACGGCACCGGGATCATCTGGAAAGCTTCGATTCGTGACCATTCTTTTTCGGTCGCCGCGAAGATTCCGGATCGTGTGATCCTTGAAGTGTTTGGGCCAGTAACCGGCGGTCAAGCATGGTCGCCCGACGGCGGAGATTCTCTGATTCTTCGAACGCGGGACGAGAGTACAAAACAAGTGGGTTTCTACAAAGTTAGTCTCTCGAAAGGGGCATCGAACAAACTCTTCGAGACCAGCAGCCATTTTGGCTCACAGATGATCTTCGGGCAGGACGTGAGTCGTGATGGGAAAACGGTCGCTTACGTCGAAGAGGACTCGCGGCATCCTGAGGACATTTGGATCGCTAACTCCGATTTCACCAGCCGACATCCTATTACGAACATCAATCCAGAAGTGAAAGACGTGACATTCGGGATGAGCCGTGTTATCGATTGGCGAAGTATTGACGGGGCGGTGCTTCATGGTGCACTTCTTTTGCCCGCCGACTACCGAGAGGGGAAGAAGTATCCGCTTGTTGTGAATGTTTACGGTGGTTCCTATGGATCTGATTCGGTCTATCGCTTTGGTCTCAATGACGCCGGCTTCGGAAACTTTCAATTGCTGGCGACTCGTGGGTATGCGGTTCTTTTGCCCGATACGCCATTACACGAGGGAACTCCGATGCTTGACATGCTGAAGACTGTTGGATCAGGCGTGGATCGCGTCGTTGAGCTCGGAATAGCGGACCCTAATCGTGTAGGCGTGATGGGGCACAGCTTTGGCGGCTACTCGGCCCTCGCTTTGATTGTGCAGACGAATCGCTTCAAGGCCGCCGTGGACATCGCTGGAATTGGCGACCTGATCGGCCTATACGGCGAAATGGACACGATCGGATCGAGTTGGGGGATCAGTTGGTTGGAGACCGGACAGGGAAGAATGATGGGCACTCCCTGGCAGTTTCGCGAACGATATATTGAAAACTCCCCGCTTTTTTATCTCGACCGCGTCGAAACACCGCTGCTCATCATCCACGGAGAACTCGACCGCGCGGTTCCATACCGGCAAGCGGAGCAGGTCTTCGTCGGACTACGTAGACTCGGAAAAGAAGTTGAATACGCAAGATATGAAGGCGAAGGACATGTTCCCGTCGTGTGGAAGTATGCTAATCAGGTGGACTTCTGCAATCGCGTGATAGCTTGGTTTGACGAACACCTCAAATCTGAAAAGACTTCACATCGTCATGTTCCAGTTGGAGCGGAGATCCCTTGATCGTCAGAGGCCTAAGTTCGCGTCTCAAGAAATTTCCGTCCTTTTTAGGCCAAGTCGACTATCGGAGCAAGAAAAGTGTCCCCACTGCTTTGAAGAGGAGCCCTCTCCCGACTGCATGCAGTCGGGAGAGGGGACTACAGCTCGACGTCATAAGCAACTCCGATTGAAGGTTGCTTAGTCATCGAGATCGCCATCGGTGTTCAAACCATTGGCTTGGGCCTTGTTGGTTGATTCCTGAGCCGCACCAGTCTCCCCGAGAATCAGAGAAGCTGCATCGCCCAGAACGGTAATATCCGGTTTATTGTAGGTCATCGTTTTTCACCTCCTTTCTGTAGTGTGGTTGCTCTGCTAGCAGAACTCTTTCCTTGCAAGACATTCTACGAATGGGCGTACAAGTCTGTTGAACGTGCACCGGTCGCACCGACATCTTGCGCAACTGAATCAGGCACCGAAATGACACCGCGCGCGATGGCGTCTCGCAGCCAAAGTTCCAAGGACAGCGCTCTAAGTAAATGCACGACATATGCCGGTACACGTCCACTCCTCATAGCCAACAGTGCGGCTTCGAAGCGACCACGGTGCATGTATCCGAGCCGTGAACTGACAGGTGAAAGCAAGATTTCCTGGATTACGCCCCAATGTTTTTGCAAAGTAAGGATGTCGCACCGCCCTGCGGTTGACTTCGTCTGGCGTAATAAGACCTCTCTCGGCAGGATATTGTCTAGTGCGCGTCGCAGCAAAGACCGACGTTCTCCAGGTCTTAGCAGTTGGTCCGTTGGGATCGAAGTCAGGAATTCCGTGAGCGTCTGATCCAGAAATGGATATCTCTTTTCAACAACAGAAGGCCTAAGGTTCGTCATAACTCCTGCCATTTTTTGGAGCGATTGGTAGGATTCCCGAATCGTGGGAGGCCATAGCCATTTGCCCTCCGCGGCCGCTAAGAGGTGGTCTGTGACTCCGTAGCGACGCGCAAAACCTTTGTTAAGCCATGGTTCCAATTTACCTACGGGCCTTATGCGTGTCCGCAATGGCGTCGGCATTAAAATGACGAAACTTTGAGAAAGGAGCTGAATCCACGAACGTCTCGCGCGCAAACTCCATTCGGAAAGAAGCGTGATGAGTTCCACTATCCTGAGCTGGCGCAGGAGGTCGGCCATCTGCGTTCTCGGATCCCGACCCTGCCCGAGAACTTCATCGCCACCCACACCGGAGAACAGAACTCTATACTTACCACTCTTTATCACGTCTGATTTTGCCGCACGGAATTCTTCTCTTTCCGCGAAACCCGGGGTCGCAATAAATGTTGGATAATCGAAACGGAATGTATCGCCTAGGCTCTTTAGTTCGGCGTGATAGCCCGCTCGCCCTCGTTTTTCCTCCACCTTCGCGACGTACAGAAAATCATCTTCATCCGGTTCGCCCCGGTCGCAAGAGGAGAATGTATCCAGAGATGAAGGACTCCCGGCTTCTCTTGCGAGCATATCGTCAGTCATGCAAACGATCGAAGAGGAATCGAGGCCCCCGCTGAGTTCTGCCAGAATTGGGGAGTCGGTTCGCAGCCTGCGACGTATTGATTGTCGAAACAGGTGTCGGAACTTCTCTTCATATTCCTCATCAGTTTTGTACCGTGTTTTGAGTTGCGGGTTGAAAGTCCAGTAGGCGTGTGCGCTAACGTGTCCCTCACGAATACGGACGAAGTTTCCAGATGCCACCGAATGAATCTCGCGATAGGGTGTGAGATGTGATTCTGGACAGGAGCCAAAATAGCCAGCGATGTATTCTTCGCACACCGCAAATTGTTCGCCACACAGCGCTAATGGAGCCAGTTGGCTGCACCAGATGATTCTATTAGGCTTGGGATAGTAGAAGAGGCCTCTAACTCCGATATAATCTCTGGCGAGAATGAGGTTCCTTTCGACCGGNCCATTGATCGAAAGATGCCGCAACGACGGCAACGTCGGTATTATCTTCCTTATGCACACGTAAAAGCTGTGAGATCAATTCGTCTCGATTGTCGAGTCGACCGTCCCACGTGATGACCATTCCATTGCAGGAGAGATATGGCTGATGCTCGAAGCGAGATTCGACCGTCGTGTGGAGGGGCCGGTACAGCATTCCAATAGGCCCGTCAAGAAATGCTGACTCACCGTCGGGACCGTATTCCGCGACACTCTTACTGATCCGGGCCAGAGACTCTCGGTTGATGGGTTCTCCATCGAGATTCCAAATGCCGGCCTGCACGCTCATAAACGGCTCTCCCTAGCAGCGCTCCCACACACCGTAAATTCTCTGCACCTCCGTGCGTTCGTTAACCGCGCGCCCATTTACTTCCGTCCAAGCGTGTGCCTTGAACGGCAAGTTCTGCGCACCTATCACCAACTGGGCGGGGACACCCCAACTACGCAGCAGGCAGGTTGTCACGACCGAGCGCTGCAGGCACAGCACGCGCTTGGGATACCAAATGCAGGCATGGTTCACGGCCTCGCAGACTCGGTCACTCGCATCCGGCGGTGGATTTTGGTCGGAGACTTTCCAGCCTCGAACGAACTTGTGCATCCGCACGAAGTCGCAACCGAAAGCGAGTAAGTCATAAGCCAACAGTGCGGCGATGGCTTTGTAAGTGAGGAATTCCGTCATGTTATGTCCCCCTCATATACGCACACCAAGTTCGTGGCAAATGAACGCACATCTGTCTGTAATCGCTTCTACGCGTCGACTCAGCGGCTGCACGGGGACGTGACCCCAGGATAGCTTGTAATCCAGAAGTACCGGATGGCTAGAATTGGTAGCTGCCTGAAGTCGCGCAGCCATTTTGCGGGCATGCATTGGATTGCAGGCCCTATCAAGGTCCCCCGAGACGATTAATACGGATGGATACGACACATCATTCTTCACGCGATGATAGGGCGAGTATGCAAGCAGGTGCCGAAAGTCTTCCTCATTTTCTGAATGGCCGAACTCACTGACAGCACAGTACGCAGTATCAAAAAGGTGATAGCGAAGCATGTCCAATATCGGCCCAATGCATACAACTACGCGGAAAAGATCCGGCCTCTGGGTTAGGGCCGCCCCAACTAACAACCCGCCGTTCGACATTCCCCCGATTGCGATCTTTTGGGGTGTGGTGAAGCCCTCTGCGAGAAGCCATTCAGCAGCGCTGATGAAATCGTCAATTGAGGTTTGCCGTTTCTGGCGCCTTCCTGCATGATGCCAGTCTGCACCGAACTCACCGCCACCACGCAAGTTGGCGACTGCGAAGAGGAAACCGTGCTCTATGAGAAAAGTAGAGTAAGCATTGAATTGCGGTGTTCGGCTGGTCCCGAATCCACCATAGCCGGTCAAAAAAGTAGGGAGCGGTCGAGAAGACTGATATTCTTTCTGGGTAACCAAAGAAATAGGGATTTCCGTCCCATCTTTCGATTTGTATCGAGCCTGTTCGATTTTTACCGAAGAAGGGTCAAATGGTACCTCTGCCTCGGCCCATCTCTCGTGTTTGCCACTAACAGGATGCCAGAAGAAAGTGGTCGGTGGATGATTGAAAGACGTGAATCTGTAGAAGAGGGTATCGCTTTCGATGGGACGCCGGGCTAAGTGGACGGTGCCGTTCGAAGGGCACGGAACGGCCTTCTGTTGGTGGCCCGACTCGTCAAAAACCTCGATTCGACACGCAAGGTTTTTCACACGAACGATGAACACGCGGTGGTCAGCAACACAGAAGTCACTCACACGATGCTGAGTCTCAGAAACAACATCAACGCACTGGCCTTGCCCTGGATCATTGAGGTCAAATGCGACGACCCGAAGATTAGGCGCTTCCCAGTCAGTTAAAGCAAAAACACGCGAACCCGCGAAACACGGTATAAAAAGAGTCCCAGTTTGTTCGAGAAGTTTGCGTGGCGGCTTGGCGCAGCACAAGTCCTGCACATAAAAGGCGTATACTTGAGGATCATAGGCGCGAACGACGCGGTATCCCAAGAAACGACCATCTGCTGACCCGGACAATTCCAGATGAAGCTGAGCGCCTTCGCCACCGACAAAAATCTCTAAGTCTTTATTCGGCGTAGTCCCAAATTCGTGCCAGTATACGGCCCTGTAGTGGGGACGATCGGAATCAGTGCCCTCGTGCGAATAATAGAAGCCCCTTGCGTCTGATGAGAATACCAATCCGTAAACAAGGCCAAGTGGCAGACGATCTGACAGAATCTGCTTGGTGTTAACATCAAGAAACTCTGTGATGTGAAAGGCGTCTCCCCCGTGGGATATACCGTAGGCTAGTAAGTCTCCCTTTCTTGAAACAGCTAGGATGCGAACAGCGTTCGTCGCCGTTGCATCTCTCCCCACGGGATCAACAAGGGTGAATTCTTCGCCCGTTTCACCCTCACGCATCATGATAACTGGCTGTTCTTGATCGGGCCTACGCTTCAAGAAGAAGCATCTATCGCGGACCTTCCAAGGCTCGGACACAGTTTCCACTGCAAG
>WNFJ01751752.1_pt1 | contig 15544 bp, 12 predicted proteins | sample 5400461 | NCBI WGS metagenome assembly WNFJ01 (sample SAMN13153349, study PRJNA577476) | soil metagenome | isolation source: 115 cm saprolite on Douglas fir-dominated hillslope | place: USA:California | collected 2013-09-17 | reverse complement strand
TCGTTGTCCGCGGCGAAGTGGGCGACCCCCGACTTCTGATTGTGGGCAAGCGCTCCTCCGAGGCTCTCCTTGGTCACCTCTTCGTGGGTGACGGTCTTGATCACGTCCGGCCCGGTCACGAACATGAACGAGGTATCTTTGACCATCACGATGAAGTCGGTGATTGCGGGGGAGTAGACCGCCCCGCCCGCGCAGGGGCCGAGGATCAGCGAAACTTGAGGCACCACGCCCGAGGCGAGGGTGTTGCGCAAGAAAATATCGGCATAGCCGGCCAGGCTTTCCACTCCCTCCTGGATTCGCGCTCCGCCCGAGTCGTTCAAACCGATGATCGGCGCACCGACCCGGGTCGCGAGGTCCATCACCTTGCAGATCTTTTGCGCGTAGGCGCCGGAGAGCGAGCCGCCGCACACGGTGAAGTCCTGCGCGAAGACGAACACCTGCCGGCCATCGATCGTTCCGTATCCGGTGACCACGCCGTCGCCGAGGATCCTCTTCTCCGCCATTCCGAAGTCCGAGGCCCGGTGGGTGACGAACTTGTCGAGCTCGGTGAAGCTCCCGGGATCGAGCAGCAGATCGATTCGTTCGCGCGCGGTGAGCTTTCCCGCTTCGTGCTGTTTCTGGACTCGGGCCTCGCCGCCTCCGAGCCGGGCCTGCTCCTCCATCTCCTTCAATCGCTGGCGCAGCAGATCTTTCTCGGGCAAGTCCATGCGGGGCTCATCTACTACGGAAGGAGCGTCCAGGTCAGGGCGAAACGCTGCGTGCCGTCCGAGGCGCTGTCTACCCATCCTTTGATCGGACGGCTGGCATCCAGCAGGGGTCCGATTTCGGAGCTGATCGCGAGCAGAGTGGCAAGCTCGCGCGAGGAGAGCGCATCGAAGAGGGAGATCTGGGACAGGGCCAGGGAAATCTGATGGGCATCGACGGAGATCTCGGCGCCGTGCTCGAGCCTTCCCGGTCGCGCCGCGAGCGCCTGCCAGACCTGCGCGAGCGCAGTGGCGTGATTGGCGACGTAAAGCTGCGACCCGCGAAGTCCGATCTGAACTTCTCCTGCGTCCGTGGACAAGGCGATGCCTTCCGCCGTCCTTTTCGCGCCCCACCAGCTGGCCGCGCGATCCAGCGCCCGCTGAACCTTGTCCGGCTTGGCCACCTCGGCCAGATAGGCGTGCTTGAACGCGAAGTAGCGCGCCAGCGGCGTCTTGAACGGGCCCGTCAGTTGCGCCGCGTCCACCCGGAGGGCCACGTTTCCAGTCAGGTCTTCCACCACCGCGTCGATGAATTGATGAAGCTCGCGCTCATCGCACTGCGGGCAAATCACCCTCCCATCCGACAGAACGGAGGATGCCAGCTCAGCCCGTGAGGCCTTTTCCAGATGGGCGCGCATGAAAAGAAGGCCTGACGAGGTCAAGTCCGCGTAGGGGCTCGCCTGGGCGGGTTCGAAGCGGGGGAAGGTGATCCCGGTCGCTCGGCCGGAGAGCGAGAGCTTCGATCGGCTCCCATTGAGGCCGAAGGTGAAGTGGCGCAGGACGAGGTAGAGGCTCCCCGGAACCGACTGAAGCGCCGCCCAACGCTTGCTGTCGGGAGCGGTATCGAGAAGCTTCGCCGCGTCCTTGAGCAGCGCTTCTCCGTTGGCTTCGCTGCTGACCGCGCAGACGCCACGGCCCCGGATGGCATAACCCGCCGTCACCCGCCCCCCGGAGGTGGCTCCGTGGAGCGCGGCTCCATTGGCCCGGGAGGTCCATCCCTCCCCCAGCAGGCCCAGTTTCTGCGAAACGCGGGCTTCGAAGGACTTCACATCGGCCAGGGTCATGCAGGTCAGGCGATCTCTGCCGAGGAAGCTCAACGTTGCCGAGGCGGTGGGGTCGATCCCCGAGCCAACAATCGACTCGGCGCGCGCGATGTCCACTTCGATGATCGGATGGAATTCGGAGCGCCAACTCGAGGGTCGCAGCAATGGCGAGCGCTTTCCCGCCGCGTCGAAGAAGGCGACCAGCCCTGCGAGCTGATCCAGACGCGGGATGTGGATGATCAAGTCCGCCTCAGCCGGTGCCCGGGGGAGCGCGATCGCTCCGAGCAGGCTCGCCAGGAGCGGTGCGAGCATCTACGAATGCGTTTCCGCGCTCGCCCGCGCGCTGGGCGCTCCTTCGCGCCGAGCTGCGCGGCCGCGAATTGCGCGTTGCATGTAGCCGTAGCCCACCAGAAGCGCTGCCGCCAGCGGCGAGGTTGCGGCGACGATTGCCCAGACCGGCTTCTTGAACATGAAGTCGGCGATCCTCGTGAACCCACCGGTCATCCAATCGCTCCATAAGACAGCGACGAAAATCGCCGCCCCCACCAGAGCGGCGATGCTGGTGGCGACGACCAACATGATTGCCGCCCGCCTGCGTGCCTGGCCCATGCTCTGGGCGGGCGAGTACGTTCTGACTTCGATGTCCTGGTCCATGGGCAGGGGTTGCACCATTAACCGGAAAATGTGTCAACCCGGCGCTGAGCTCTTAGAAGCTCATCCGGAGTGGACCGCGCCGATTGCCCTCCCGCTTTTCCTCCGGGACCCGACCTAAGTCGCCGTTCAGATTCGCGATCCCCTCGGCGATCACCGCAAACGCAGCCGTCACCTGCGCCAGCCCTTCGGGATTGATCTTGTCGAAGGTGTCGTTCGCGGTGTGGTGGTAGTCGAAATAGGTGGTGGCATCCTGGGCGATGTCGACCATCGGAACGCCGAGCGCCCGGAGGGGACCCAGGTCCGCCCCCCCGTGCGCGTCATCGCCGACGAAATCGATTCCCATCGGCTGGAGATCGGCGGCGATCTCCGCCAATCGTCCCCTCGTCTCCGGGCTTCCGAGGAACCGCAGCGCGTAGCCACCCTCGGTGCCGGCGTCCGCTTCGAGAGCGGCGATATGCTTTGCCGACTCGGCGCGGTGGGCCAGTGCGTAGGCACGCCCGCCGGAAAGGCCGTGTTCTTCATTCGCGAAGAGAACGACCCGGATGGTTCTTTGCGGCCGTTGCGGCAGCGACCCGATGAGTTGGGCGGCGTGCACCACGATCCCCACTCCCGCCCCATCGTCGAGCGCACCGGTGCCCAGATCCCAGGAGTCCAGGTGCGCGCCGAGAAGGATGATCTCGTCCGGCCTGAGCGCACCGGGTATTTCTCCGATCACGTTCGCCGATTCGACGTCCGGCAACCAGCGGCAGCCGAGATAGAGGTGAAGCGCGACCGACTTGTGTGCCTCGAGGAGGCGATGAAGGAGCTCCGCGTCGGGAATTGAGAGCGCAGCCGCCGGAACGGTGAGCTCGTTCGGTTCCCGCCTCATCATGCCGGTGTGTGGCAGTCGATTGTGATCGGTCCCGATCGACCGAATCACCACCCCAACTGCCCCCAGCGCCGCCGCCCGCTGGGCGCCCGCCGCTCGCACCGCCACCGCTTTCCCGTATCCGGAGCCATCGCGGGCGCGGGCCGTGGGGACATTGTAGTAGACGATTTTTCCTGCCACCGCGGCCTTGCCCAGCTTGTCCACCGCTTCCAGCGATTCGACCTCGATCACTTCGGCGTTCAGCCCTCCGGGTGGCGTTCCCATGCTGCCGCCCAGCGCCGTGAGCTGAAGCCGCTGCGAGACCGGCGAGAGGACGACGGCGCTCTCTTCGCCCCGCTCCCAGTGCGGCACCGTGACTGGCTCCGCGCGCACGTTGGAAAAGCCCCGCTGGCGCAGCGTCCGCAGAGCCCACTCGACGGCCGCCTGGTGACCGGCGGAACCCGCCGGCCGAGGCCCCACCTCATCGGTCAGGCTGCGGACAATCTCGGTCGCGCCGCGGGAGGCCAGCGCGATCTGCCGCACCTGCGATCTCGGCGGCGCGCCTTTCGCTTCCAGGCCTGCACCGGCTCCGTGCGTCCCGACACAACCAGCACCGGCCGCTGCGAGCAGCACCACCGCTGCATAAAACACACAATCGACCGTCGTCGAACAGCCGCTCATTGAGCCTCCGAAATCAGGAGTGATCGGCGATAATGGAGAAGACCTTTGCGAGTCAAACCGATTCCATAGGTTTCGGAGAACGGGTGAGCTTGAGTGGAAAGAAACAGGTGGACACGGTCATCTTCGATCTGGGCAACGTGCTCGTGTTTCATGACAACGCGCAGCTCTTTCGTACTTTTGGGCTGCACGCCGGGATTCCCGGCGACGATTTTTCGCGGTTGGTTCCCGCCTCTCTCTGGGGCGCGATCCACTGCGGCCAGCTCGACGGCGAGGGAATACGTCGAGAGGTTTGCCGCGTCCTCGGAGTCGATTTGAGCGAGGAGCAATTCCGCCGGGACTGGAACTCCCACTTCACGGTCAACCAGGAAATCCTTCCCCTGATCGAGTCTCTGATCGGACAGGTCAAGGTCATGTTGCTATCGAACACCAACGCGATCCACATGGCTTATCTGATCGGGGAGCTTCCTCTCCTGCGACGCTTCGATGATCTCGTCTTGTCGCACGAAGTGAAGAAGATGAAACCCGATCCGGCGATCTTCGAGGAAGCCCTGCGCCGGGCGGGTTCGGCCCCCTCGCGCACCGTGTTCTTTGACGACGTGCCGGAGTTCGTCGAGGCCGCGAAGAAGGTGGGGCTGCGCGCCTATGTTTTTCGAAACGTGGACGAGTTCGCCGCCCAGCTCGAGGAGTTGGGGCTGCGCTAAAGCCTGGGCTAAAGCCTGCGCTAAAGATCGACCGGTTGGATCGGGGGGGTTGGGGCGACCCGCGCTCCCCAGCGACGAACGATCTGGTGACCCTCGTCCCCTCGCACCTCGGCTGAATGACCGGGCTGGCCGTGGAGACGCCGCCGGTCCAGCATCAGGGTCTCAAACGCGGCCGGAAGGTCCTGGCAGAAGAGGACGAAATCCGAAAGTCGCCGGTGGCTCATCGCCCGGTGAGCGCAGTCCCCATAGAGAATGGCTACCGGTCTGCCGCCGACATCGACGGGAAAAAGGAAGATCGTTCTCGGTGAACGCCCGAGCCGCGCGAGAAACTCTCGGGTCAACGGTTCGGACGGCAATGGACCGATGTAGCTTTTGCGCAGGCTGCAGACGGTGCGAAAGACCGAAGGCACGTCGATGGGTATCTCCGGCCGTTGAGCTCGTTGGGGGAAGGGCCGCTCTGCCCGGGCGTCCCAAAGGACGGCGGCGCCGCGGATCACCGCGAAGATCGCCGTGAATTCGAAGGCCCGCCGCGCGAACCGAAGCGTGACATCGATGATCCGATCGCGATCTGAGCTCGCCTCCTTCAAGGCATCGCGCGCCTGGGCGAGCGTCCAGTCAGGAATCGCTTGATGTGCGGCTGCGCCATCTTTCAAGGGCGGTGGCGCGCCGATCCGATCGACGAGCGGGAGGGGTTCGTCAACGATTGCGCGCGCGAGTCGGTCGATCAGATCGAGCCGGAGTGATTCCTCTTGGTGGCTGACCTCGGCAGCCGCCGCGCTGATCGTTTCCCGCTCTGGGTCGGCGCGCCGGGAATTCAGACGCGAGAGCAGAGAGGCGAGGTGTTCGCGGAGCGGCTCTCCATAGAGGGTCTGCATCCGGTCGCGAATGCGCACCTCGAGGCCAACCCACAGCTCGAGGCGCTTCTTGAGGAGGAAACCAATCTCGTGCAACTCGCGAACCGGAACCGGGTAGGAGCAGGCAACGTGCAGCGCGTCACCTTCGACCGAGAGCGGGACCACGCCAAACCGGTTCGCAATCTTGGGCGGAATCAGGGACGCCAGGTGATGATTCACCTCCAGATCCCAAAGATCGATCGCCCGTTGGCCGGAGACCGCGGCGACGGCCCGAAGCAGCTCGGATTCGGTGAGCGATCTCGAGGACTCCAGAAGCCGCGTATCCAATGCGCCGCCGTTGTTGCGCTGGATGTCGAGCGCGCTGGCAACCTGCTCGGCGGAAAGCAGGCCGCGTGACATTAGATATTCGGTCAGCCGGGAGGGCATCGAGGTCACTTTACGATGCCCGACCTTTGCGCCACGAAGAGGTCAGACCGGGCGCACCACGAAGGTCGAGGTCAGCTTGTCGTGCAAGGTCTGCCCTCGCCGGTCGAACAAGGCGAGCCAGAATCCCCCCAGAAAGAGGGCAAATGATACCCCGGCGAGCAGGGCGCGGATGACGGCCCGCGTGGGAGAAGGTGGGAGACCCGTCCGGTCCACGAGCCGGATGCCTGCCATCAGCCGGCCAAACGTACGTCCGTTCATCAACACGGCGAATGCCGCCGAGTAGGCAATGGCGATGACCACCCCGAGAAGGACGCCTGGAATGATGATCGGCTGGAGCGCCTGCGCTCGCGCTGCCCAACGGTCGAGACCGCTGAGCCGGGTCGCGGACCCGGATGCCCCGGCGACTGTTGACGCGGCCCAGAGGTACACGGCGGCAATGCCGGAAATCGTCGCTCCGTCCACGGCGAAGGCAAGAGCCCTGCGCCACAGCGGCGCCACGGACGCATGAAATTCTCGGAGCTCCCCTTCCGGGGAAGACGTCGCCTCGGTGCTCTGCTCCAGCTGCCCGCGGGCGGGGGCGTGAGCTGCGCTCGGCGGCGCGATGGCTGGAAACGCAGGGGAGGTGTTCGTGCGCGCAGACTCGAACTTCGGCGGTGACGCGGCGGGAATTGGCTCGGCCGGCGTTTTCGGCGCGGCTTTGAATGGCGGTGAAGGTTCGGCCGGTCATTCGCCGGACTTCCGGGCAAGCGGGACGCGGTCGGAGTTTTCGGTTCGGGAGCTTGCCTCCGGTAGGAATCCGGATCTGAGCTCGACTGCTGAAGAGACTGCCAGGGGTCAGTGGGATTTGGGCCGGATGGCGAGTCTGCCGACGGGCCGCCCGTTGTTGGACCAGATCCCGAGGCGCGCGCCGCCGCAGGACCGGGCGCCGCATTTGGTTGCAGAGGGAGCGTGCCGCGAGGAGCGGACGGGCCCGGTTGTGGAGCTCGCGCCGCGGTGGGAGCAGACGGTTGCGGAGGACGCGCGCCGGGAGGGCTGGCCGGAGCGCTCAGAAGTGAAGTGCCGGCAGCGGCGGAGGTGACCGGAGCGCCCGGCGAAGGGACAGTCGCCGCTGGACGAGACGGCGGCGCGCTCGTTTGCGCAGGGCGAGCGGCGACAGGGCTGGTCGGAGCGCTCGGCAGAGGAGTGCGGGCGGTGGGAGAAGTGACGGGAGCGCCCGGCGGCGGGGTACTTGCTGCGGTGGGGCTGGTTGGAGCGCTCGGCAGAGGACTGCGGGCGGTGGGAGAAGTGACTGGAGCGCCCGGGGGAGGGGCGCTCGTCGCGGCAGGGGTGGTCGGAACGCTCGGCAGAGGACTGCGGGCGGTGGGAGCAGTGACTGGAGCGCCCGGGGGAGAGGCGCTCGTCGCGGCAGGCGTGGTCGGAACGCTCAGAGGAATGCGGCCGGTGGGAGAGGTGACGGGAGCGCCTGGCAGAGGGGCGGTCGCTGCGGGAGCAGAGGACGGCGGAATCGGTTGCGAGGGACGCGCGCCGGTCGCTGGGGCGGATTGCGAAGTCAGCGCCGCAGCTGAACCCGGCGCAACGCCGGATTGAATAGACCGCACTGCTGGAGCAGCCGATGCTGGGCTGGGCTGAGGAGGCTTCCCAGCGGGGGGACTTGCGGGTCCGGGCCCGGGAACAGGCGCGGGGCCTGCGGAAGCAGGAGTGGCGGGCGGGGCGCGGTGCGGCAATGGGGGCGGCGACGCCGGGAATGCGTTTCCCGACCGGCGGTCGAGGTACAACTCCTTATCCAGAAGCGATGGTGTTTTGGTGGGGATTGCAATTCCAGTTCCTGCGCAGTGCAGGCACTCTCCAACCTCGGGCAACTGGGCACCGCACTTGATGCACTTGGACACGGAAAAGCCCTCCAGAAGGGGGCGATCTCAGGACGATATGGGCCAGAGATCAAGAAAGAGGCGCAAAAGGGTCATTATCCGATCTGGCCATCCAGGTGAAGAATCACCGCGAGCGCCGAGTGCCGCGATCGACGCGGTTTCCGTCCTGAGCTTCTTCTCGCCGAGGGTTACCGCAACCGCGCCGAGCCGTGCCAGCGACTCGATCTCCCGCCGCTCGAACCCGCCTTCTGGGCCGATGACGAGCGCGATGGACGACCGATCCGCCATCGACGGTGAGAACGCTTGAGCCAGGGAAATCTCCTTTTCTTCTTCGTCGAGCACGTAGCAGCGCGCCCTGCTCACCAGACCGCGCACGCGCATTTCGAGCGGCTCGACAGGCAGAATCTCCGGAACGTCGCTGCGGCCGGATTGCCGGGCAGCCTCTTCGGCGATCGTTTGCCAGCGTTGGACCCGCTGCTCCGCCTTGGAGCCGCTCAACTTCACCACGCTCCTCAGGGACTGAACCGGCGCGATCGCGCTGGCGCCGAGCTCCGTTCCCTTCTGGATGATCCACTCCATCTTCTCCGCCTTCGGAAGAGACTGGACGAGGGTAACGTGCCGTCCGCGTGCAGCGTCGACATGCGGGCCGAGCGAAATCTCCGCGCTTGCTCGCTCGACTGCCGTCACCCGCGAAGCAAAAGAGCGACCTCGGCCGTCGAAGACCTCGATCTCGTCTCCTGCCCGCAAGCGAAGGACGTGAACCAGGTGGTGGAACCGCGCACCTTCGAGGCGAATCTGGATCGGAGGGTCACCGGGCACTGGGAAAAAGAGGCGAACCATGCCGCTCGCTCTATTGAGGCTCGAGCTCCAGGCGCACCCAATCGCCCCGGGTCACGGTGCGCGCTGGACCGAAGCCGCGATCGCGATATGCCGCCTCCACGTCCGCCGCCTGCTCCACCAGTATCCCGGCCACCACCAGGTGCTTGCGCACGATTTTCCGGAAGTGCGGCGCGAGCTTGATCAGCACGTTGGCGAAGATGTTGGCCACGATGATGTCGAACGTTTCGGTGATCGATTCGAGCGGCGCGGTCGACAGATCGATCTCACCGACATGGTTCAGCGCGCAGTTCTCCGCCGCCAACGCGATCACCGTGGCATCGTTGTCGACCCCTCGGACCCGCCCGGCGCCAAGCATTCGGGCGGCGATGGCGAGCACTCCCGATCCGGTGCCCACGTCCAGCACGCTCAGACCAGGGTGTTCGGTCAGATACTTGTCCAGTACTTCCAGACACAGCTGAGTCGAAGGATGGTCGCCGGTTCCAAACGCCATCTTCGGTTCGATCAGGATTCGAAGCGAATTGGGCGCCGCGTCGCCGGTGCGCCAGGGCGGTCCGACCCAGATCCGACCCACCTGCGAGGATCGAACTTGCGATTTCCAGCTCTCCGACCAGTCCTCGCAAAGAGCTTCGCTCAGGCCGAGCGTCGCCTCCGGAAGCGAGCGCCGCAGCTCTTCCTTGGCCTGCTCAGCCTCGGCGCGAGCGGCGAAAAAGCCGACGACGTGCACTCTGCCGCCGGGCAGAGGAGCCTGACCAGGCATCGCGCGCACCGTCGAATCGCGAATCTCCAAACCGAGAGAGCCTTGCTCGTGAAGCAACCACTGAGCGAGCTCGGAAGCTGCCTCCGGCAGCTCGGCGGAAAGGGCGAAGTAGCTTTCGCTGGTGCTCACGGTCCGACCACCGCGAGCGCGGAGCGATTGAAATCGATCACGCCCCGAGCCACTTCCTGCACCTGCTCGGCAGTGACGCTGGAAATTCGTTCCGCATAGTGGAGGAAGTTGTCCAAGCCGAGACCGTAGCACTGATCTAACGCCAGCAACGCGGCTCGAGCGCTGTTTCTTTGCAACCCGATTTCATGGCTGCCGATCAGGTGGTGCTGCGCTCGTCTGAGCTCCGCGGTGCTGATCTTCTCGTCGCGCACGCGGGCAAGCTCCACGCGGATTCCTTCCAGGGCCGCGTCCACTTTTGCCGGGCTGGTCGCGATGTAGACACCGAAGTAACCCGGGTCGAGGCCTTCCAGGCTGAAACTGCTTACCGTGTAGGCCATGGAGCGAATGTCGCGAAGCTCGACGAACAATCGTCCCCCCTGGCCGGAGAGCACGGTGGAGAGCAGCTCGAGCGCGTGCCTCCAGGGATCGGTGACCCGGGCGCCGGGGAATCCCAACAAGAGATGCGACTGAGCGCGGTTGAGCACCTTCTTGCCGGACCTTGGCTGCGCGAACGGCGGCTCTACCGCAATCGGCGGAGGGGGAGCGCCGCGTCCGCCTGGCTTGCCGAACAGATCCTGCGCGATCGCCAGCACCCGATCCACCTTGACGTCACCCACCACGCTGAGCGTCATCTGGGCTGGATTCAGATAGCGCTGGTGGTATTCGCGAAGTGCCGCCGGCGTGATCTGTTCGACGGATTTGAGCTGCCCAACGCTGGGAAGCCGGTATGGGTGCTGCTGGTAGAAGGTGCGCGACAGGAGATCGTGCGCCAGGCCGGCGGGATTGTCCTCTCGCGCGATGATGTCCTGAATGAGCAGCGCGCGCTCTCGCTGAAACTCCACTTCCGGGAAGCCGGGATGGAGGAGGCAATCCGCGAAGAGCGCGAACGCCCGATCGAAGTGGCGGGAGAGAAACTCGCCGCGAAGCCCAACCGAATTCCGGCCTGCCTGGGCGCCGAGGGAGCCGCAAAGCTTTTCGATCAGGTGCGAAATCTCCTCGGCGTCGTGGCTTGCGGTCCCTCGGGTGAGCATGCGCGCCAGCAGCGCAGTCAGACCGTTGGTCTCCTCGGTTTCGTCCACCCAGGAAAGAGGCGCGAATCGCAAAAAGCGGGACGGCCGCCTCCTCGCGCACGACGATCGTCGCCCCGGACGGCAACCGCTCCACGGTGACGGCGGATCCGCCGCTTCGCGCGGCAATCGGTTCCGTGACCACGGCCGGAGATGATTCCAGACTCGGGACGCGTCTCTCGGCGGGCGCGGGGCGAATCGTCCGGCTCGCCCGGTCGAGCAGCTCCTCGGCTCGCTCCGCGTGGAAGGCAGTGCCCGGGGGCACCAGCGCGGTGAGAATGGCGTTCTCCTGACGGAAGTACCTCTCGGCCACCTCGCGCAGATTCTCCGGGGACACCCGACCGATTCTCTCGAAGTAGCGGGCTTCGTTCTCTATTCCTCCCGCGGACGCTTCGTAGTAACCCAATTTTCGCGCCACGCCCTGCACCGCTTCACGCTGATAAATTGCGTCCGCCTCGATCGACGTCTTGGCGGTGGCGAGCTCCTCCGCGCCGACGAGCGTGGTGCGAAGCTGCAGCATCAACTCCGCGGTTGCCTGCAGCGCGTCATCGATCTTCTCCGCAGGCAAGGTCATCGCCGCGGTGATCAGGCCTGGATCCCGGGGCGCATAGGCGAAGACGCGGATGTCATTCACCAGCGATCGCTTGCGCTTCACCTCCAGAACCAGGCGAGCCGCGTCGCTTTGACCCAGGATCAGCGCGAGCAGATCGAGCGCAGGGATGTCCTCGTGCTCGATCGAGGGAATGGCGAAAGCCAGGTTCAGGTAGACCTCTTTGACGTCATCTTCCCGGATTTTGATCGACCGTCCCGTCCTCGGCGGTTCCGGCGGCCGCGGCGGGAGTGGGCCGGAGCTGCGTCCCCAATCGCCTCCGTAAATCTCATCGGCCCAGCGGCGCAGATCCTCTTCGGTGAAGTCACCGGCAGCGGCGAGCACCATGTTCCGGGGCGAATAATTTCTGCGATAGAACTCGAGCACGCGGTCGCGAGTGAAGCTCCGGACCGACTCTTCGGTGCCGATCACCGGACGATGGTAGGGATGGGCCCGGTAGGCGGTGGCGAAGAGGTCGCGCGAAGACCTCCGGGATGGCAGGTCGTTGGCTCTGCGGATCTCCTCGCAAACCACCTCGATTTCTTTCGACAGCTCCGCCGGATCGAAGGCGGAGTTGCGGAGGGCGTCGCCAAGAACGTCCAGGCCCACCTGAGCGAACTGGCTCGCCATCACCACGTGGTACACGGTCTGGTCAAAAGAGGTCCAGGCGTTGATCTCCCCGCCGCGCTCCTCGATCTCCCTCGCAATTTCTCCCGGTCTTCGCCGAGCAGTTCCCTTGAACAGCATGTGCTCGTGCAGGTGCGCCAGACCGGTCTGGTCCGACCGCTCATCCGCGCTTCCTGCATTCACCCAGATCTGGAAAGCAGCGACCTTCGCCGCATGCTGCTCCTCAAAGACCACCCGGAGACCGTTCTCGAGCTGAAAGCGCTTTCCCATTGCCTTGGGCAAACTGACACCGCGCGGACAGGGCCGCAAGAGATGGCTGCACGCCTCTAGAAGCGATAGTGTTTCTTACCAGCTGATGACGAAGAGCGGCTCCAACGACGGCAATCCGGTCCTCGACCTTCGCGAGATTCTAGGCGATGAGGACGAGCCCCTGGGACCGGCGGACGTCATCCCACCCACCCCCACCGCCGTGTGGCGAAAGCCCCGCCCGCCGCTTCGCCCGGGCCGCCGCCTCTTCCCAGCAAACGAGGTTCGGCCGCCCGTCCAGCTCCGGCGACGCAAGGAGCGGGCGCACCCGGTCTGTTCATCCCACCACCGGTCGGCCGCCCCTCGGGAGATCCATTTCAGGAGCCGGTCGAGCCTCGTCTTCCGCGGGGTCTACCCGAGGAGAAGCTGGAGTTTTTCCGCACCGTTCTCAAGCAGAAGCAAGAGACGATTGCGCGCGCCAGGGCGATCTACGCGGAAAGAGAGCAGGAAGCGGATCAGATTCGAGAGGCGATGCAGGCCCTCAACGCGCAACTCGAGGGCGCGCACACCGAGTTGCAAAGGCTGAGAGGATTTCCGGACCGATTACAAGAGATAACGCAGCAGTACCAGGCGGCGAAGGACCAGGCCCGAAAGGCGGAGGCGCGCGCCGAGCAGGTCCAAGCACAGGTCGCCGCGGTGGAAGCGGATTTCCAGGCCGTCGTCGAAGAGCGCAAGGCGCTGTCCAAAGCTCTGGCGGAGGTCGAGGTCCAGATCCCCGAGCTGACCGGGAGGCTCGACCAGGAGCGTAAAGCGGGCGCGGCCTCGGCGGCCGGGCTGGTCGAGGCCCAGAAGTCGCTCCAGGTCGCCGAAGAGCAGGTCGCCGAGCTGTCGGCGAAAAAGTCCGAGCTCGAGGGGGATCTGGAGGCGGTCAACGAGCAGTACCAGTCGATGAGCTCCGAAAATGAACGGCTCACCAGCGAGCTGGAACACGCTTCCGAGGAGCTCAGGATCGCGGTTGCGGAGCGGGATGCGGCGCTTGCCGAACAGGCGGCAAGCCGGGGCGATTCGGAAGCGCTTAGTGCCCGGATTCGAGAGCTGGAACAGGAGGGAACCGCGGCCAGCGCCCGGGCGCAGGAACAGGCCCGCCGTTTGGTGAATGAGGTCCAGGAGCAGGCCCGCCATTCGATGAAGGAGGGGCAGGACCTGGCGCGACGCCAGGCGCTGGAGGTGGAAGAGAAAGCCCGGCGTTCCCTTCACGAGCTGCAATCTCGCGCCGACGCCGCGGCGGAACAGCTTCAAGATCTCGAAGAGCAGGTTTCCCGGCTGCAGGCGGAGAAGGCGCAGGCCAAGGCTCAGGCCGACCAGCATCTCAAAAAGCTCAAGGAAGAGTTGACCGCGAGCGCGCAGCGAAAAATCGGCGAGCTACAGACCAAGCTGGCCGGGGCGGAGGAAAAGCGCACCGAGCTGCAAATTCGCCTCGCGGAGAGCGAAGGCAAATCGGAGGCGCTGGCGAGCCAGCTGGCGTCAATCGAAACGCAGCTGGGAAGCGCCCGGCAGGATCAATCCGGCGCCCGAAAAGCGCGCGACGAGCTGGCCAGCACCCAGCAGAGGGCGGCGGAGCTGCAGGCTCTTCTTCAAAAGGAGAGAAGGGAAAAGGACGCGGTGGAGAAGCGCGCGACCGCCGCGGAGGCGGGCAAGACCCAGCTGGAGGGTCGAATCGCGGCGCTGGAGTCGGCGCTCGCCAGGGCCAAGGTGGAGCCGGAACGCGGCAAGACGTCGGTTTCGGCGGGACAGGCCGAGCTGGGCGCCGAGCGGGATAAGTTGAAACTGGACCTCGCCTCGATGAAGAAGAAGCTGGTCGCGGCGGAGGCGGCGATGGAAGTCGCCGCGTCGCTCAAGGCCAAGCTTGCCCGGCTGGAGGCCCAGTTGAAGGTCAAGAAGTGACGATCGTCGCGACATCTCCTCTCGATGGGATCACGGGAATCAGCGCGTCCCGCTTTGGCGTTTACGTGCATTTCCCCTACTGCCTGAGCAAGTGCCCATACTGCGACTTCGCCTCGGTGGTCTCGCGCGAAATCCCGCAGCAGAGCTACGCGCGCGCGATCGTCGCGGAGATGGATCTGCGGTTGGCCGAGCTCTCCTCGCTCGCGGCGCGGCGGGTGGATTCGATCTTTTTCGGCGGCGGAACGCCGTCGCTCTGGGAAACCACCTGCATCGACCAGGTGCTCGAGGCGATTCGCCAGCGGTTCGACTGTGACCCGAGCGCCGAGATCACTCTGGAGGCGAATCCGGGCGCGGTCGACGCGTCCCGCTTCAACGGATTCAGGGAAGCGGGCGTGAATCGGTTGTCGATTGGCGTTCAGTCGTTTCAGACGTCGACCTTGCGCGCGCTCGGGCGAGAGCACGATGGCGAGGCCGCGGCGAAGGCCTTCCAGGTCGCCCGGGCGGCCGGCTTCGGAAACGTCTCGATGGACTTCATCTACGGGGTTCACGGCCAGACGTTGGAGCAGGTTCTCTCCGACGTCCGCCGCGCGGTGAGCATGGGGCCGGAGCACCTCTCCGCCTACGCGCTCACTCTGGAACGCGAAACGCTGGCGGAGGAGGTCCCGTTGGGCAAACAACTCGAGCGGGGAGAGATCACTCTACCCGCGGACGACATCGTGATCGCCATGGCCCGCGGCGTCCGGGAGACCTGCGAGGCCTCGGGCCTCATCCGATATGAGATCTCCAACTATGCGCGGCCAGGATTTCACTCGCGCCACAACTCGCTTTACTGGACCGGCGGTGAGTACCTGGGCCTGGGCGCGGGCGCGGCCGGCTATGCGCGAGCGCCGTCGCCTTTGAGGTATTCCAATCACCGCAGCCCCGACCGCTATCTGCGCGAGGTGGTCGAGGGCCGTCGCCCCGAAGCGTGGCGCGAGTCGCTGGGCAATCGCGAGCTGTTCGAAGAGCGGGTGGCGATGGGCCTTCGCCTCTCGAACGGAATTGACCTCGAGGCCGCGTGCCTCGAGTTCGACCAACCGATCGAAAGGCGCCGCGAAGAGGTGCAGCGGCTGATCGCGGGCGGTTTCGCGCGCCGTGAGGGAACGCGGATCTCTCTCACCGAGGCGGGGTCGAACGTCCACAGCAGCGTCTGCGCCCGGTTGATTTGAGATACGCGCATCAGGGGGACCGCGATCGGTCAAGTTCGCCGGACTCGACACCCAAATATCCGGCGATCAAAAATCATTCGGCCCTTTCGCCACCGCGCCATGCTGCAACAGCGCCCAGCGACGTTGGGGTGGTGGCGCGAGCCACCAGGAGCCGCCGATTGCTGTTTTGGGGTGGCGGCGCGAGCCACCAGGAGCCGTCGATTCTGCTTTGGGGTGGTGGCGCGAGCCACCAGGAGCCGTCGATTCTGCTTTGGGGTGGTGGCGCGAGCCACCAGGAGCCG
>WNFJ01549786.1_pt1 | contig 15547 bp, 11 predicted proteins | sample 5400461 | NCBI WGS metagenome assembly WNFJ01 (sample SAMN13153349, study PRJNA577476) | soil metagenome | isolation source: 115 cm saprolite on Douglas fir-dominated hillslope | place: USA:California | collected 2013-09-17 | reverse complement strand
GTCAAACGCCAGGCTCGACTTCCCCGACCCCGACAGCCCCGTGAACACGATCAGCGCATCACGCGGCAGGTCCAGCGACACGTCCTTCAGGTTGTGCTCGCGCGCACCACGGACAACAAGACGATCAGCCACAGGGTTCAGCACTCCAAATTGGGATGTGGCGCCTTCAAGGCCCAGAGCGAGGAGGGGATAGCGGGATGAGGAGGGGATAGCGGGATGTGGTCCATCGTCGATGGCACCCGCAGGGCGGTCCCTGTGCTCTGACCAGCCCGCCCGCTCGACCGTTATGAAGACTTAACGCAGTTCATGACAACAAGCGCGAGGCACCGCAGATTCCGCAGCCCGCCCGCTCGGTCGCCTTCAGCACGAATGAGGCGCCGGCGCCAGCGGGGCCCTGCCTGGCCGGCCAGCACACCAGGGAGAACCTGGCCGATCTCGGCCTGGACGAGGCCGCCGTCGCCAAGCTGATCGATTCGGGCGCCGTCGCGGCCCCGGGCTGAGCGGAGAGCGCCGGCTCCGGACCCAGCTCCGGGCCTGCCAGCGATGACGCTGCGCCACCTGCCGCCGCAGATGGCGCAGCGCCGGGAGGCAGGGGCTACCTCCTGGCCGCCGGGCTGAGCTCGGCGTCGCCTTCGACGGCGTCGTCGCCGGCTCGTCTCGCCGGCTCGCTGCTGTCCTCCAGGTTGAGGCGGGGGAGCCGGCGGTCGAGGACGCCCGGGACACGCCAGTTGCCCCGGCCCAGCGTGTGCATCACGGCGGGGACGAGCACCGTCCGGACGAGGAGGGCGTCGGTGAGCACCGCGGCGGCCATGCCCAGCCCGATCATCTTGATGGTGCGGTCGGTGGTGAAGGTGAAGGCGAAGAACACGACGGTCATGATGGCGGCGGCTGCGCTGATGATCCGGCCGCTGGTGGCCTGGCCGATGCGCACCGCGGCGGAGTTGTCCCGCCGCTTGAGCCACTCCTCCTGGATCCTGCTGACCAGGAACACCTGGTAGTCGGTGGTCAGGCCGAAGAGGACGGCGAACATGAGGATCGGGATGAACGGGCTGACCGGTCCGGTGTTGGTCACCCCGACCAGGCTCTTGAGCCATCCCCACTGGAAGACCGCCGTGATCACCCCGAACGCCGCTGCGGCGGAGAGCAGGTTCATGATCGCGGCGGTCACGGGAATGGCCAGGCTGCGGAAGACCAGCATGAGCAGGATGAACGACAGGGCGACCACCATGCCGACGAAGAGCGGGAGCTTGGACGACAGCTGGCCGGCCAGGTCGTTGCCCAGGGCTGTCTGCCCGCCCACCAGCACCTGAAGGTGCTGTCCGCGCAGGGCCGCGGGTATGACGTGGCTGCGCAGATCAGTGATCAGGTTCGTGGTCGACACCGCCTGCGGGCTGCCCGTGGGGTACACCTCGGCGAGGCCGACGGCGGGGTGGCCCGGGCCCGCGGGGAAGTAATCGGGGCCGACGGTGGTGACCACGCCCGGGGTATGGCTGGCGGCCGTGACGACGGTGCCGAACGTGGCTCGGTCGGCCGGGCTGGTGAGCGGCGCCACGAGCTGCAGCGGGCCGCTGAAGCCGGGGCCGAACCCGTGGACGAGCATCTCGTAGCCGCGGTAGGTGGTCGTGGTGGTGCTCGTGGGGTCGACGCTGTAGTCGGCGGTTCCCTGCCGCATCGACAGGAACGGGGCGCCGAGCGCCAGCATGACCCCGAGGGTGCCGACGCCCAGGATGATCCGGTGCCGCTGCACCAGCGACGCCCATCCGGTCCAGCGCCGCGACGCCTCGCTGAAGCCGGTCTCGCCGCGGGCGAGGGCGGCGCGCTGGCGGCGGGTGAGGGTGCGCCGGCCGAGCAGGCCCATCAGCGCTGGCAGCAGCGTAAGTGCCCCGGCCACCGGGAACGCGACGGCGATCGAGGCGCCGATGGCCGCGCCCGACAGGGTGCTGACCCCGACCGTGAGGATGCCGAGCAGGGCGATGCACACGGTCATGCCGGCGAACAGCACGGCCCGCCCGGCGGTGGCCGCGGCCGCGGTGACGGCGTCTTCGACGCTGAGGCCGCGGCGCAGTCCGTTACGCGTGCGGGTGAGGATGAACAGCGAGTAGTCGATCCCGACGCCGAGGCCGATGAGGGTGCACAGCTGGGGGGTGAACGACGCCATGCTGACGGTGTTGGACAGCATCCCGACGACCGCCAGCCCCGAGATGAGGGCGATGGCCGTGCTCAGCAGCGGGAGCAGCGCGGGGAGGACCGCGCCGAAGAAGATGAGCAGAATGACGAGGGCGGCGACCACGCCGATGAGGGTGCTGGAAGACGAGGAGGGATTGGTCGACGCGGCGACGGCACCGACGACGTCGACCTGCAGGGCGGGCGAGTTCGGCGCCCGGGCCAGGTGTACCAGCTGGGTCGCCTCAGCGGCCGGGATGCTGTTGGCGTCCTTGCTGAAGTTGACGGTGGCAAAGGCCACGCGCTTGCTCGCGTTGATCTGCTTGGCGCCCGCTGGAGCGTAGGGCGAGGTCACGCCGGAGACGTAGCGCAGGCGCGACACCCGGCCCAGCATGGCGTTGATCTGTTTCTGAACGGCCGGCCCGCTCACCGTTCCGGTCTTGGCCTGGAACACGATCTGTTCGGTGTCCCCCGACTGGCCCGGCACCGCCCGCTGCAGGAGGCTGGCGGCGGCGGCACTTGGCGTACCGGAGAGCGTGGTACCGGTGGCGTAGTGACTGCCGAGGGCAGACTGGCCGAGGAAGGCGCCGGCCAGCACCATCAGCCATATTCCGATCACGGCCAGGCGATGCCTGGCACACCAGCGAGCAAGCGAGCGCATCACAGTCTCCTCTGCTGATCCCCGCAAGCCGGGGACCTTTCAGCAGCATCGGGCCGGCGGGCCCTGCAGATCATCGGCCGTCAGAGCCCTTTGCTGTGGGCCAGCTAGTTCTGCGGACGTAGCGCCCGCGACGGAGGCCGCGGGGAGTACCTCCGCAGGACTAACCCGGCCAGCCTTCCCGGAGTACCTCCCGCGAGCTGATGCGAAGACGGATCGGCACCAGGCACGCCCTCGCGGCCGCCGACCGGCCGGCCGGCCAGCGCATCCTGATCACTGCAGGCGGCCAGCGTTATGCGCGCCGGGGAAACCGGCCGAAGTCGGGCGCGCGCCTGGCCTTGAATGCCTCGCGGCCCTCCTTGGCCTCGTCGGTGCCGTAGAACATCAGGTTGGCGTCGTGCGCCAGCTGCTGGATGCCCGCGTAGCCGTCCTCGGCGGCGTGGAAGCTCGCCTTCATCAGGCGCAGCGCGAACGGGGACAGCGCCAGCATCTCCCGGCACCAGCGGACGGTCTCCCGCTCCAGGTCGGCGAGCGGGACGACGGCGTTGACCAGCCCCATGTCGGCCGCCTGCCGCGCGTCGTACCGGCGGCAGAGGAACCAGATCTCCTTGGCCTTCTTCATGCCCACCAGCTGGGAGAGCGAGCTGGCGCCGAAGCCGCCGTCGAACGAGCCGACCCTAGGGCCGACCTGGCCGAATATCGCGTTGTCGGCGGCGATCGTCAGGTCGCAGACGATATGCAGGACGTGGCCGCCGCCGATCGCCCAGCCGGCCACCATCGCGACGATCGGCTTGGGGCAGCGCCGCATCTGGACATGCAGGTCGGTGACATGGAAGCGCCCCACCGAGTTCTCGTCGACCTGGTAGCCGCTGTCGCCGCGCACGCGCTGGTCCCCGCCGGAGCAGAAGGCCTTGTCGCCCTCGCCGGTGAGGATGATCACGCCGACTGACTCGTCCTCGCGGGCCACAACGAGGGCGTCGGAGATCTCGATCAGCGTCTGCGGGCGGAACGCGTTGTGCACCTCGGGCCGGCAGATCGTGATCTTGGCGATGCCGTCGTCGGTGGTCTCGTAGCGGATGTCGGCGTACTCGCCCGACCTGTGCCAGGCGATGTCAGCGTGGTGAGTCATGATGGTCATTTTTCACCGCGGCCACCGGCCGCTGGCGAGGGCTCCGGGGTAACGGCACCGCTGGCCGGCGCGGCGACCCGCGTGGATTAAAACCGGGCCCGGATGACCTCGGCTACTTCCTCCGGGCTCATGTCGATCAGTGCCTCCCCGTAGAGACGCTCGAAATAGGTGGCATCGCTGCGGTAGACGGGCTCCGGATTCGAGCGGCTGAGCACCTTGAGCACAACATGATGTCCCTGCTCGCGCGCCTGCGGGCCGCCGCCGATCACGCCGAAGTTGAACGAGGCCAGGTTCCAGGCCCGGTAGGCGGCCAGGACCCGGGAGAGCCCCTGCCCCAGCGCCTGGCTGTCCTCCTCGGTCAGATCGGTCACGTCAGCTGCCCCATCGACCACTCCCCACACCTCGTGGAACCCGCTCGGCGCAAACGGCGTCAGCCAGGCGACCCGGCCGATGTGCCCCAGCCACCGGGGACCGCCGGCCTCCTGTTCGGCCAGAGCCGCCCAGTAGCTTCCGTGCCTGGAATTCCACGCTCCCGACCGCTCGACGAGAACGCGCTGTCCGGTCAGGCCGTAGGCATCATGAGCGGACTGGAGGTGCGGATGAACCAGCGAGGCCCCCGAGGGCGGAAGGTAGTTGCCGTTGATCGAGCTCCACCGGGCCGCCGGGTCCAGCCGCCGCACCGCCTGAGCGTGGCGGACCATGGCACCCAGGGCGTCCCCGACGAGGGCGGGCGTCAGCTCATCGAGGTCGAGGAAATGCCGCTCGGGATCGTAGATGCCGACCGCGCTGTGCGTCGCGTAGCCCAGGATGTTGGGCACCACCACGGCCTGGCCGAGGCGGATGCGGCCCTCGGCCGTGAGCTCGGGGGGAAACGGGAAAGTGGCCGTCTCGAGGTGCTCGCTGTCGAACGGGCAGAAGGCGGGCTTGGCCGTGAGCTCAGCCAGGTCCGGCCGGCTGGGCGGCTGCAGCTTCACCCCGGTGAGGATCCGGGCGCTCGCGCCCGTCAGCGGGTCCCGCCGCCAGCGCAGCCGCGTCCGCGTCCACGCCCCGCCGGCGGCCAGATCGGGCACTCTTGCTTCAAGGTCTCGTTCTTCGAACTCGATCGCAGCCACGCTCACGACCGTAATGGCTGCGGAGTGGGCGAGCGATGGCCGGGCCGCCTGATCGGCAGGTGCCCGGCGTGCTGGCTTGTCGCCTCGGCTGAGGGCTTTGGACCCAAGATCATGGGAGTCAGCGGACAATAATTGCGCGCTGCCTATGTGTGCCACCTCTTGACCCCGTTCCGGCGTGGTCAGACACTAAGGGACGGAAAAGCGATGGTCCGCCGGGCCACTCTGCTGTCGCCGTTCTGTTCCGTGTGGATCCACACTGGACCACTTCGTCGCAGGCAAAGGAAGCCCCCGATGAGTCGGAGAATTGCCGCGGCCGGCGTTGCGCTGGCCGCACTGCTGTTCGTGTCGTTTCCGTCGGCGGTGTTTGCCGCCACCGGAGGCCCCGCGCGCACCGTGGCCCCCTCCCACCGACGAGCGGCGGACGACGCCACGCAGACCCTCGGTGCGGCGACCTTCTACGGCAGGTCATCGCCGCTGGCAACGGCGGCAGCGCCCGCCAGGTCGCGGAGCGCGCTGACCCATCGCGACGCGAGCATCGCCCGGGTGTTCGCCCACCGCGCGTCGAGGACCTTCGGGCGGAACGCGCCGAAGGCGACGCTCCAGCCGCCGTCCCCGGCGGGCACCCCGGTCGTCAGCAACCCCGGGGCCGCGACCGGGTTCAACGGGCTGTCGCACGCCGACCAGCGGCTCGCGGGCACCGGCGCCTATGTGAACACCCAGTTCAGCCTGGAGCCCCCGGACCAGGGCCTGTGCGCCGGCAACGGCTTCGTGGTCGAACCGATCAACGACGCTTTCGTCGTCTACAGCAAGGGCGGCAAGGCGCTGACCGGGGTCAACGCGCTCAACCAGTTCTACCTGCGCTCACCAGCGATCAACCGGGTCACCGGGGTCCGGGGTGACTTCCTGTCCGACCCGAAGTGCTACTACGACCCGGTCGGCCAGCGCTTCATCCAGACCATCCTGGAGGTCGACGCTCCCGGCAACTTCAGCGGCGCGGCCCCGTTCAACCGCACCCACGTGCTCATCGCGGTCAGCCGGACCAGCGACCCGACCGGGGCCTGGAACCTGTTCTCGCTCGACACCAGTGACGACGGCCTGAACGGCACGCCCGCCCACACCGGCTGCCCGTGCCTGCCCGACCAGCCGCTGCTCGGCGCTAACCGGGACGGCGTGTTCATCGACGTCAACGAGTTCCAGGACAACCCCCAGGCCTTCTTCAACGGAGCCCAGATCTTCGCGCTGGGCCGGGCGCAGCTGGAGAGCGGTGCCAGCAGCGTCGGCTTCGTGCACCTGGACGTCGGCACGGTGCCGACCGGGGATGCGAACCTGCCGTTCTGGGGCTCGATACAGCCCTCCACGTCCCTCGACCCGCGGTCGGGCACCGAGCTGCTGATGACCGGCGGCCCGGAGGATGTGTTCCAGAACAACGCGCCGCTGGACAACAGGATCGCGGTCTGGTCGCTGACCGGCACCCGGTCGCTGGGTAGCGGCAGCCCGCGCCTGCAACTGCGGCATGTGGTGCTCACCAGCGAGACTTACGGCCTGCCGATCAACCAGGGCGCGACCCAGAAGCCGGGGCCAACGCCGCTGGGCAGCAGCCTCAAGCCGCCCCCCGGGCTGGAGACCATCAACGCCAACGACTCGCGGATGAACCAGGTCGTCGATGTCGGCGGCATCTTGTACGGCGGGGTCAACACGACGGTGACGTCCGCGTCCGGGCCGTCCCGGGTGGGCATCGCCTACTTCGTGGTCGGCGCGGTCGGAACCCCCGGATTCCTGTTCACCCGCATCCTGCACCAGGGATACGTGGCGGTGGACGGCGAGAACGTGCTGTTCCCCTCGATCGCGGTCAACGAACGCGGCGTCGGCGCGATGGCGTTCACGCTGAGCGGTCCGGACTTCTTCCCGAGCGCGGCGTACGTCAGGTTCGCCCTCGGCCGGCCGGTCGGCGCGATTCACATAACGGGCGCGGGCGCGGGGCCGGAGGACGGCTTCAGCGGCTACTCGGCCCTCGCCGGATTCCCGACTCACAACGTGGCCCGCTGGGGCGACTACTCAGCCGCGGTTGCCGCGGACGGCGCGATCTGGATGGGCAACGAGTTCATCCCGGGCACGCCGCGTACCGTGAACGCGAACTGGGGCACGTTCCTCACCCGGCTGCCAATGTAAGAGTTCAGCCGGTAGGCCAGGCGGGCGGCGGCTTCGGCGCCGCCCGCCGGCTTCCCAGCGCTGATCGGCGTGACCATTCCGGGGGCCAAGGACCCAGCTAGGCCGGGGCCTGGCCACCTACGATAGGCGGGTGTCACGCGAGAAGCGGCTGACGGTCGTGCTGCTGCTCAACCTGCTGCTGATTGCCGCGCTGGTGGTGACCGGCCTGGTGGCGCACTCGCTCGGGGTCCTGGCGGCGGGTGCTGACTACCTCGCCGACGCCTCCGCGATCGGGGTCTCGCTGTTCGCCATCTGGCTGTCCCGCAGGCCGGCCCGCCCCGGGCGCCCCGGCGGCTACCCCAATGCCACCAACATCGCCGCCCTCGTCAACGGGGGCTGGCTCCTGGTCCTGAACGTCCTCATCGTCGCTGCAGCGATCGGGCGCCTGGTCTCGGGTGCGCCGCACGTCGAGGGGCTGCCCGTACTGGTCGTCAGCGCCATCGCGTCGGCCGCGATGCTCGCGGGGGCGCTCATCCTCGGCGGGGACGCCGATGGCGATGACGAGGACCTGAACGTGAAGGCAGTCCTCCTCGACACCGCGGCCGACGCAGCCGCCGCCGGCGGCGTCGCGGTCAGCGGTGCGATCATCCTCGCCGCGCGCGGCTGGTACTGGCTCGACCCGACCGTGGCCCTGGGCATCGCGCTGATCGTCGGCTACCACGCGCTGCGCCTGAACCGCAAGGTCGTGACCGCGATCAGGGCCCCGGCTTTCCGCGGCCGGCCAGCCTGACGAGGCGGACCCAGCGCAAGGCGATCACGGACTCTGAGGCAGAAAATAGAACCTATTTCTAGTATTGTGCTCTGAAGCCAGCCGGGCCTACCCGGGAGTGATCTGCATGGGCGTGCTGGACGGACGAGTGGCCATCGTTACCGGTGCCAGCCGCGGCATCGGGGCTGAGATCGCGCGGAGGTTCGCGGCCGCGGGCGCGACGGTGGCGGTGGCGGCCCGTACCACAGAGCCGGGCACATCGCCGCTGCCCGGCACGATCGGCGAGACCGCCGCGCAGATACGCGCGGCCGGCGGAACCGCAGTGGCCATCGCGGCCGATCTGGCCAAGCCGGCGGACCGGGAGCGGCTCGTCCAGCAGGCGACGCGGCAGCTCGGCCCCCCGGACATCCTGGTGAGCAACGCGGCTGTCACGTACTACATGCGGGTCGAGGACTTCACGCCCCGCCGGTACGCGCTGATGTTCGAGGTCCTGGTCCAGGCACCGTTTCACCTGGCCACGCTGGTCCTGCCCGGGATGCGGGAGAAGGGCGCGGGCTGGATCCTGAATATCTCGTCGGGGGCGGCCAGGCACCCGGGCATTCCGCCCGGCCCCAGGGCGGGCCGGGGCGGCACGGTCTACGGGATGTGTAAGGCGGCGCTCGAGAGGTTCTCGACCGGCCTGGCCGCCGAGCTCTACCTGGACAACATCGCCGTCAACGCGCTGTCGCCGAGCAAGGTGGTCCCCACGCCAGGGACGATCTTCCATCACCTGACGACGGCGGACGATCCCGAGGCCGAGCCGCCCGCGGTGATGGCGGAGGCCGCGCTGATGCTGTGTCACCGCGACCCGACGAGCCTGACGGGCCGGGTCACGTACTCCCAGGACCTGCTCGCCGAGCTTGGCGTCGCTCCGCCGGGCCCGGGGAACGCCCGGCCGGCCGATGATCGCGGCTGACGGCGGCCCGCCGCAGGCCAGCCCGGTCCAGACAGGCTGGGTCCGGGTCGACTGCCACCTGCACACCGTCGCGTCGGGCGATGCGGTGACCACCTTGGACCAGCTGGCCGAGCGGGTCGCGCAGAACCGGATCGACGTGGTCTGCATTACCGATCACAACGTCACGAGCGCGGCGCTGGCCGCCGCCCGCCAGGGCATCGGCGCCCGGGTCATCCTCGGCGAGGAGATCAGGACCCCGGACGGTGACGTCATCGGGCTGTTCCTGGCCGAGCGGATCCCCTACGTGCTGCCGCTGGCCGAGGTGACCGGCCGGATCCGGGACCAGGGCGGCCTGGTCTACGTGCCGCATCCGTTCGACCGCGCGCGGTCCAGCCTCGGCCCGGCGCTGCCCGGGCTGTGCGCGGGCGGCCACGTCGACGTGGTCGAGGTCTTCAACGCCAAGATCGCTGACCAGGCGCTCAACCGCCAGGCCGCCGAGCTGGCCGCGCGATTCGGCCTGCCGGGCGGCGCAGGCTCCGACGCGCACGATCCCGACGGGATCGGCGCCGCGTACCTGGAGATGCCCGACTTCGACGGCCCGGCCAGCTTCCTGTCCGCGCTGCCCGAGGCCCGCCTGTTCGGCGAGTTCCGTCCGCATGCACCCCGCTACGCGCGACGTCATCCCGGCTAGCACGGCCGCCTCCGTGATCGCGGTGGCGGCCTATGGCATCGTTCGATGCGGCCGGTGGTCGCCTGTCAAACGCCGCCTGACACGGTGATGTCGCTACCGGTAATGAACGATGCCTCCGGCGAGATCAGCCACGACACGGCGGCAGCGATCTCGTCGGGCCGGCCGATGCGACCGAGCGGGCTATGCACGGCGGCCTCTTGCGCCTCCGGGACTGCCGCTGACATCTCCGTGGCGATGGCGCCTGGTGAGACGCTGTTGACGCGGATCCCTTCGGGGGCGACCTCGTCGGACAGGCCGCGGGTGAACGTCACCAGGGCGCCTTTGGTGGCCCCGTAGGGCACGGTTCCTGATATGCCGCCGGTTGTCCGGGCGGCGACCGAGGCGATATTGACGATGGATCCGCGCGTGCCGCCGTGCGCGGTTGACATCGCCTGCACGGCGTGCCTGGCGCACACCATAGGGGCCACGACGTTGACTTGCATCAGCCGGGTCAGCTCGTCCGCGTCCTGCTCGTCGATGCGCGCCTGCTCGCCGGCTGTCCCGGCGTTGTTGACCAGCGCGGCCAGCGGACCCATCTCCTGCCGTGCCCGTTCGAACATGTCGGCAACGTCGCCCGGTGCCGCCACGTCAGCGCGCACGGCCATGGCCCGCCCGCCGCGTGCACGAATGGCGGAGACCACCGATTCGGCTCCGTCCGCGTCCGCCGCGTAGTTGACGACCACGCCGTACCCGTCCTCGGCCAGCTTTTCGGCGATCGCGGCGCCGATGCCCCGGCTGGCGCCGGTGACGATCACCGCGCCTTGTCCCTGCTCAGCTGTCATCATCTCGTCGACCTCTCGGCGTTAGATCTCGTGTCAGGGCGAGCCGCACGCGTTGCGGTCAGCACCCGTCACCAACCCGACGATGAACGATCAGTAACCCTTTGTTTACCAACTGCAACACCTGGTTACCCATAGGGACCAGGCTGAAACTGCGCAATCCGTGATCGGAGGTGCCGCCAGCAGCTCGGATCGGGCGCAGGAGGTGTGAGTTCCCAGCTGACCTGGCGTGCGCCCGCTGGATGTGGCGGAACAGGTGGCGAATTTTCACCTGACCTGACGAGGATCTGGCGCCTGCTTCGTGGATGACGCGATCGATCATCGGCTAGGACGCGCATCTTCCGCCGAGGCGAGGGCTTCAATCATGTTCAACCTGTCGGCGCTGCCGCTGTCCTGTGCCAGGCGATCCTCAAGCTCGCGGCGTGAATTCGCTAATGGATCTTGCTCAGCCTGATGCGTGGCCGGGCTCGGTTGACTACACCTGGCGGGTGACCTCTCAGGCCGCAGTCTCGCAGGCGCCGACCTCAGACCTAAGGTAGCGAACTGATCATGTTCGGTCGGCCTAGCCGGGACGGTCGCCGTTTCCGCGTCCTGCGAGGGCCGCGCCGACTGGGCGGATCAGTCCGCCCAGTCGGCCCTGAACTGCCGCCCAGTCTGGATTCTCGGCAGGAATCCCTCGGCGTGCTCGTCCCCCGCTTCGGCGCGCTCGCGCAGCCTGGCCAGCCACACCTTCAGGCGCCGTTGGGCAGTCCTGCCTGGGCGGTGGGCTGCCGCCGGGGCAGATCGCCGAGTATGGATCCCCACTGTTTGCATAGGAATTTACTTTGCCACGCCCGGAGCACAGTGCGCGCGATCTTGGCTGCAACCCCCTGGTCGTGCCGCTCGAAGTCCGCCTCGGTAAAGGCACCGGTCCGTGTCACCGTCCTTGCGCCGGGTGTCTGCGGTCCCAGCGCGATCCGTCGCGGTGCGCCCGGTCCGAGATCTGGGCAGGCGAGCAGCGGCGCTGGTAGCGGCCGGCTATTGGCAGGCCGTGCATCGGGGTCTAGGGTGATATCAGGTGTGCCGGGAAGCCTGGTCGGCGCGGAATCCTACTCGCGCCCAGGAGGCTTCGATGACCGCGCAGCAAAACGAACCCGCTGCCAGCACGCCCGCACTGCTGACCTCGGCTCGGGTAGCCAAGCGAGCCACCATTCCCAGCTGGCCCTGGCGCCGTGCTGCCATGCTGCTGTCCGGCGCCGCCCAGCTCATCACGATCTCCGCGCTCAGGTCGGCAGACCCGGCCCCGGCCACGTGGTCCATGCTGCTGCTCGCCATCGCTCCGGCCCCGCTCGCCGCAGGCACCGCGTTCCTGCCCGCCCGGCTGGCCAGGCTGACGGCCGTCGCCGCAGCGATCGTGCTGCTGGCGGGCATCATCGGCGCCGTCAGGCACACCGGCTTGTTCTTCGTACCGGCGTTCGCGGTCATGGTCTTCGCCATCATCAAACTGTGGCGCGGGCCAGCCTGACCCTGGCATCCGGCCAGGTTGCATCCGGCGAGGCGGTGCTCCCACGGCGGCGGGCAGGTCATATCCAGGTTGTCGCCCTCAATGATCGCTCTCGCGTATGGGCAATATTGCTAATCCGCGAGGGTTGTGCATGCATTTGCGTGCGCGCCCTTTCCGGGCGCCGCTGGGAGAGTCAGGCTGGTTAAGGGTTCCCGCCTGGGCCGCGCACCCGGGGAGGGAAATATGAACCCTCCGCACCAGCCGGCCCGCCCTTCGGCGGACGCCCCAGACGGCGAGGCCGCCCGCCTCCTGGATGTCGGGCGGTTGTGACGGAGGATCTGGAGGGTTGAGAGCTTTGCGCTACGCGCGTGTGGGCGGTTAACCTCCGGGCCCTCCAGACCCTCCGTCATCGACGACCGTTGTGGGCGGCCATTGGGGCCTTGTAAACTATTCGTCATGACCGTCGGCGGCAGGGACCCGCACACGGCGCATGGCGCGCCCCGGGCGCCTCGTCCGCCGGCCTGGTGCGCCAGCCGTTTCGGACCCTGGCTCATGGTCGCCGGAGCCTACCGCTGTGGCCTCCGGCACGATGACCGGCCGCCTGATCGCCGGGCGCACATTAGCTGACGCGCGCTGACGCCGTAGGCACCTCTGTGGGCCTGGCTTATCCGTCGCCGTCCGGCATCTCTCAGCTCGTACCTCGTCCGGTACCTGCCGGGCGTCTCCTCACGAGTCCGGTAGGCCGCGCCGGGCATGACCCTGGTTAACGGCGCCTACTACAACGGGCCGTCCATCGGGGGCCGGCGCCTTTGGTCCGGGACCCCAAGTCGATCGGGCGCCTGTGGAAACTTAATGCGCGCCTGACCGGGCTGGGGTGACGACTCCGGCACCGGACAGGGAACCGGCGACGCTGCGATCCTGCGGCCCCACGGGCCCGGCTGTCCCCTGCCAGAAGCGGCCCGGTGCTGCTGTGAGTCCGCGCTGGGCGCCCATGAGCCGGGCGCGGCGACGTGATGAGCAGGCCCGATCACTGCCACGGGGCGGTCTGGAACCGCCTTGCCGCGCCCTATCTACGACACGGGTCGATGATCCGTGCAGCTTTCACACAGAGAGATCACCACATGAACATGACATCCACGGTGGGCGTCCCCGCCGTCCTGTCCGGCACGACCGCCGACCTGGAGAGGGAGCTGTTCCACATCGCGGTCAGGGGCCTGGCGGAGGGAACCGGCTTCTACCAGGACACCGACGAGCGGTTCATCGCACTAGTCGCCCACCTCGCGTTGGCCGATGACGGCTGGCTGGTCCGCTTCATCGGCTGGCTGCGGTCCTACGACGAGTTGGCCTCGGCCGCGGTCGTCGCCGCCACCGAGATGGCGCGAACCCGGCTCGCCGCCGGCCTGACCACCTCGGGCGGCAACCGGAACGTGATCAGCTCGGTACTGCTACGGGCCGACGAGCCGGGCGAGCTGCTCGGCTACTGGTTCCGCCGGTACGGGCGGTCGGTGCCCCACCCCATCAGGAATGGCCTGGCCGACGCGGCGCGGAACCTCTACGACGAGAAGGCGCTGGCAACCTACGACCTCACCGCCCAACAGGTCCGCTTCGCTGACGTGATCAGCCTTGTCCACCCCAAGGCCGCCACCAGGGACCAGGAAGAGCTGTTCTACCATGTCATCGCGCGGCGGGAGAACGGCTCGCCCATCCCGGCGTCGCTGGCGATGCTGCGGGCCCGCGCCGACCTGTATGCGGTCGCCCCGCAGCAGCGGCAGGAACTGCTGGACCGGCCAGACGCGGCCCAGACGCTGGCCGCTGCAGGCATGACGTACGGGATGCTCGACCGCTGGCTGCTCAACGGCATGGACGCCCGATCCTGGGCGGCGATCCTGCCGTCTCTGAGCTACCGGGACCTGCTTGCCAGCCTGCGGGCCCTGGACGAGTGCGGGCTATCCGAGGAGATTCTCGGCCGGGTCGGCGCCCTGCTGTCGGACACCGGCCGGGTGGTCTGCGAGCGGGTGCTTCCGCTGCGGCTGCACGCCACCGACCGCACGGTTCCCTCACGGCGCTGGGGATGGGCCCTGGAGCAGGCGATGGAGGCCGCGCTCGCGCAGGTGCCCGCACTGCCCGGCCGGACGCTGATCCTCATCGACCGGTCCGCCTCGATGTTCACCCAGGTCGACCGGGGATCGGCCGTCACCGTTGCCGACCAGGCCACGGTGTTCGGCACGGCTCTCGCGCTGCGGGCACGCTCGGCCGATCTCGTGCAGTTCGGCACCGCTCACCGGCAGGTCACCTTCTCCCCCGGGGAACCCCTGTTCTCGCTCGCCCAACGGTTCGGTGAGATGGGCGACGGCGATGCGGCGGCCGCCGTGCGCAAGCGCTACGACGGCCACGACCGGGTAGTGATCGTCACCGACGAACCGGGCGGGTCGGCCTGGCAGGGCGAGCACCCCGTCGCGGCGCTGCCCGGTCATGTCCCCTCCTACATCTGGAACGTCGCGAGCGCCTCGAACAGCGGTGGTGAGTCGATGACAGGTGCCAGGCGGCACGTGTTCTCGGGGCTCACCGACGGCGCTTTCACCGTCATCCCCCTCGTCGAGGGCGCGTACCGCAACTCCTGGCCCTTCTGACCCTCCTCAGGATCTAACCCGTCAACGCAAGGCTGGGAGGTGTCATGTCCAAGCGAGCAAGCAGGAAGCGGGGCCGCCGGAAGAAGAAGGCCAACCACGGCAAACGCCCCAACGCCTGACCAGCGCAGATCGACGGATGGGTGACCGAGGCTGACGGAGGCCACGGGGGTCTGGAGGGCGTGCAGCTTTCCATTCCGCACACGCGGGCGGGTTAGCCGATAGACCCTCCAGACCCTCCGTCCGTTTCGTGATGAGCAGCAGGCCGCCAGGACAAGGGCGTAATCGTGGATTAGTTCTCCCCGTGATCACAATCTGGTCGCCGCGGTGGGTCCGCCTGCAGGTCGGGGCTGGACGCCGACGCGCTGCGGGCAGCAGCGAGGAACTGCCGGAAGACTCCCGCACGAACTACGTCGACAACGAGTTCCTGCACCAGGACGTCAACAAGTGGACCCAGCTCGCCCGCGATGCGACCGGCGTGGGCACCCTGATGCAGGCGACCGGCGGGCACGCGGCCAGCAGCGACCCTTAACGGGACCTCTTCGCGTTGCTGGGCTAGCAGGACGAGCTCCCTGCGCAGATGTCGCTGTCCGAGCACACCGCGCGGGACCATCTCATGGCGATCTTTGCGAAGACCAGCGCATCCGATCGCGTGAAGGCGCCCTATCGCGAGCCCTCGGCACCGGCACGTTGAGGCTGAGATACGGTTGCAGCGCGCTCCCAGCCTCCATGTGTGGATTCACGACTTGCTCGGCTGGGCTCGGGTGCCTTCGATGACGCGATGCTCATGGGCCTTTGCACGTCTTGCCCGACACCACGTCCGCATCCAGGAGAAGCACACTGATCACTCCAGCAGGCGGCAGCCGGGTCTAACCTGGGGTCGCAGGAGGCCAGATCGAGATGCTGTATGTGTCTCTCCTGGGGGAGCAAACGATCACCGGCGATACGACTAGCGACCGGACGAGTTCGTCCCGCGCGGTAGCGCTCGTCGGATTCCTTGCTGTGCATGCCGGGT
>WNFJ01065888.1_pt1 | contig 15548 bp, 14 predicted proteins | sample 5400461 | NCBI WGS metagenome assembly WNFJ01 (sample SAMN13153349, study PRJNA577476) | soil metagenome | isolation source: 115 cm saprolite on Douglas fir-dominated hillslope | place: USA:California | collected 2013-09-17 | reverse complement strand
GACGGCGTACCGGGTGACTTCCACCTGGTGCACCTGGGGAGCAAGGCGCTCGGCGGGGCGGGCCTGGTGATGACCGAGATGGTGTGCGTGTCGGCGGCGGGCCGCATCTCCCCCGGTTGCGCGGGCCTGTATACAGGCGAGCAGGAGGCCGCCTGGCGGCGGATCGTGGACTTCGTGCACTCGCACACCGGCGCGAAAATAGGCGTCCAGCTCGGGCATTCCGGCCGCAAAGGTTCCACCCGGGTCATGTGGGACGGGATGGACCAGCCGTTGCCCGAAGGCAACTGGGAGGTCTGCGGCCCGTCCGCGATCCCCTACTCAGCGGTCAATCAGGTACCGAGGGAGCTGACCGAGGCCGAGCTCGCCGAGATCGCGGGCCGGTTCGCCGCAGCGGCGGAGGCGGCCGCCCGGGCCGGGTTCGACCTGCTCGAACTGCACTGCGCGCATGGCTACCTGCTGTCGCAGTTTCTGTCCCCCCTCGCCAACAGACGCACCGATGCCTACGGCGGCACGCTGGCCGGCCGGCTGCATTACCCGCTGACGGTGTTCGACGCGATGCGCGCGGTGTGGCCGGCCGAGCGCCCCATGACGGTGCGGATCTCGGCCACCGACTGGCACGAGGGCGGGATTGACGCCGACGAGGCGGTGGAGATCGCCCGCGCCTTCGCCGAGCATGGCGTTGACGGCATCGATGTGTCCACGGGGCAGGTGGTCAGCGATGAGCGGCCCGCCTTCGGGCGCAGCTACCAGGTCCCCTATGCCGACCGGATCCGTAACGAGATCGGCCGCACGTTCGGCGTCGCGGTGATCGCGGTCGGGGCGATCTCGTCCTACGACGACGTCAATTCGATCATCCTGGCTGGCCGCGCCGATCTGTGCGCACTTGGCCGTGCCCACCTCTACGACCCGCAATGGACCCTGCACGCAGCGGCCGACCAAGGCTACTTCGGGCCAGCGGCTCGCTGGCCGGATCCGTTCGCGGCCGGCGGCCGCAGGCCGCAGACCGGGCGCGGCGACGGGCCCCGGCCCCGGCTTGAGCTGATCCGAATGGGTGCCCCAGCCACCGCCCACGCTCGCTGGCGACCAGGCAAGGATGCCAGTGACGGCCCGCAAGGGTCCAGCTGAGCCGATTTCCACTACAAGACCCACCCACCCGGGGGGCTCCCCTACTGCTGATTCTCGCGGGTCTGCAAACCTCGCGATAGGGCGAGCGCAATTCTGTGGATAACTCGGGCGCGCAATCCACAAGGAGGGCATGGGCTGCGCCTCGATTTCATGATCCCGGTTACTTCGTCGCGAATGCTTCGCCAAAGTAACCGGGATCAGGAAAAGGCATCGTCCCGCTGAGAGGTGGGGCCGCTCCAAGCGGGATCCGGCCCGCAGGTCTCCGCACGGGTGGTTGGGACACGCCGCGCGGCCGTTAAGGATGATTGCGGTGATCACGGTCCGGGCTTTCGGCGGCCGCTCCAGCGCGGCTCGCGGCCCTCGCTGAACGCGGCGTGGAACTCCGCGTAATCCGGCCCGGTCATCAGGAGCGCCTGGGTCCGTGCCTCCAGTTCGATCGCCGCAGGCAGGTTCATGTCCTGCTCCTGGGTGAGCAGCGCCTTGGTCTGCGCGTACGCCAGCGCCGGTCCCGTCGCCAGCCGCTGCGCGAGCCTGTCCACCGCGGCGTCCAGTTCGCCTTCCTCGACAAGCTCACTGATCAGGCCAATCCGGTCCGACTCCGCCGCGCCGATGGTTTCGCCCAGCATCAGCAGCTTGGTCGCCCGGCCAAGACCGACCAGGCGGGGGAGCAGGTAGGCCGCTCCCATGTCCGCCCCCGCCAGGCCCACCTTGGTGAACAGGAAGGCGAACCGCGCCGCCGGTGTCGCGACCCGGAAGTCCGCGGCCAGTGCGATCACCGCGCCCGCTCCCGCGGCGATCCCATGCACCACAGCGATGATCGGGATCGGGCACTCCCGCATGCCCCGGATGACCGCACCACTCATCCGGGTGAATTCGAGCAGTTCGCCGTGGCTCATCCGCAGCGTCGCGCCGATGATCTCGTGCACGTCCCCGCCGGAGCAGAACGCGCGCCCGGCACCGCGCACGACAAGCACCCGGACATCGGCGCGGTGCGAGAGTTCGGCCAGCAGGTCCCGCAGGTCCGCATAGGACTCGAAGGTAAGGGCGTTGAGCTTGGCTGGCCGGTCGAGGGTGACCGTCGCGATCCCGCTCGCGCACTCGAACCGGAAATGCTGCCATTGCTCAGTCGGGCGAACCGATCCGCGAAACGGGCTCATACTCTGCATACCTCCAGCGCCGGGCACGCCCGGCGCCCGGCCGGGAGCTTCATCTCGATGAAGTGACGACCGTCACATATGGAACATAACACAGGCGCCCTCGCCCAGCCGTTACCCCAGCAATGCGCCATGCTGGGTAATCGCGAGCGGCGCCGGTGATGTCGCGGGCGATTGACTGTCGTCAGAGAGAGTGAATGATTGGTGCTACCCGCTACAGCGGGATGCCGCCAAGGGGGTGCTGCCGGTGGAGCTTTCACCCTCCGCCCACACCGATACCTTCTGCCGGGACAACCTCCCGCCCGCGGATCAGTGGCCGGAACTGCGCTTTGACCTGCCCGAGCTGCGCTACCCGGAGCGGCTCAACTGCGCCGAGGCGCTGCTTGACGCCACCGTGGCCCGCTACGGCAAAGACCGCCCCTGCCTGCGGACCCGCACCGGGACCTGGACTTACGGCGATCTGCTGGGCCGCGCCGACCAGGCGGCCTGGGTACTCACCAAGGATTTTGGTCTCGTGCCTGGCAACAGGGTGCTGTTGTGCGGCCCGAACAGCCCGTGGCTGATCGCCGCCTGGTTCGGCGTGCTCAAGGCCGGTGGGGTGGCCGTGACCACCATGCACCTGCTGCGCGCCAGGGAGATCGCCGCGCTCACCGACCTCACCAGCCCGACGCTGGCGGTGTGCGATCACCGATTCACCGGCGAGATTGCCGCCGCCGCACCCAGCCTGCCGATCGTGTGCTACGGCGGCGCCGAGGACGACCTGGAAAGCCGCTGCGAGGCCAGGCACGGAAGGTTCCCCGCGGTCGCGACCGCGGCAGACGACGTCGCCCTGCTCGCCCCGACGTCCGGTACCACCGGCAAACCCAAGGCGACCATGCATTTCCACCGCGATGTACTGGCGATCAACGACACGTTCGGGCGGCACGTGCTCGCGGCCGGGCCTGACGACCTGTTCGCAGGGACGCCGCCAGTCGGATTCACGTTCGGGCTTGGCGGTCTGGTCGTGTTCCCGTTGAGCGTCGGTGCGTGCACCCTGCTGCTCGAGCGTGCCTCGCCGGACGAGCTTGCGGACGCCGTCGCCGACTACGGGGTGACCGCGTTGTTCACCGCCCCCACCATGTACCGTGCGCTGCTTGCGACGGGAAAGACCGAGGCACTGACAGGCATGCGGCGGTGCGTTTCCGCAGGCGAGCACCTGCCGGCTCAGGTGTGGGCCGACTTCCGTCGGGCCACTGGTGTGAAGATCATCGACGGGATCGGCTGTACCGAGCTGCTGCACATCTTCATCTCCGCGGCCGGCGACCACATCCGGCCCGGCGCGACCGGGAACGTCGTACCTGGTTTCCAGGCGGCCGTCCTCGACGAGGGAGGCGAGCCGGTGCCTGACGGGCACCTCGGTCGCCTCGCGGTCAAAGGGCCCACCGGCTGCCGTTACCTCGCCGACGAACGCCAGCGCAGCTACGCCGTGAACGGCTGGAACATCACTGGCGACACCTATATCAGGGACGCCGACGGCTACTACTGGTACCAGGCACGCAGCGACGACATGATCATTACCTCCGGCTACAACGTCGCAGGACCGGAGGTGGAGCAGGCGCTGCTCGGCCACCCGGACGTGCTTGAGGCGGGCGTGGTCGGCGCGGCCGACCCCCAGCGGGGAACGATCGTCAAGGCGTACGTGGTGCTGCGGGACGCCAATGCCGGGGGACCGGCCAAGATTGGTGAGCTCCAAGCTTTCACCAAGCAGGTCATCGCGCCGTACAAGTACCCGCGATCGATCGAGTTCATCGACTCGCTGCCAAGAACAGCAACCGGGAAACTACAGCGCTACCGGCTACGGCAGCACGCCGCCGGGCAGCGCTGACGCCTGGCACCTGGCGCTCGTCGGAGGAGGCGCAGGATTCAAGCGGGTAAGACATCAACCTGAATTCGCCGGCGGTCGGCGCCCGCCGTCCTTGGACGCCGGGCTTCCACCCGGGTGGAACACGCCGAGAACCCGAAGCGTGGTCCGCCCGGTGTTTTCCAGGCAGTGCGGCTCGCCAGGCGGCAGGTGCACGCAGCTGCCGGGAGCGAGCGGGTGATCAGCGGGTCCGGTGTGGAGCACGCCCTCGCCCTCCAGAACCAGCACCATCTCGTCGTACGGGTGGCTGTGGTCCGGCGCCCGGCCGGGCGGAATCTCACCCACGAACTGGGTGGCCGCGCCGCATCCGTTGCCGGGCCCGAACAGGACGCGGAACCGGCGGTTTCCGGTGACCTGCACCGGGCAGTCACGCAACTCGGCCAGCCGCGGCGCCGCGGCATTGCCTGGAGCACCGGCCCAGCCCCGCGCTCCGGTCCCGTCCGAATCAGCGGCCCGGGCGGGCAACGAGACACTGTCCAGCCTGAGCACGCCCGGGCCGTCGCCACACAGGCGATAACGTGCGCCTGGCGGCAACCACAGCCCTGTGCCGGGCCGAACTGGCATGGCTGGCCCGGCCCCGGACTCCAGCCGGCCAATCCCTGCGATCACGAACCAGAGTTCGCCGGCCGGTCCGGCCGTGCCCTCGAACCGCGCACCGGGGAACACCTCCACGAGCCGCCTGATCAGCCCATCCCGCCCTGCGCCCGCGGCCAGGACGGTGCGCACGACAGCCCCGCCGGCGCCCGTCATCCGGGCGGCCCCCAAACAAGCCGCGGGCAGCGTAGCGGGAGTGCGACAGTCACGCCGTGGAAACGGCAACTGATCCCTAACGGCTTGCGCATGATGGCACGGTCCTGCCTAGGTGCTACGTTCGCTGCTTCTCATCGTCCCAGATATGCCCGCTTCAGATCGTCGCTGCGCAATAGCTCGGCCGCGGAACCCGCGAGCACAATCACCCCGGTCGACAGGACATAGCCGCGGTCGGCGATCGACAGCGCCATCGTCGCATTCTGCTCGACCATCAGCACCGCGACGCCGGACTCATGGATTTCCCTGATGATCTGGAAATTCTGCTGCACGAGCACGGGTGACAAACCCATCGACGGCTCGTCCATCAACAGCAGCCGCGGGCGCGACATCAGTGCCCGGCCCATCGCGACCATCTGCTGCTCGCCACCCGACAGCGTGCCCGCGAGTTGGTGGCGGCGCTCGTACAGTCGCGGGAATAGCTGGTAGACCCGTCCGAAGTCATCGTCGAGTTTCTCGCCGGCGCGCAGGACCGCGCCAAGCTCGAGATTCTCCAGGACCGTCATCTGCCCGAACAGGCGGCGGTTCTCCGGTACGATCGCGATCCCCCTGGCGATCCGCTGCGGTACCGGCCAGCGCGTCACATCCTCGCCGCCAAGCAGCACCCGTCCCGTGCGCGGCCGCACGATCCCGAGGATCGTCTTCAGCGTCGTCGATTTACCTGAGGCGTTGCCGCCGAGCAGGCACACCAGCTCGCCCTCGCCGACCCGCAGCGAGATGCCCTCGAGGATCCGCATTTGCGCGTAGTAGGTGGTGACGTTGTCGAGGCTCAGCAGCACGGCGCTCACCCGGCGTCCGTCAGCGCCTCGGGGTCACGCCCCATGTAGGCCTCGACGACCGCCGGATGACTCGCGACCTCGTCGAAGCCACCCTCGGCGATCTTGACGCCGTGGTCGAGCGCGATCACCCGGTCGGAGCAGCCTGCGACCACGTGCATGTCGTGCTCGATCACGAGGATCGAGACGTCGCGCTCGTCGCGCAACCGCCCGATCAGCTCGGTGATCTCGTGTGTCTCGGCGGGATTCATCCCTGCGGCGGGCTCGTCGAGCAGCAGCAGCGTGGGCCCGGTGGCGAGCGCACGGGCGATCTCCAGCCGCCGGCGGTTCGCATACGACAGCGAGTAAGCGGGTTGATCCCAGCGGTAGCCGGCCAGCCGCTCGCCGAAGAACGACAGCACGTCTTCCGCCAGCGCCCGCGCCGCACGCTCCTCGCGCCTGGCTCTGGGCAGGCGGAGGATCGACTCCCACGGCATCGCCCTGGTGCCGCCGTAGGTCGCGGCCATCACGTTCTCGATCACCGACATGTTCAGGAACAGCCGCAGGCTCTGGAAGGTGCGCGCGATCCCCATCCGGGCGATGCGGTGCTGCGGCTGCCCGGCGATCGACCGCCCGGCGAAACGGACGTCACCCGAGCTCGGCTGATACACCCCCGTGATCACGTTGAAGACCGTCGTCTTGCCTGCGCCGTTGGGCCCGATCATGCTGACGATCTCCCTGTCGTCAACCTGCAGGTCCAGCCCGGACAGCGCCAGAAGACCGCCGAATGACAGCGAGAGATGATCGAGACTCAGCACGGGTTCTTTCCTCAGCCCGCCAGCGCCATGACCGGGCGGACCGGCGCCAGAGCCGGACGAACCTGCCGGGTCTCGCGCCTCGCGCAGCCGTTCGGGATCTGTATTCATGTCACGGCCTCGACGCGCCGCGCCCCTAGCAGTCCCTGCGGGCGGGCGTTCATCATCACGATCAGGATCGCGCCGATCATGAGCTGCCTGGTGATCGCTGGCTCCACGCTCAGCCGGGTCTCCCATACGAACGACGCCAAATAGAGCGCCGGCACCAGCAGGATTGTCCGCCAGCGGCCCTTGACCTGCACGAGCGCGATGAGCAGGCACACCAGCAGCACATACCCGTAATTCCCTGGGACTTTGGGATTGGCCGGGACGATCATCCAGTCACGCAGCGCACCGGCGATCCAGCCGGTCGACCGCGGTCCGCCGGCTACCGCGCTTGCGGATACGACCGCGGCGATACCATGCGCGGCGAAGCCGAACGCGGCGGTCGCCGCGAGGACCACGCCCAGCCTGCGCCAGGGGCGGACCTTGACCACGAGGGTCAGCAGGATCAGGCCGTAGAAGAGGTAGCCGGAATCGGCCGGGCTACGCAGCAGCCCGTCGTAGATGATCATTACCACCACGGCGCCCACGGCCGCGCCGGCGATGCTGCCGGCGCCGCCGAGGATGAGCCCGGCGTAGATAAGGATCAAGATAGGCGTGTCGAAATCGGTCGGGAACACGCTGATCTGCTGCGCGGCGAAGACAGCGCCGGCCAGCGCGGCGACTATGGCGCCGAACGCGAACGCCATCAGCTTCACCCGGTTCACCGGGATCGTCATCGATGCAGCCGCCAGCGGGTCGTCGCGCACGGCCCGCCAGGCCCGTCCGGGGCGCGAGGTGTCGAGCAGCCGCAGCACCGCCATCGTCGCCACCAGCAAGATCACCAGCAGGTAGTAGTAGCCCTTGTTGCTGGTGAGCTGATGTCCGAAGACGCGGAACGGGTCGATCCCGGTGATCCCGTTGGGGCCGCCAAGCGCGCTGGGGGCCACGTTGTTGGTGAACTCGACGAACGCCTCGCCGAAGAACAGTGTCACGATCGCCAGGTAGTCGCCGATCAGCCGCCGGGACGGCCAGCCCACCAGCAGTCCGAGCAACGCCGTGCCGATCATCACGATCGGCACGGACAGGTAGGTCGGCAGGTGAATGCCGTTCGAGCCGAGCTGGCTCGAGGACAGCAGCGCGTATCCGTAGGCACCGCAGCCGAAGAACGCGACATAGCCCAGGTCGAGCAGGCCAGCCCAGCCCACGACGATGTTCAGCCCGACCGCGAGCAGCGCGATCACTAGCGCGTCGACCCCGACCTGCAGCTGGAACCCGCCGAGGCTGAGCAGCGGCAGCGCGGCTCCGGCCAGGCCCGCGATCGCGAGCTTGGGCCACCAGCCGATTCGCTCGAAGTGCCGCTGCGCGGCGCCCAGCCAGGACGGGAGGTACTCGCGCCGGTCGGCCTGCCTGGCGACCCACTCGTCGGCCCCGACCTGCGGCCCGGCCGCCGGAGGCGGCGAATCGAGGCTCACGAGGGGCCTCACACCTTCTGCAGCTGTGCTTGGCCGAGCAGCCCGCTGGGCCGCACCAGCATCACGGCGATCAGCAGTGCGAACACGAGCAGGTTGGTGTAGGTCGAGGAGATGTAACCGGTGGTGAAGGACTCCGCTATGCCGATCAGCAAGCCGCCGAGCATCGCGCCGGGCAGCGAGCCGATGCCGCCGACCACGGCCGCAGTGAACGCCTTGAGACCCGCGATGAAGCCGATCGTAGCCGTCACCTGATTGAAGAGCAGCCCGGCCATCACGCCGGCCACGCCCGCGAGCGCCGAGCCGAGGAAGAACGTCGCCGCGATCGTAAAGTTCACGTTGACGCCCAGCATCTCGGCAGCCTCCCGGTCGGCGGCCACCGCCCGCATCTGCTTGCCGAGCCTCGTCCTGTTGACCAGCTGCCGAAGGCCGATCATCAGAGCGAGGCCCAGCACAAGGACCAGGATCTGCACCGAGTCGATGCTGACGGACCCGATCTGGATCCCAGCCGAGAACGAGATGAAATCCGGGGTGTTGTAGACGCGATACTGCGCGCCGAACAGCAGCAGGGCGGAGTTCTCGAGGAAGAACGAGATGCCGATCGCGGTGATCAGGGGCGCGATCCTCGGCGCGTCACGCAATGGCCGGTAGGCGAACCGCTCGATGGCGACGCCCAAGCCGCCCGCCAGGCCGGCGGCAAGCACGAACATGATCAGCAGCAGCAGCGGCACCGGAATCGTCAGCGCAGACGGCCCGCCGAACCACTGAATCACGAAGTAGCCGACGTAGGCACCGATCATGTACAGGTCTCCGTGGGCGAAGTTGAGCAGTTTGAGCACCCCGTAGACCATGGAGAAGCCGAGCGCGACCAGTGAGTAGAGCGCGCCCGTGGTGATGCCGTTCACCAGTTCCTGGAAGAAGAAGGCCATGCGCGAGGGTCCTGCCCGCCGTCATTCTTCCCGGCGGCGCGCCCGCTCATGGCCGGCGCGCCGCCGGAGCTAACTCGGTCCGGCCGATCAGCCCGGGATCAGCTCGTACTTACCCGTCCCGTTGATCTTGAACAAGAAGAACTTGCCGTTGACGACGTCCCCGTTCGAGTCGAAGCTGATCGGCTGCCCGAGGATCGAGGTCGGCTCGTTTGTCGTCTTGATCGCGGCCAGCACGTTGCTGTTGCTCGGGGTCTGGCCGGACTTGCAGACCGCGGCGATCGCCTGGTCGACCACGTGCGTCGCCGCGAAGACCGGCGGGCCGAACGTGCCGAAGGCTCCGTACTTCGCCTTCGCGGCGGCGGCGATCGGCGCATCGGCGGCAATCGCGGTGATGTCACACGTACGAGCCGTTGATCGTGAACGTGCCCGGCGAGAACAGGCCGTCCGTGCCGAAGATCACGGCGTTCTTGTGTTGCTGGGCAAGGTCGCGGCCGAACTGCTGCGCATTGGCGGCCACCTGCCAGGGCAGGACCACGGCCGATGTGGTGGGCGTGACCTTGGCCACCAGCGAGGAGAAGTCGGTCGTCTTCTGCGAGACCGACTCGTGATCGACCTTGATCCCGGCGGATGTGAAGATCGGCACCATCGCGGTAACCAGGCCGGTCGAGTACGCCTCCTGATCATCCACGATCATCACGGCCTTCGGGTGCAGGTTGCCGATGATGTAGTGGGCGTCCTGCGGTCCCTGCACGCTGTCCCTCGACACGACACGGAAGAACGTCGGGTACTTGCCGGTGGTGAGCGCGGTGTTGGTCGCCGACCCCGAGATGAACGCCGTCCCCGCCCGGCCGAACAGCGGACCGACGGCCTGGACCTCCTGGCTGCCGGCCGGACCCACGACGGCCACGATCTTCGAGTTCGAGGTGAACTGCTGTGTGACGGTCGTCGCCTGGGCGGGATTCAGCTGGGTGTCGCCCTGGACGAGCGAGATCTTCGTCTTGTTGGCTGCGTTGTCCATCGACAGGGCGAGCTGCGCGAAATGCAGCTGCTCCTGTCCGAGCACGGCCACCGGACCGGTGATCGGGCCCTCGAAGCCGATCGACGCGGCGCACGTCTTGGCCGCCGTGGTGCCGCCCGCGCTGCTGCTACCGCCGCCGCTGCTGCCACAACCCGCCACGGCGAGCGCGCCGAGCGCCGTCGCGGCGATGATCATGCTGCCTTTCATGGATGCGGCCCTCCTTTCTCGGAATGCTTCACTGCCTTGGAGTCACGTGATGTCAGGCCAGGCTGGCTCAGGCAGGCGCGAGTCCGGCCCCGGGATAGTGCGGCCCGGCCGCCGGAATCCACGTCCGGTCAACGACCTGCAACGCTCGCCTCGAGCGTGATCTCGGTGCCGGTCAGGGCGCGCGAGACGGTGCAGTCCTTTGCCCGCTCGGCCAGATCTTTGAAAAAAGCGTGGTCAACACCTGGAACGTCGCCGACTGTGCGGAGCTCGATGCGGGTGACGTCGAAGCGGGCGCCGACCTGAGCGAGCGTCACTCGCGCGGTGGTGCGCAGATCCCGCGCGGGATGACCCGCCTCGCCCAGCAGGTTCGCGAGCGACATCGTGAAGCAGGCGGCTTCGGCAGCGCCGAGCAGTTCCTCGGGGTTGGCGGCCCGCCCGGCGTCTTCGACGCGGGCCCGCAGCGAGTACGGCCCGTCGAAAGCGCCGCTTCCGAGCGTAATTCGACCACTACCCTCCGGCACGGTTCCCTGCCAACTCGCCTGGGCGCTGCGGACGACGCGGAAGCTCAATACGCCCTCCCCATCGAATTTGTACGCCTGATCAAACCATTGGCCTGCGCGTTTGTGCAAGGGGCGTAATTTGGGGTTGGTTGGGCAATTGTGATGCGGCGCGGGGCGGAGGGTTCCGTGGGGTGGAGCCCCGGGCTGGCGGCCGGCCGCGATCCGGGCGGCGTCCCCCGGCGCCCGCGGCGAAGGGAGATGCCGATGGCCGGGCTGGCCGGCGACAGCATCGACGTACCTGCGATCCGGGCTCGCTTCTCGTCGTTGCGGCACGGCTTCGCGTTCCTCGACGCCCCTGGTGGCTCACAGGTGCCCGATGAGGTTGGCGATGCGATCGCGGCCGCGCTGCGTGAGGCGAGCGCCAACCTGGGCGCGGTGTACGCGACCAGCCTGCGCGTCAAGGAGATCCTCGAGGAAGCCGAGGACAAGGCGGCCCGGTTCCTCGGTTGCGAGCCACAAGAGGTGATCTTCGGGCCGAACATGACCTCGCTGAATTTCGCGCTGTCACGCAGCGCCGCACGCGATTTCGACCCGGGCGACGAGATACTTGTCTCCTCGCTGGATCACGACGGGGGTGTCGCGCCGTGGCTGGAACTCGCGCACGACAGGGGCCTGGTCGTCCGGCACGTCGAGCTGAAGGACGATACGACGCTCGATTTCGAGGATCTGGAGCGAAAGCTCGGGCGGCGCACAAAGGTCGTCGCGTTCGCGTGGGCGTCGAACGCGATCGGCACGGTCGTGGACGCCCGGCGGGTGTGCAAGCTGGCACACGACGCCGGCGCGCTGGCGTGGATCGACGCCGTCCACTACGCGGCGCACGAACCGGTCGACGTGCGTGACATCGGTGCCGACGTGCTGATCTGCTCGCCGTACAAGTTCTGCGGCCCGCATCTCGGTGTCGCCTGCGGGCGCGCCGAAGTGATCGAGCGCTGGCGGCCGTACAAGGCGCGCCCCGCGCCCGCGCGCCCGCTCGGCCGGAGGTTCGAGACCGGCACACTCCCGTACGAGCTGCTCGCGGGATTCAACGTGACGATCGACTACCTGGAGTCGATCGGGGGGTTCGCGGCGATCATTCCCCACGAGCGCTCGCTGGGTCAGCGGTTCCTTGACGGCATCCCCGATGCGGTCACCGTGTACGGGCTGCAGGGGATGGACGGCCGCGTGCCGACGTTCCTGGTCAATGTCGAAGGCGCGGCAGCGGCGGATGTCGCGCAGAGCCTGGCGACCGCCCAGATCGGGGTCTGGGCGCACGATTCATGGTATTCCCTGGGCCTGCACAAACGCCTTGGCTACGAGGACAAGGCGGTGCGGATCGGCTTCATCCACTACAACACCCACGAAGAGGTCGACAGGCTCCTTGCCGCCTTGGCCGGGGTGCGCAGGATGTAGCCTCCGCTCGGCGCGCCCGGGCCGGCTACGACAGGGCTGTGCCATCCCCCGGCCCCTGCAGGATCTCCGCCAGCTTGCTCAGGTCGATATTGCCGCCAGAAACGACGCACACGATCTTCCCTGTCCCTGCCCGGCCGCCGAGTGCCGCGGCCGGCGCCAGCGCGCCCGCACCCTCGGCTATCACCCGGGCGCGCTCGGCCAGCGTGCGCAGGGCGGCGGCGACCTCGTCGATGGGAATGGCCAGCGCACGGTCGACCAGCGGCGCGACGAGCGGCCACATGCTGTCGAGGACGCGCCGGCTGCCGGAGCCGTCGACGAATGAGGCGCGGTAGTCGACCTCGGCTGGGTGCCCGGCGTCGAGCGCGGCGGCCAGCGCGGCACCCGTTTCGGGCTCGGCGGTGACGATGCGGGTATGCGGCCGCAGCGCCCTGATCACGCTGGCGATGCCGACGGTCAGGCCGCCACCGCCGTACGGGATCACGACGACGTCCGGGTCCGGCAGGTCCTCGAGGATCTCGAGCCCGATCGTGCCATTTCCCGCCATCACCCCAGCGTCCTGGACCGGATGCACGAACAGCCCGTCGATCCCGTCGACGCGGCTGGTGACGATGACGTTCCACCAATCGTCATAGGGCAGCTTCAGGATCCGGCCGCCCAAACGCCTGATCGCCGCTAGCTTCGCCTCGGGCGCGTGCTCCGGCACGACGATCGTGGCGGGCACGCCAAGTGCCCGCGCCGCCCACGCGACCCCCTGGGCCATGTTCCCTGCGCTCGCGGTGACGAGGCCCTTCGCCCGCTCGCTCGCGGGCGCGAGCATGATCGCATTGGTCGCGCCACGGATCTTGAATGAGTTGATCGGCTGAAGGTTCTCGAGCTTGAGGTAGATCTCGTTCTGGGCGTTCCCGGCGTGCAGGCGCACCAGCGGCGTCCGTATCGCCGCGTCCGCGATCCGCTCGCGGGCCGCATCGATGGCCGACAGCTCGATCACAGCTCCACCTCGGTGCCAAGGCCACGCTCCATCGCGGCCATGACCGCGTGCTCGGCCGCGGCGAGATCCTCGATGGCGAGGCCGAGCGAGCGGAACAGCGTCAGCTCGCTGGCGTCGCGGCGCCCCGCGGCGGTTCCCGCGAGGACTTCGCCGAGCTCAGCGCGGACGTGCTCGTCGCCAGCGATCAGGCCCTCACCGATCGCGAGCTGGAATTCGCCGGCCTCGTTGCGAAGCGACTCGCGGCTGTCGCAGAACAGCGCGCTCTCGGCCACGGTGGCGGTGTCGATCTCACGCGCCTGCGGGGTACTGGCGCCGACGGCGTTGAGGTGGACGCCAGGCTTGAGCCAGGCACGCCGGAGCACCGGCTCGCGCGCGCTGGTCGCTGTCACGACGACGTCAGCGTCGCGGATCGCTTCCTCGGCGCTCGATGCGACGCTCAGCTCCCCGCGTGCGGCGCTGGCCTGCTCGATCAGGGACTGGGCGTGCGCCTCGGTTGGCGCGTAGACGCGAACCTGCTCGAAGTCGCGTACGTTGGCGAGTGCCCGAAGGTGTGCTCGCGCCTGCGTCCCGGCCCCGAGGATCGCGAGCGTCCGCGCATCGTGGCGTGCCAGCGCGCTGGTCGCGACCGCGGTGACCGCGGCGGTGCGGATGGCGGTGATCGCTGAGGCGTCGAGGACCGCGGTCGGCACGCCGCTGTCGCCGTCGAACAGCGTGACGAGTCCCTGATGCGTGTCGAGGCCGCGCGCGGGATTGCCGGGTATCTCGCAGATCGCCTTGAGCGCGAAGACCGCGGCCCGGTCCTGGTGCCGCGCGCGCCAGCTGGGCATCAGCCCCATGTCGCCGGCCGCGCCTGGTGGCCGCATCAGCGACCGCAACGGCATGTATGTCCCGCCCCGGGCGTGCTCGGTGAGCACCGCGGCCATCGCCTCGGCGCATGCCTCCGGCGGCAGCGCGGCCAGCACGTCTCGGTGGCCGAGGACGAGCAGTCGCATCAGGCGACCGCGCTGCCGACCGCGACCCGCTCCTCGGGCGTGAGCGGATGCTCGAGCGCCTCGCCGACGGGTACCAGGTGCTCCGGCCGGCCGGGGCCGATCACGATCTGGGTCACCCGTTCGTCTGCGAGCAGCCAGGCGAGCGCGAGGCCGGCCATCGAGATGCCGCGGCTCGAGGCCATCGTCTGGAGCCGGGCGAGCGCGTCGAAGGTCTGGCCGGTGACAAGCTCTCGATACGGCTCGGGGCGCTGGCTCATCCGTGAGCCGGCCGGGAACGGCTCGCCGCGACGGTACTTGCCCGTGAGCCAGCCGCCGGCGAGCGGACTGAACGCCAGGTAGGCCACCTCTTGCTGCGCGCACAGCGCGAGGAGCTCCGGCTCGTCCCCGCGCGCGAGCAGCGAATAGCTGTTCTGGATGGCCTGCGGCGCCCCAGCCGCCAGCGAGGCTGCCAACTGGGCGGCGTCGAAGTTGCTGACTCCATAGGCATGGATCGTGCCCTCGGCCCGGGCCTGATCGAGGGCACCGAACGACGCCGCAAGCGGCACCTCCGGGTCGAACTCGTGGGCGAGGTAAAGCTCGACGTGGCCGACCCCGAGCCGGTCGAGGCTTGCGCGCAGCTGGCGGGCGATCCGCTCGGGCCGCAGGCCCCGATCCGCCCCGGCCCGCATCGGGTTGTATGTCTTGGTCGTCAGCTGCGGGCGAACCCCACGAGACCGGATCCAGCGGCCGATCGACAGCTCGCTGCGCCCGCCGCCGTAGGCATCGGCGGTATCGAAGTGAGTGATGCCGGACTCCCAGGCGGCGTCCATCAGTTCGAGCGCCTGGTCCTCGCTCAGCCCCTGGCCGAAGAACTCCGGTGCCGAGCCGATCCCGCCGAAGCTGCCGCAGCCCAGCGCGATCCGGGAGACCGTGAGGGCCGAACGGCCAAGTCGCCGTCTGGTCTCGAGCGTCTCACTCATCGGCCAGGACTGTCATGAGTGATCATTTGTGACAGTTAATCAAACCCGCAGTAGCCGGGCAACAGCGCGCCCCCCTACAGGAGGGGATCAGCCGTATGAACGAGGTCGCTAACCTTCCCGGGGTCATGCACCGCCCGCGGCCCCCGCCAGCCCTGCCGACAGCCCGCCAGCCAGGCCCGTCGCCCGGGCCGTCCGGGTAAGCAGCAGCGCACCGCCACGGGACACCTCCCGCGCCATCGGCGGACACCAGCCGCGTGGAATGGGGCGCTGGCGTTGTGCGGGGTTTGTGCGTGGGTTCGCCGGTCATGACGGTGGTGGCCACTGTTTGGCCACCATGGTCAGTACGTCGTATTTGGCGACAGACGATCCGTCCTGCTGGGTGACGTCGGCGTCCCAG
>WNFJ01424255.1_pt1 | contig 15559 bp, 12 predicted proteins | sample 5400461 | NCBI WGS metagenome assembly WNFJ01 (sample SAMN13153349, study PRJNA577476) | soil metagenome | isolation source: 115 cm saprolite on Douglas fir-dominated hillslope | place: USA:California | collected 2013-09-17 | reverse complement strand
TCGACGAAAGTAAGTACCAAAGTCCTGATCACCTTGGATTTCTGCGCTATTTCCAGCAAGGACCGTTTCCAGCCCGTCTTGGTGCTGAGATCGGCCAAGCCCACGCGATCCACAATTTGGCGGAATCCCATCTTCTTGAAAATGCGCCTTAGCGGCCCATAGCGGAACTGGTTGAAATCGATTCCCAAATGCATAATATCGGGCCCTTGCAGCGCGATGCGCAGCCGGTATCGGACGAAATCCGGGTACCAGCCGTACAAAGGAAAAGGATGTTCTGCGGATTTGAGACTGAACTTGTTCGTGGATTCGAAATACAACACGCCCCCTGGTTTTAGAGCATCGAACACTTTCTTCAGAGGGGCTTCCCAGTATTCAACATGCTCAAAGACCGATGAGGCAATGATCACATCGTACTGTTCCTTCCCGAGATCGTATTCCTCGATATTCGCCACTTCCAAATCCGGCTCGACTCCGAACTGTGTTCCCAGGGCCTTGGCATATTCGACCAGGTGCGGGCTGATTTCGAGCCCTTTGCACGAAAGCCCCTTAACTTTGAAGTGAGTCGAATCCCAGTAGAAACGTCCAAGGTCCGGAGCTTTTCTTCCCGAGTAAGGACCGCCGGAAACGTCTCATCGTCCGACAAACCGCCTCCATAGGCGAAGGACGCTCCACCCCGTCAGTACAAAGTCGACCTTGGGTTGAGATAAAACGTCTGGTGTCAGTCGGAATCCGAACTTGTCTGTAGAGAAGATCACAGGCGTCCGGACTTCCTCGGGCGGAAGGTTTCCGGTTACCGCTGTTTCACCGATCCAGTGATCGTAATGAATTGTCAGGTTAGGAGTAAATGGATTGAGCAGACCGGGACGGCGTGCTGCGGCGAGCTCGGGCAAGACGTTAAGCCACTCAATTGGTCCGAATCGTCCCACCACATCCAGCACTGCCCAGAAGAGAAGAACGCCGGCCAGGATTCGCGCGAAGCGGACGGGTCGACGCGATTCAGGCACGCGAAGAGAAGCCTGCGAGTCCGCCATTCCCCTCGATTGCTTTCGACTGCTTATGCATGCAAGATTCCGCGGGAACAGCCAGGCCTGCAACATCGCGCTCGATTGGTAAATAGCAAGCGAATATTGGTGAGGCTGTCACAATCCGGGATGTCCTTCGCGGAAAGATCGGATCGCACCTCGTTAGGGTAGCCTTCGAAGAGGGTAGCTTCTACCGGCTCTGTCAGCTGCGAGATTACCTCCGCGGAGGCACAATGGATTGGTATACTGAACTCAATTCGCAAAAGCGAGCGCCGCACCTGCGAGACCTTATTTTGTTCCTGATTACTCACTGATCGCACAAAGCTCGCCGATATATTCGTTGTGGCAAGCATGTTCCGGCCACATCAGATTGTCAAAATAACACGAACAACGTGGCAGTCGAGTGCTGGGATTGCAATTGCGAGCCCAGGAATACGTCCTTTTTCGCCAGATGCGGTTACTGGCTCTGGAGACGGCGTTGCGCCGCAGGCTGCAATCCAAGCTGCAATCCCCGTCTGATCTGCCGGTACTCGAACTATCTTCTCGCCTCGTCAAAACATTGATACGCTTGCTCGACCGGCTTACCGAATCGGTTCCCGGCATTCATTTCAACCGGGTCAATGGCGATGGGTGGTCAATCACGTGAGCTAGTCGTCCGTTCTTAATCAATTAGCGGATTTGCGATCGAGGTATAATTCTGGATTACTTCGGAAACCAAAATTGGAAACTCCATTATCATAAATGTTCCATCTACGAGAACGTCTGTTGAATGCCGTGAAATCCGCCGCCGCGCGCAATGGAATTTTGCTTGAGCGCTATGAGCATTTGCACAGGAGCGGTCGTTTGGCGATGGTGCGCCGCGTGGCGGAGGAACGAACATTATTGCTTAGCCCTGGTGAGGCATGTCAATTAGTGGCTTGCCTCAAGGCTACGGATCGGGTCGTCGGAGACGTCGCGGAGTTGGGCGTCGCTTATGGCGCCTCAGCAAAATTGCTGTCGACGTGCCTGCCGCCGGGAAAAATCCTGGCCCTGTTCGACACGTTCGACGGGCTTCCCGAGGCCTCTGCGGCCGACGGGACGCGCTTCTCCGCCGGACAATTCAAATCCAACGTCGAATATGTACGCCAGTACGTCGGGGCGGACCGAGTGCATTACTATCAGGGTCTATTTCCGTCAACAGCCGAGCCGCTGAGCAATCACCTCTTCTCATTTGTGCACCTGGATGCAGACCTCTACGAGAGCACGTTGGCTGCATTCCATTTTTTCTACCCACGCCTCTCTGCGGGCGGTATCATCCTCTGCCACGACTATCCTTCGGCCTCCGGTGTGGTAAAGGCGCTTGAAGAATTTTTCAATGATAAGCCTGACCCTGTCATCGAGTTGACGGGATACCAGGTCATGATCGTGAAGTTATCGCGTGCCGATAGCGCGGACCTCCCGTCTTGAAGCCGAGAGCGCTCGATTACAATATCCGCAGGAATGTTTTTGCGTTCGTATCGGGAAGCATGGATGGCATATGACCCTTGCGAATTTTCAGCATCCTGCCTGGATGGAAGGCTGCCGGAAAGCCGGGTTTTTGGGAGGACCTTCGAATCATGCGTTCGCGATGTCGCAGAAACTTTCCCGGCTGCTACCAAACCCCGAGCAACTGCAGAAGAGTTTGCATCTCACGCGAAGCGAGAGCGATGGTTTGGTGAATCTTTCTTGAATTTATCGAGGATTTCGGGAAGAAATGGTCGAGTTCCAGCCGCCCAGATGGCGCATCGATCTCTTTCGCTCGGTCGCGGTTCAGGGACTAAATGTACAACGTCTCATCTTCACGACATCTCCGCGCGGGCTTTGGCGATTACTGCCAGATACTGTCGCGTACGCTCTTCGATGATGTCGAAGCGGCCCTCCTTGATTGTCTTGGCGTCCACCAATTCGCCGCCGACGGCCACGGCGCAGGCGCCCGCCTTCAGGAACTCACCCGCGGTTTCAAGGTTGACGCCGCCAGTCGGGATCATCTCGATATGAGGGAATGGCCCGCGCAGTGCTTTGATGTATTTTGCGCCACCCACGTTTCCGCAGGGAAAGATCTTGACGATGTCGGCTCCGGCCTCCCAGGCGGTCACCACTTCCGTCGGCGTGAGCGCTCCGGGGCAGATTACCTTCGAGTAGCGCCTCACCATTTCGATGGTCGATAGCCTCAAGCTCGGGGTCACGAAAAATTGCGCTCCGGCGAGCATGCAGGCGCGCGCGGTTTCCGGATCGAGTACCGTGCCAGCGCCGAGCACGATCTTATCTCCAAATTGGTCGGCAACCTTTTCGAGGGCGCGGATCGCGCCCGGAACCGTCATGGTGATCTCGGCCGCGCGGACACCGCCGGCGTAGATCGCTTCGATTGCTTTGATCGCGCCCTCGGCGGTCGCCGTGCGCACTACGGGCACAATCCCGATGTCGGTGATGAAAGAAAGAATCTGCTGTTTTGTCATTTAAACTTAGATTTTACCAATCCACTACCGAGCCATCCTCGGCGTCGTAGCTTTCCTGATTCCGCCAGTCGTGGTTCAGCTTGTCGGCCATCGCGTTCTCGTCGAGCTCGATCCCTAGGCCAGGACCGGTGGGCAGGTCCAGGTAACCGTTGTGGACCGTGAAGGGCTTCTTCAAGTATCCTTCGCCGAGCGAGACCTGTTCCTGGCACAAGAAATTGGGAATGGACGCGGCCATCTGCACTCCGGCGGCAAGCGAAATCGGGCCGAGCGGATTGTGCGGGGCGATGGTGGCGTAATACGCTTCGGCCATGCCCGCGATCAGGCGCACCTCAGTGATACCGCCGGCATGGCAGAGATCGGGCTGGAGTACCACGGCGGCTTTTTTCTCGAGCACCTCGCGGAATCCCCACTTGGTGAAAACGCGCTCGCCGGTTGCGATCGGCAGGAATGTGCCGCGCGCGATCTCAGCCATGACGTCGTGATTCTGCGCCTGGCAAGGCTCCTCGACGAACATCGGCTGGTAGGGCTCGAGCGCTTTGATCAGTAGCTTCGCGGTAGCCGGACTGATGGCGCCGTGGAAATCGATCGCGATATCCACTTCATTGCCCACCGCTTTCCTCAGTTCGGCAAAGCGCTCGGCGGCGTACTGCACAGCAGCCGGCGTTTCGATGTAACGGGCCGGACGCCTCTTCGCTGGTCCGGTTTTGAAGGCCGTGAACCCCTTCTCCATATCGCGCTTCATCGCTTCCGGAGAATTGGAATGCGCATAGACGCGCACGCGGTCGCGGGTCGGGCCACCCAGCAGTTCGTATACAGGCACACCCAGAGCCTTGCCCTTGATGTCCCAAAGCGCCTGATCGATGCCGCTCAGCGCACTGGTCAGAATCGGACCGCCACGATAGAAGGCGTGCCGGTAGATCGCCTGCCAGTGGTGCGCCACGCGCCGCGGGTCCTTGCCGATCAGGTAGGGCTCGATTTCCTTTACCGCCTCGCGGCAGGTGAGCGCGCGGCCTTCAGTGATCGGCTCTCCGTAGCCGACGATACCGGCGTTGGTGTGCACCTTGAGAAACATCCAGCGCGGCTTCACCAGAAACGTTTCGAGCCGGGTCACTTTCAAATTGTCTTTTGCGGGAATCGGAGCATTCTTGCCCACTCGTTCCTGCGCAGCGGCGTCGAGGGCGCCGATTCCCAGGCTGGCGAAAGCGCTGGCGACGGCGGATCTGCGAGAGATTGCCATGACGAACTACTTTATCGGGCGAGACGGTGAGAAGCAAGTGCTACAATCATGCGTGTCGACAGGGAGCTTATTCGACTTTCCGGATTCGGAATCCGCGGTCTTGCGAGAAAAGCTGGGCGGACTCTCGGGCGAGGGGATTTACATCGGATGCAGCTCCTGGAAGTATCCTGGCTGGATCGATCAGATCTACACACGGTCGAACTATTTGAGCCGGGGCCGGTTCTCAAAGAAAGCCTTTGAAGCCGAATGCCTGCGCGAGTACGCCGGAATTTTTCCGACCGTCTGCGGCGATTTCGCGTTCTATCAATTTCCTGACGAAGCCTTCTGGCAGCGGCTGTTCGCGAAGACGCCGGCGGGATTCCGGTTTGCTTTCAAAATTCCGGAACAGATTACTTGCAAATTGTTTCCCAGCCATCCGAGGTATGGCGCGCAGGGCGGCACGGAGAATCCTTCTTTCCTCGATTTCTATTTGCTGCAAGAGGCTTTTCTGCGGCCGCTCGAGCCGTATCGGGATAAGGTTGCGGTACTGATTTTCGAATTCGGCGCCTTCGCCAGAGGGCTATTTTCCGATGTACGAGAGTTCGTGGAGCTTTTGGATCCGTTTCTGGCGACGCTGCCCCGCCACTTTCGTTACGGCGTGGAAATCCGTAATGCGGAGTTTCTGGAGGCTGAGTACTTTCAGTGTCTGCGCAGCCACCAGGTAGCGCACGTATTTAACGCGTGGGCTCGCATGCCGGAATTGATGGAGCAACTGGCGATGCCCGAGTCGATCACGGCGGACTTCGTGGTCAGCCGGGCGCTTCTACGGCGCGGCCGACCCTACGACCAGGCGGTGAAGCTGTTTGCTCCTTACACGCGGATACAGGACCCGAATCCCGAAGCGCGCGCCGCCATTCGGGATTTGATCGAACAGGCGCGGGAGACTCGCAGGGAAGCTTACGTCTATGTGAATAACCGCCTGGAAGGCAACGCGCCCGCTACGATCATGGCGATTGTGAACGAGCGCGAGTAAAGAATCCCGGTGAACCTGTCGAAAGCCATTCAGGCCCTTTTGACGAGGTGAAAATGGAAAATGTGGACCGCCACACTGTTTCCGGCTTTGGATTCGAGTGGAAGCAATTCGATCAGTCCAAATTGTCGGATCAGGAGTCGGAAGAATTGTTCGAAGGCTACTTTAGGATCTTTCCCTGGGATGAACTTCCTGCCGGGGCGGTCGGGATGGACGTGGGGTGCGGGAGTGGGCGCTGGGCGCGGCGGGTGGCCTTGCGAGTGGGGCGGCTGCACTGCATCGATGCGAGCGCCGAAGCGCTGTCGGTGGCGCAGAGGAATCTTGCAGGTTTCGAAAACTGCGATTTCCACTGCGCCGGCGTGGACAGAATGCCGGTAAGCGATTCCAGCATGGATTTTGGATATTCGCTGGGCGTGCTTCACCATGTTCCGGACACAACCGCCGCAATCCGGTCCTGCGTGCAAAAGCTCAAGAGAGGGGCGCCATTCCTTGTCTATCTGTACTATGCCCTCGAGAATCAACCTACGTGGTTCCGGCTGCTATGGAGATCGACCGATATGTTGCGCGGATGCATTTCATCCTGTCCGCACGCGATCCGTCTTGCTGCTTCGCAGATCATCGCAGCGTTGGTCTACTATCCACTGGCGCGGATATCTCTGCTGGCGGAAGCGGCTGGCATCGATGTCGGCCGCATTCCGCTGTCGTTCTATCGAAAGAAAAGCTTCTATACGATGCGGACCGACGCCTTGGATCGCTTCGGTACCGCGCTCGAACAGCGATTCACGGCCGCTCAAACCAAAGCCATGATGATTGCAGCCGGCTTGACGAACATCAGAGTGAGCGATCAGAAGCCCTTCTGGTGCGCGGTGGGGTATCGCGAAACGTAAGGCGGCTCGATAGCTTTCGGTAAAACGCTCATGCTAAAATCGGAGTCCTTTTGGAGGCCCCGATGAGCCTGTATGTGAACTTCTACTGCCTTGTTGCTGTACTGCTATCCGCTTCGCTCCGGATCGCGCAGCCTCAAAATCTCACCCCCGCTCAAATGTCTGCGCGAGCCAAGGCGCAGAATGTGCCTGTAATCCCTTTCGAATCGGCGCCGGACTTCTTGAAGCTTCCATCTAATCTCTACCTTGGCGAAGGCATTGGCGTTGCCACGAATTCGAAAGGACATATCTTTGTCTACACCCGCAGCCAGGACACGCGGCTGTTTGAGTTCGATCGAACCGGGAAATATATTCGTGAAATCGGCGAGGGGTTATACGGGTTCGTTTTCGCTCATATGGTCAGGGTCGATCCGCAGGACAATATCTGGGCGGTGGATGAGGGGTCGAACATGGTCATCAAGTTCAACCCCGAGGGACGGGTGGTGATGCTGCTTGGCAGGCGACCGGAATCCGTGGAAGGAATTGTGGCAACGCCTCCCGCGAGCGCCCCGGAGCGGCCAGCGCAGCCCTACGTTTTCAACCGGCCGACCGACGTGGCTTGGGACGCTGCTGGAAATATTTTCGTGTCCGACGGTTATGGCAACTCGAGAGTCGTGAAGTATGACAAGAACGGACGGTATGTCACAGCGGCCGGGTCGAAGGGATCGGCGCCGGGCCAGCTCAACCTTCCGCACACGATCGCGACGGACGCCAAGGGTAACGTGTACGTAGGAGATCGCAGCAACAAGCGCATTCAGGTGTTCGACAATGATTTGAAGTTTACGGCAATCTATGACCAGGTCGGCGCGCCCTGGGCGGTTTGCATCACGCCGGGACCGCATCAATATTTGTATAGCTCAAATTCGAACCCGGACAATAACATCGCCGACGTGGCCGCGGTCACCGCCGACATTTACAAGATGGAACTCGACGGAACGATAGTCGGGAAGTTTGGCCACGCTGGCAAGCAGCTCGGAGAGTTCAGCACGGTTCATGAGATTGATTGTCGAAACGAACACGAACTTCTGGTCTCCGAGATCACGGCTTGGCGAGTGCAGAAGATCACACTGCATCCGCAGTCGAAGGGGACGGTCTCGAAACCATGACGCGCTACCGTCAACTTTTCCTGACAGCGGCGCTGGCGCTCCTCGCCAATACGCTCCGTGCTCAGACTTCCATTCCCGAAATCCTCTATGATTCGACTCCTAATCTCTTGAAGCTGCCGGAGCATATCCACATGGGTGAAGCGGTCGGCGTGGCGACAAACTCCAAAGGAAATATTTTCGTTTACACTCGAACAGGCTCGTCCAATGCCACCTTAGGCGGATCGAGAGCATTTACGCACGGTGGCGCGCGACTCTTCGAATTCAGTCCGAATGGAACGTTCGTACGCGAGATCGGTCAGGGCTTGTACGCTTTTCTATTTGCGCACGCGGTGCGCATCGATCCACAGGACAACATCTGGATCGTCGATGAAGGGTCCAACATGATCGTCAAATTCAACCCCGCAGGGCGCGTGGTGATGACGATGGGGAGGAAGCCTGAGTCGGTTCCGGTACCCGCGGCGGAGGGTCGTTTGGGTACTGGCGCGGGAGTCGCCGGCGACAATTTCAACCGGCCTACCGACGTCGCCTGGGACGCCGCCGGAAACATTTTCGTCTCCGATGGTTATGGCAACTCGCGGGTCGCGAAATTCGACAAGAACGGGAAATTTCTTAAATCATGGGGGTCGAGAGGAACGGGGCCGGGGCAATTCAATACGCCGCACTCCATAGCGACCGACGCTCAGGGCAACGTGTACGTTGGCGACCGCGGGAACAAACGTCTTCAAGTTTTCGATAACGACGGAACCTTTAAGGCTCAGTACAACAATGTTGGCGCTCCTTGGGCCGTCTGTATTTCGCCGGGGCCGCACCAATACCTTTACAGCTCAAACTCCAATGGAACCGGCTCCATGGACAACGGTGAAATCTACAAGATGGAGTTAGACGGAAAGATCCTCGGCAAGTTTGGGCAAGCCGGCAAGCTGATGAAGGAGTTCGGCTCGGTGCATGAAATCGATTGCCGCAATCCGAATGAACTCTACGTGGGCGAGATCACTAATTGGCGCGTCCAGAAACTGATCCTTCACCCGCCGCACTAATCGGCTCCGGTCAACTGAAGCCATTTTCCACGGAAATAGTAATGAATCACCGAAGCCGATTCATTGAAAGAATCCTCAATGCCCTGGTGGTCGATAGGCGGCGGCTTCGGTCCACCGTAGGCTCGATAGTGCTGCATGATGTTCGCGCGATCGGTAGGCGCGATCTGCCGTGTGAACAGGCCGGCGCCAGCTTCGGCCCTGGCAATCCGCGCCGGATTTCGTTTCGACCCATTCCAAAAAATCAGCAGCGTCGACGCGCCCTCCTTGTAGCACAGGACCGCCCAATCGGTCTGGCCGGTTGCTGCGAATTCGCCTCGAATGACGTTATGCGCCTCCTTTGCGCCGCTCGATTGAGGGATCGTACACCCCAGCTTTTGGATTTCCCGTGCCAGTTTAGCGGGTAGTTCTCGAAAAGCAGTGGGCTGCAGTCGAACGGTTTCTTGCGGCAACTTCAACGGCTTTCCCCATACAGCGCCGCGTGCGATCCATTCCGTGAGAGCAGCGATGTCCAACTCGGAGAGTTTGGCTCCGGGAGGCATCTTGAGCTCTCCATCCTGCCGTACGGCGGAGATCAAGACGCTGCTCGCGGGCTTTCCCGGCACAATCGCCGGGCCGCGACCGCCTCCCGCAATCAGACTGTCGCGATCCATGAAGGAGATACCGCCGTCCTTCAAATCATTGTTGTGACAACCTAAGCAGCGTTTACTCAGAATCGGTGCGATGCGATCATCGAAAAAGTGGCCAGCGTCTACTGCGGAGCTTTGGGCAGCCAACAGGCACGTGAGCGCCAGCAGAAAAAGGACGCTTATCGCTTGGCTCCCTTGCCGAACTGATCTCCCGCACGAACGGGCTTGTCGCCATCGAATACGATCTCCACCAACTTCTCGCTATGAACCTCCCTGCCCGTTTCATCTTTCAAGGCAGTGATGATCTTTTTGGTGTGTGTATCGATGACCTCTCCGGTGGAAGGATAGGTAAACCGGCCGTCGATGCTGAACGTGATCCAGCCCGGCTGATCCCTCACTTTGATACTGCTCGTCAGCTTGGGCGGCATCACGGTGGCGTCGAAAATATGCAGACTGCTGTTAGCGCCATCGCAGACCCAAAGCTCGCGATTGTCGGGAGTCATCGCGATTCCGTGGCTGGGGCATCCGTGGCGTTTCACCGGGCCTTGCTTATACCCTTCCACCTCCACCCTGTATAACTTCTTGCCCGTCCGAATATCGCCGACTTCAAATCCGAGCAAGCCATTCACATTGACGAAGCAGAGTGTCTGATTTCCATTGATCGTGAAAGGACGGATGGAATTCGAGAACGGCCCGACAGTTTTGCCGAGCGTGTTCGTAGCAGTGTCGGCTATCGAAAGAACGGGCGAATGCAATCCGGCCAGATAGACATGGGCGCCGTCTGAAGAATAAATCGTGTTGTGCGCGCCAGACTTGGGCTCAACCTTCGTGATCACGTCGCCGGTGGCAGAGTTGATCACGTTCCAGTGCGGCCCTTCGAACGAGGGAGCGTATAGAATCTTGCCGTCAGGAGAAATCGCCAGGCGGTCGACGCCGCCCTCGTAGGCTTTATCCCACACGATTTTGTCGGTGTGAAGATCGATAGCGATGATCCGGCTTATATTGCTTACATAGAGCTTTCCGGCCCTCGCGCTGGCCGCGATACCTTTCACATTCTCAGGCAGCTTTCCAGCGGGAACAGTCCAGGTGGGTATGCGCTTAACGAACTGATAACCGTTATCCGCATCGAACACCAGGACTCCCACGCCGCCGTACTCCACGTAATTGCGGATGCCAGGAGTGGCCACGTAGATCAAATGGCGCTCCTTGGCGTGCAACTCCAGCGCGGCTGTCAATAGCAGCAAGCACGAGGCGTAGTTTCTAAACCGACGTGGGTTCGTCATTTTTCTCCTTTGGACCAGCACAGAAGTTTATCATGGAAGCATGCATACTCACAGCGAAATGCCCCGCCAGACCGGCAGTCATTTTCTCCAGATTCCCGGGCCAACCAATGTGCCGGAGCGCATTTTGCGAGCGATAGCCCGTCCGACGATCGATCATCGCAGCGCGGAATTCGGAAAGCTTAGCCTGGAAGTTCTGGAGGGACTCAAAGAAATTTTCAAGACCTCCGCGAGTGTCGTGCTATTTCCCGCATCGGGCACCGGAGCCTGGGAAGCAGCGCTGGTTAACACGCTTTCTCCCGGCGACACGGTACTGATGTTTGAGACCGGACACTTTGCCACCTTGTGGCGGGATATGGCTGGAAAGCTGGGACTCGAAGTGGATTTCGTGAGCGGTGACTGGCGCCATGGCGTGGACCCGGCGACAGTGGAGGCCAAGCTCAGCGAGGATCGTCAGCATCGAATCAAAGCCGTGATGGTGGTACACAATGAAACTTCCACCGGCGTCGCCAGCCGCATCGCCGACGTGCGCCAGGCGATGAATCGCGTTGGGCATCCGGCACTGCTGATGGTGGATACCATTTCGTCGCTAGCCTCGATCGATTACCGCCACGACGAATGGGAAGTTGACGTGACGGTGGCGGGCTCGCAAAAGGGGCTGATGCTACCGCCGGGGTTGAGCTTCAACGCCATCAGCGATAAGGCGCTGCTGGCGGCGAGGTCGGCGCGGCTGCGGAAATCGTATTGGGACTGGCAACCTATGTTAACTGCGAGCAAGACGGGCTTTTTCCCTTACACTCCGGCGACCAACCTGCTCTACGGACTTCGCGAAGCGCTTGACATGCTAAGCGAAGAGGGTCTGGAGAATGTCCTCGGGCGGCATGATCGTCACGCCGAAGCGACGCGCCGGGCTGTCGAAGCGTGGAAGCTCGAATTGCTGTGCCTCAACCCGCAGGAGTACAGCAGCTCGCTGACTGCCGTCTTAATGCCGGCTGGTCATAACGCCGACCATTTGCGCGAGGTGATTCTCGAGCAGTTCAATATGTCGCTCGGCAGCGGTCTAGGCAAACTGCAAGGGAAGATTTTCCGCATCGGCCATCTTGGCGATTTCAACGACCTGATGCTCACCGGAACTCTGAGCGGTGTGGAGATGGGGTTGACCCTGGCCGGCGTGCCTCACTCAAATGGCGGCGTGGCTGCGGCGATCGACTATCTCACGCAAATAGCACAGGACCGGCGCATGCAGCAGCAGTTCTCAGGCACGTCAGCGTAAACTAGAGAAGTCGATATGAACTTCTCGGAAGTTTTTATCCGGAGGCCCATCGCCACCAGCTTACTTATGCTGGCGATTGCCTTGTTCGGCGTGGTTTCCTACCGCGCCTTGCCGGTGGCCGACCTACCCAGCGTGGACTTCCCGACGCTCAGTGTCAACGCAAGTTTGCCCGGCGCCGACCCATCCACCATGGCCTCGGCGGTCGCCACGCCACTCGAGCGCCAGTTCACCGCCATTGCCGGCCTCGATTCGATGACCTCAGTCAGCCAGCTCGGCGCCACCGCGATTACCCTGCAATTCGACCTCACTCGCAATATCGATGGCGCCGCCGTGGACGTCGAGACCGCCATCAACGAGGCCACTCCGCTGCTGCCTCCCGGCATGCCTAGCCCACCGTCATTCCGCAAGAGCAATCCGGCCGATATGCCGCTTCTGTTCATGAGCCTGACATCGGCGTCCCTTCCTATGTGGGTGGTCGACGACTATGCGGAGACACTGATCGCGCAGCGCATCTCCACCATTAGCGGCGTGGCGCAGGTAATGGTATCGGGGGCGCAGAAGTATGCGGTCCACGTCCAAGTGGATCCGAACAAGCTGGCTGCGCGCCGCATCGGAATCAACGAAGTCGCGCAATCGGTGCAGGACTGGAATGTTCATATTCCCACGGGAACCTTGTACGGGCCGCATCAGTCCTACAACATTTTGTCGAGCGGCCAATTGATGAATGCTGCTTCCTACCGGCCGATGACTGTCGCCTGGCGAAATGGCAGGCCGGTCCGGCTGGAAGAAATCGCCGACGTGATCGACAGCGTGGAAGATGACAAAACCGCTTCCTGGCTGTACATCAATCCCGACGATGGTATACGCGCGGTGAGTCTGATTGTGTTCCGCCAGCCGGGCAGCAATACCGTCGAAGTGATCGATTCGATCAAGAAGCTGATTCCGGTCTTCAACGCACAGCTGCCCCCGGCGGTCCGACTCAATCTGCGCGGCGACCGGTCCCAAACCATTCGCGACTCCTTCCACGATATTCAATTCACCATGGCTGTGACGCTGGCGCTGGTGATCATGGTGATCTTTCTGTTCCTGCGCAACGCGTCCGCTACGCTGATTCCGAGCATGGCGCTGCCGCTCTCGATCGTCGGGGCCTTCTCGGTGATGTACTTGCTCAAATACAGCCTCGACAACCTTTCGATGATGGCGCTGGTGCTCTCGGTGGGGTTCGTTGTCGATGACGCCATCGTCATGCTGGAGAATATTGTCCGCCACCTGGAGCGAGGCGAAACGCCGTTGCAGGCCGCTCTGAACGGGTCGAGGGAAGTTGGATTCACCATCGTTTCGATGACTGTGTCCTTAGCGGCTGTTTTTATTCCCGTCTTGTTCATGTCCGGAATCCTGGGGCGGTTATTCAAAGAGTTCGCCGTCACTATCTGCGTGGCTATTCTTATTTCGGGAATAGTGTCGATCACACTGACTCCTATGCTCTGTAGCCGCTTTTTGCGGCAGACCCAGAAACACAAGCAAGGTCGCCTGTTCAGTTTCCTGTTTCGCGGTTACGAAGGGAGCTTGCGCTGGGTGCTGCTGCACCGGCCGATCATGGCCGGGATATTCGTCCTGATCCTGGTAGCCACTGGCTATCTTTACGTAAAGGTTCCCAAAGGATTTATTCCCGATCAGGACATCGACCAGATGTACGTCAGCACCGAAGCCGCGCAGGGCACATCGTACCAGGAGATGGCCGCGCTGCAGAAACGAGTCTGCGATGTCCTTCGCGCCGACCCCAATATTGAGACTTTCAACTCCAGCGTGGGCGGAATGTCGATGAACAACGCGAACGGGATGAACACCGGACGCATGTACATCCAGTTGGTTCCACGTAGAAAACGAAACCTAACTTCGGCGCAGGTTGTGGAAGGATTACGTCCCAAGCTTTCCAGTTTTCCGGGTATTCGCGTTTTTCTTACTCTTCCGCCGCTGATCCGAATCGGCACGCGCTTCTCAAAGAGCGCCTACGACCTCACTGTGCAGGGCCCGGATACCACCGAGCTATACCAGCAGGCCGAGAAGCTGGAGCAGGCCATGGGGAAGTTAACCGCGATCACCGACGTCACCTCGGATTTGCAGCTCAAGAGCCCGCGCGTCACGGTGGAGATCGACCGCGACAAAGCCGCTTCGCTGCAAATTAACGCGCAGGATATCGAATCCGCGCTCTACCAGGGCTTTGGTCCGAGCTGGATCTCGACGATATACGCTCCGACTGCACAGTATAAAGTGCTGCTGGAACTGCAGCCCAAGTTTCAGCAACATTCCGATTCGCTTTCGCTGTTGTACCTGAAGTCGTCACAGGGCCAGCTTGTGCCGCTCGATGCGATCACCAAGGTCACACGCAACGCCGGCCCACTGCTGATCAATCATTCCGGCCAGCTCCCTTCAGTGACTATCTCTTTCAACCTGAGGCCGGGATTCGCTTTGGGTGAAGCTGTGGATCAAGTGAACGAACTGGCGACCCACACTCTTCCGGCGCGCATGCAGACGAGTTTCACCGGGGCGGCTGCAGCATTTCAAAGCTCATTAAAAAATTTGAGCCTGCTGCTCATGATCGCCATTATGGTGGTCTACATCGTATTGGGCGTTCTCTATGAAAGCTACGTTCATCCGCTGACGATTCTTTCCGGTCTCCCCTCGGCTGGCTTCGGAGCGTTGTTGACGCTATACCTCTTCAAAGTGGATTTAAGTATCTACGCTTTCGTAGGGCTGATGATGTTGATCGGGATTGTGAAGAAGAACGCCATCATGCAGATCGATTTCGCTCTCGAAGCCGAAAGGAAACACGGCAAAACAGCGACCGAGGCAATTTACGAGGGCTGCCTCACTCGCTTCCGCCCGATCATGATGACCACCATGGCGTCTATGCTGGGCGCCTTGCCGATGTCGTTCGGATATGGCTCCGGAGGCGAGGCGAGGAGGCCTCTAGGTCTGGCTGTAGTCGGCGGCCTGCTCTTCTCACAGATGATCACGCTTTATTTAACTCCCGTGGTCTATACCTACATGGCGGCGATTATGGAGCGATGGCAAAACTGGAAACAGCGCCGCGTGGCTGCGCGGCAGGGCCGCCTTGTGAGCGTTGAGCCGTAAATCCGGGCGGGCTATCGACGCGCCTTGAAATCTCCCACGACCAGCGCGACGGAACACCCCACCAGAAAGGTCGCCGCAGTTCCAATCAGCACATACCAGGTGAACGCAATATGAGTGAACTGTCGTACGCAGATCATCGTTAGAAGGCCCGCCAGCATGGCAACCATCGCCGCAGGTTCCCGAACCGAGCGAGTCAGCAACCCCAGTAGGAAAACACCGAGGAGGGAACCATACAGAATGGAGGCGATGGTCAATCCCGCTTCAAGCACGGATCCCCAATGCCGGGCCACCAGTCCCACCAGGAATAGAACAACGCCCCAACCCACCGTGGTCCAGCGCGCTAGTTTCAGAAAATGCTGTTCGGACACTGCAGGAGTCCGCCTGCTCACCAGCGGCTTATAGAAATCCATGATGGTGGTTGATGCGAGAGAGTTGAG
>WNFJ01085084.1_pt1 | contig 15559 bp, 13 predicted proteins | sample 5400461 | NCBI WGS metagenome assembly WNFJ01 (sample SAMN13153349, study PRJNA577476) | soil metagenome | isolation source: 115 cm saprolite on Douglas fir-dominated hillslope | place: USA:California | collected 2013-09-17 | reverse complement strand
CTATTGGGGGCCGAATATCGTTCGGAATTTCCATGCTCAGGAGCGGTCCAGAGTGGTGGCGGTGTGCGACAAGAACGCGAAGTCCTTACAGCGATCTCGCCAGGAACATCCCGACGTGCCGGTAACTCAAGAATGCGCTGATTTGCTGGAAGCCCCTGATATTGACGTTGCATGCATTGTCACGCCAGTTTGGACACACTACGAGTTGGCGAAGGCGGCGCTGGAGAACGGTAAACACGTATTTGTGGAAAAGCCCTTTACGTGCACAACCGCTCAGGCGGAAGAGTTGATCGAGCTGGCCGAGCGGAAGCAACTAAAAATCATGGTGGATCATACCTTCTTATTTACCGGAGCGGTGCGACGTATTCGTCAGCTCATCGACGAGGGAACCCTGGGCGAGCTCTACTATTACGACTCCACGCGCGTAAATCTGGGACTTTTTCAGCACGATGTGAACGTCATCTGGGATCTCGCGCCGCACGACTTGTCGATCATGGATTATCTAATCAAAGAGAAACCGGAAGCGGTGGTCGCCACCGGCGAGCGGCACTTGAACGGCGTCGCAGATGTCGCTTTTCTCACGCTCTACTACCCGAACAATATGATCGGCCATATCAACGTAAATTGGCTTTCGCCCGTGAAGGTGCGGACGACCCTGATCGGTGGAGAAAAGAAAATGTTGGTATGGAACGATCTCGAAGCCGACGAGAAGATCAAAATCTATGACAAGGGTGTGGAAATGAGCGGTGACGTTTACAAGTTGCTGGTGAGCTATCGCTCAGGTGACATGTGGGCGCCGAGAGTCGAACAAGTTGAGGCTCTGAAGATCGAGGCGGCTTACTTTATCGATTGCATCCTGAGCGATAAACAACCCTTCAACGACGGCGCTGCCGGGCTCCACGTCGTACGCATGCTGGAAGCTGCGGACCGATCCCTCGAGCAGAAGGGAAAAATCATCCAGCTATGACCGAATATCAAAGCATTGCACCCGACGTAAGACTTGGTCAGGGAGTCAGGCTTTCTAAGTTTATTAACCTTTACGGTTGCGAAGTCGGGGACAACACAAAAATCGGCGCATTCGTTGAAATCCAAAAGAACGCAAAAGTTGGGAAGAATTGCAAGGTCTCAAGCCACACGTTCATTTGCGAAGGTGTGACGATCGAAGACAACGTCTTCATCGGTCACGGCGTAACTTTTATCAACGACTCTTACCCGAGGGCGACTACGGCTGAGGGTCATTTGCAAACAGAGAAGGACTGGCGTGTTGAGCGGACACTCGTAAAGAGGGGAGCCTCCATCGGTTCGGGCTCCACGATCCTGTCGAATGTCACTGTCGGTGAAGGCGCCATTGTGGGCGCTGGCAGCGTGGTGACGCGCGACGTCCCTCCGAACGCGATTGTCGCAGGCAATCCTGCAAAAGTTCTGCGAGTGATTACACCAGAGGCCGAAATAACCCGATGACACAAAACGGCAGGATACCTTTCGTCGATTTACTGAGCCCGCACCGGGAGCTTGAGTCTGAGCTTCTCGCAGTTTTCAAAACTGCGCTCGAGACAGCGGGATTTGTCGGCGGTCCCATGGTCGACGAATTCGAACGAGAATATGCGCAGTTCTGTGATGCGAAATTTTGCGTTGGGGTAAGCAGCGGAACCGATGCGTTGCGCTTTGCTCTCCTTGCTTCGGGTGTTCAAGCCGGCGACATTGTTTTGACCGTCCCTCTCACGTTTATTGCGACAACCGAAGCGATTTCTCAAGCGGGCGGGCGCCCGGATTTCGTCGATATCGACGCGCGCACGTTCACGATGGATGCTGAAAAACTGCGCCAATACGTGCAAGAGAATTGCGCTTTCGATGAGAAATCGCAGCGATTGGTTCACGTCAAGCTTCAACGCCCCGTGACGGCAGTTATTCCGGTCCACCTATATGGACAGACCGCGGATATGGACCCAATCATGGAGATGGCGGCGCAGTACAACCTTGCTGTAGTCGAAGACGCCTGTCAGGCCCACGGCGCGGAGTATTTTTCAGTGAAAGAAAATCGCTGGCGTAAGGCGGGCTCCATGGGTCACGCAGCCGCATTCAGCTTTTATCCGGGCAAGAATCTCGGCGCCTGCGGAGAGGCCGGCGCCGTCACAACGAACGATGATGCCTTGGCTCGCAAGATCAGGATGTTGCGCGACCACGGGCAGGCGAAAAAGTACTTCCACGATATCGAAGGATATAACGGACGGCTCGACTCGATACAAGCGGGTATTCTGCGCGTGAAATTGCGTCATCTTACGCGCTGGAATGAGCAGCGCCGCGAGTGCGCACGACGCTACGCCGAACTCCTCGCCGGCGTTGAAGATGCGATCCGCGTACCGCATTCACCATTTTGGTCTCGCCCCGTCTATCATTTGTACGTAATACAGGTTGCTGACCGCGAATCCATTCAGAAGGATCTGGCCGCCGCGGGAGTTGACACCGGAATTCACTACCCGATTCCCCTTCACTTGGCAAAAGCATATCTGGAGCTGGGCTTCCGTCCTGGTGATTTCTCACAGGCTGAGCGGGCTGCTGGGAGTTTGCTATCTCTTCCGATGTTCCCTGAACTCACCACCGACCAGCAGCACACTATCGTCGGCGCCGTACTGCAGTCTCTCGCGGTCAGAGAGAGCGCTGGCCCCGCATAGATGGGCTTGCGTCTCAAAGCTGTAAAAACGCCCACTTTCAGGGAGCGAGATAGGGAGCGTCCGTACAGATGAAGTTCGTATCTGTGGTAGGGGCGCGGCCTCAATTCGTGAAGGCTGCGGCAGTCAGCCGCGAGCTCCGAAAGAGGCACAAAGAAGTCCTTTTGCATACGGGGCAGCATTATGACTACCTCATGTCCGGCGTATTTTTTGATGGTTTGGAGATTCCTGCTCCCGAGGTGAACTTGGGGGTGGGTTCTGGGTCGCACGCACATCAAACGGCTTCCATGCTCCAGGGTATAGAGGACATATTGGTCGCCGAACGCCCGGACTGGCTAATTATTTATGGCGACACCAACTCGACTCTGGCGGGGGCACTGGCGGCTGCGAAATTGTCCATACCGGTAGCGCACATCGAAGCGGGACTGCGTAGCTTCAATCGGCAGATGCCTGAAGAAATCAATCGCGTGGTAACGGACCATTTATCGAGCTTGTTGCTTTGCCCGAGCGAGACTGCAGTCAGCAACTTATTCGCCGAAGGTATTTCAAAAAACGTCCATTTAGTGGGAGACGTCATGCTGGACGTTTTGAATTGGGCGAGAGAGCGTGCCCAAGCGAAGCCAGCTGAGATTTTGGACAGGCTGGGTGTGAGCAAGAAATCTTACTTACTTGCGACTGTGCACAGGAGTGAAAATACGGATGATTCCAGCCGTCTTTCGCGCATATTGAACGTCTTTAATTCGCTGGATGAGCCCGTCATCTTTCCTGTGCACCCACGCACGCGCAAAGCTTTGGCCGGAAAGGACTATGAGCTTCGGTCTCATGTTCGATTGATTGATCCTCTCGCTTATCTCGATATGGTGACACTGGCTGATTCGGCAGCTATGATCCTGACCGATTCCGGTGGATTACAAAAAGAAGCTTACTGGTTAGGTGTACCGTGTGTCACGCTGCGAAATGAAACGGAATGGGTCGAAACTGTGGAAGCAGGCTGGAATGCGCTGGTTGGATGTGATCGCGACAAAATTCTTCACGCAGTGCGTTTCTTCGTGCCGAGAGATGAGCGTCCACCACTCTACGGAGATGGTCTTGCGGCCGCCAAGTGTGTGGATTTGCTGAGTTAAGGAGACTCATGGAACGTATGCCCTTCGATAAAACCAAATCCAAAGTAGCAGTCGTTGGAGTTGGGTACTGGGGTAAAAATCTTGTCCGTAACTTTTACGGGCTCGGCGCGTTAGGTGCGCTCTGTGACGCACAACGCGCGATTGAACAGAAGTGCAACGCTGAATATGAAAGCGTGAAATTCTATCGAGAACTCGGTGAGGTTTTGAGAGATCCCGAGATTCGCGCAGTGGCTTTGGCGACGCCAGCCATCACTCATTATGACATGGCGAAAGTGGCTCTGCAGGCCGGAAAGGATGTTTTCGTCGAAAAGCCGCTGGCTATCGACGTGAGCCAAGGCGCCGAGCTGGTGAGGCTGGCCGCAGCAAAGAACAGAATTCTCATGGTCGGGCACATCCTCAGGTACCATCCTGCCATTCTGAAATTGCAAGAATTGATCCAGGGCGGAGCGCTCGGGAAGATCAACTACCTCTATTCCACTCGTCTCAACATTGGGAAAATACGTACTGAGGAGAACATTCTCTGGAGCTTCGCGCCGCACGACATCTCCGTAATGCTAGGGCTTCTTAACGAAATGCCATCCCGGGTTTCCTGCCACGGGGGAGCTTATCTGAATAGCGGTGTCTCCGACGTCACTTTAAGCCACCTCGATTTTCCGAGCGGCGTTCAGGCACACATTTTCGTCAGTTGGTTACATCCATTCAAGGAGCAACGGCTTGTGATTGTGGGATCGGAAAAAATGGCGGTGTTCGATGACACCGCGGAACACAAATTGGTTCTCTATCCTCACAAAGTCGAATGGAAGAACCGGGTTCCGACCGCTGTGAAGGCCAGTGGCGAATTCGTCCCACTGCAGGCCACGGAGCCTTTGCAAGCGGAGTGTAAGCATTTCCTTGAGTGCATAGAATCCAGGATTTTGCCGGTAACCGATGGAGCGGAAGGTCTTCAGGTATTGCGTGTTCTGGATGCTTGCCAGCGTTCTCTGATGAACGGGGCAGTGGCGTTGGAGCCATTGAGGCCATCAGGTGAGACCGTAGGATCGCCATATTTCGCGCACGAATCTGCGTATGTAGATGACGGAGCCGAGGTGGGAGAGGGAACCAAGATCTGGCACTACTCTCACATCATGAAAGGAGCGCGCGTAGGGAAGCGTACCATCCTAGGTCAAAACGTAAACGTCGATGGCGGCGCGGTCATTGGAAGCAACGTCAAAATCCAAAATAACGTGTCGGTATATACAGGAGTAACGGTCGAAGACGACGTGTTCCTAGGACCTTCCTGTGTTCTTACAAATGTCACCAATCCCCGTTCTCAAGTGAACAGACACTCTCTCTACGAAACAACTTTGCTAAAACGCGGCTGTAGTGTCGGAGCCAATGCCACGATCGTCTGCGGTGTCACAGTTGGCCGATACGCGTTCGTCGGTGCTGGCTCGGTAGTAACGAAGGACGTGCCGGATTATGCCCTTGTGTTAGGTAATCCAGCTGCTCAGGTCGGGTGGATGAGCCGGCACGGCCATAGGCTCGAGGCTATTGACGATGGTGGATTCATGCGCTGTCCCGAAAGCGGCTATCGATACAAAGAGGTTGCGCCAGGAATTTTACGATGCATTGACTTGGACGAAGAGAGTCCCCTACCGCCTGACTTGACCAAAGGCAGCAAAGCTTATCGCCGACTCAAAGAAGAAGCCAAATATGAAAGTACCGCTGCTCAATCTTAAGGCGCAGTATCTCGCAATTAAGTCTGAGATCGACACTGCCCTCGCGGAAGTGTTGCAATCGCAGCATTTCATTCTTGGGCCCAAGGTCGAGGAATGTGAGAGGGCAATTGCACAGTATTGCAAGTGCTCACACGCAGTGGGTGTTTCCTCGGGCTCAGACGCCTTGCTCGCCTGCCTCATGGCCGAAAACATCGGCCCCGGCGATGAGGTCATTACCACCAGCTACACATTTTTTGCAACGGCTGGCGCCATATCCAGAGTGGGAGCGACCCCAGTCTTTATCGATATCGATCCAGCGACGTACAACCTTGATACCGCGCAGTTGGAATCAAAAATAACGTCCAGAACGCGGGTGATCATCCCAGTACATCTGTACGGCCAGATGGCCGAGATGGACACGGTGATGCGCGCGGCTGGCAAGCATGGGCTGGTTGTAATTGAGGACGCCGCTCAAGCGCTGGGCGCCGAGTACCGCGGTCGACGCGCCGGGTCCATCGGCCATTACGGATGTTTCTCCTTCTTCCCTTCTAAGAACCTCGGCGCTGCCGGAGACGCAGGCATGGTGGTCACGAATGATGCGGAACGTGCGGAAAGGCTGGCGTGCCTGCGTGGCCACGGCGCGAAACCTAAATATCATCATAAGATTATTGGAGGAAATTTTCGGTTGGATGCAATTCAAGCAGCGATTGTCACTGTCAAACTCAGGCATCTCGATAACTGGACGGCTGCTCGGCAACGTAACGCCAAGAAATATGAAGAGTTGTTTTTGAAAGCGGAATTGACGAATCCTGCGAAAGGCGCGAGTAAGCTCGCCCTTCCCTCGACCATCACGAACCGGCATATCTTCAACCAATATGTCATCCGGGTTGCCAATCGCGATCAGTTGCAATCTGCATTGAAGTCGCAAGGCATCGGTACTGAGGTTTATTACCCTGTCCCCATGCACTTGCAAGAGTGTTTTCAGTACCTAGGGTATCGAGCCGGCTCGCTTCCTGAGAGCGAAGTAGCTGCCAAAGAAACACTGGCATTGCCAGTATATCCGGAACTTTCCGAGGAGCAGGCGGATTACGTAGTCAACTGTATCCGCGATTTCTTTACCGAAGATCAGCGTGATGACGTCATCGAGGCATCGGGCCCAGCTACACGAGTTAACGTGAAGAATGCCGAGGAGTGTGGCGCGAATGGTGGCCAAGCTTTTCCGCGGAACTCTATTTCCGAAGACCTGACGAAAGTGCCTTCAACAGAATTTAAAAAGGCAATGGGAAAGTTTGCTAGCGGCGTGACCGTCGTCAGCGCTAAAGCTGGCGGTATCACGCGCGGCATGACGGTCAGTGCCTTTTTTTCGCTTTCGATCGACCCGCCGCTGATCGCCATCGCACTGCACAAGAAATCTAAGCTCAATTCCCTACTGCAGGAAGCGACCGATTTTGGGGTTAGCATTTTGGCTTCGCACCAAGCCCCAGTTTCAGACCACTTTGCCGGAAGGTGCCAGGAGCTCGTCGAAGTGCAGTTTGCCGAGCTTGATGGGGTTCCCATTATCCAGGGCGCGTTGGTGCATATTTGTTGCCGGATAGCTGCGCAATATGACGGCGGCGACCACACCATCTACACGGGATTGGTTCATGCCGTCGAATATCGAGAGGACTGCGAGGGACTCGTTTACTGCTCTGGTAGCTATCGAGCACTGGATGGTTTGGCGAAGAGCACCTGGCAAAGGCCGAAAGGTGATCTGCGCGCTCAGACTGCTGACGGGAGCGAAGTAACTCGGACGCAGTAACGGTGCTGATTCGCTTGATTGGTGTCATCTCCAAGGAGAATCAAGGGCAGGTGGTTGAGGAGTTCTTTGAACTCTTCAAAACGCCGTGGGAAGCGTACAAGCCGGGACGCCGCTATGAGGTCCTGGTAGCTACGGCCGACGACCTTCCGGATGTCAGCGCGAGGCTGCTGCTGGTGTATGGTTGTCAAACAAGTAGCATTGATGCCCGCCAGGGTGTGGTGGTTCGTGCGCGACACCGGGGCGCCCGAGTGTGCCACCATAAGTTTGACGTGCCGATTTACGGCGAACTGGCCACCTTTGAACAAGTGAATAGCAGTACGCCCGTAATGACAGCATCAGCCGGGGTCGCTGGTCTTCGGAGCGTCTCCGCGACCGGCGATGTTGTGATTCGTATCGGCTACGACTTATTTGAGGAAGTGCGGTTTCTACTTACGAGCGGCCAACCGGGCGAGTACGCGCGTATTCCGACTCTAGATCTCCACATTGCCATCCTACGGAACTGGATATTGAATGAAGGCCTTCCTGTACTGGAAATCCCTCCGTCTCCCGCAGGTCACCCGTTCGCTGTGTGCCTGACTCACGATATCGATTTCGTCGGGATACGAAATCATAAGCTCGACCATACGATGTGGGGATTTCTCCTCCGTTCCACCTTCGGCGCTGCCTTGAGATATATTCGGCGCAGCATCTCAATTGGTCGTCTATTGGACAGTTGGCGCGCGGCTGCCTCACTGCCTTTCGTTTATTTGGGGTGGACGAAAGATTTCTGGGCTCCCTTTCAATGGTATTTGCAAGTTGAGAAGGGGTTGCCAGCAACCTATTTCCTGATTCCCTTCAAGGGGCGGGAGGGCGAACGCGTACCTGGCCGGCACGCCTACCGACGGGCCGCCGCTTACGAAGTCACTGATCTTAAGGATTGGATGTCCGTTCTCAAACGTTACGGTTGCGAACTGGGAGTACACGGAATTGACTCGTGGCACAATGTCGAGAAGGGTCGGTCTGAAGCGGCAAAGATTAGAGAGCTCGTTAGCGGACGACCCGCCGGCATCCGCATCCACTGGCTGCTTCAGGATTCACAAACACCCCTTATCTTGGAAGAAAGCGGTTACGCTTACGATTCCACCTCCGGATATAACGAGACTATCGGGTATCGCAATGGGACGACCCAGGTCTTTCGGCCCCTGGGCGTCACCACGCTTCTCGAACTCCCGCTCAATATCCAGGACGGGGCACTCTTCTATCCTCATAATCTGAACCTGACCAACTCCGATGCTCAAAAAAGCTGTGAGCGTCTGCTGGCGAATAGTCAAGAGTTTGGCGGTGTCCTTACCTTGGTCTGGCATGACAGAAGTCACGCCGCGGAGCGGTTTTGGGGCGACTTTTATTTAGTGCTGATTCGAATGTTGAAGTCATCTGACGCATGGTTCGCCTCGGGCACGGACGCTGTGGCATGGTTTCGAAAGCGTCGCCAGGTGCGTTTTGAACGCAAAGGGACGGGCGATGGCGCTATAACCGTGCTCCGCTACGACGGACAAACACCGGTGCCTTCTTTTAAGCTGAGGGTTTATAGTCCCACCTCGGCTGCCAACAGAGCACGGCGGCCCGGAGACTGGGCGTTCGTGGACATCCTGTGGAGGGGTGAGAAGGACATCGAATTCGATCCGGTCCTCAACAAAATTCCTGAAACGGGCGAAATGCCTGCGTCGCTGCCCCAATGAAGTCTGCCCCGGAGCTTCTATCACAAAGCATAGCCGGCGAGTACACCCTATGAACTCGGTCTACATACTGGTGCAAAACTCGTGCGAGCTCGAGGGGCGTGTAAGGCCGAAGTCTTGGTTGCCGCAGGATTCTTTACATCGCGAAGCTTTGCAGAAGAGCTATGCACCCCGATGGCCCTTCGGATTTGGGTCGGCAAAATGATCCGCATCTATCGTGACCAGTGTCTCCGCGTTCGCCTGGCTGCTAAGCCACTGCGCTGGGCGGCTGTGAAACAGCGGTATCTCAATTCGATCGAAGAAATGATTGGTCGCTGCAGATCGGGTCCAAGGGCCGTCGCCTGTCGCTGAAATTACGACTTCCCAACGATAACTACCGTTCGGACTAGCTCATCGGGTCATTACCTAACATGGATCGCCTCATTTCTTTCGACGAGATACGTTTTCGGACAGTCAAACTCTTGACCTATTGCCGGAGCAATGAGTGGGCGGGCTATGATCCTTACGACGCCCTGAACAGCAGTTTTATCAGGATCTTGCCCTTGCTTGACTCGAGACTTCCACGCATAGCCCTTACGCAGGCATTGAAACGCAGTCCCATCAACCTCCGGCGCGTCTTACTGATTCCCAAAACGCAGAACGCAAAGGCCATGGGATTGTTCCTTATGTCGGCGCTGAAGCTCTCAAGTGCCGACGTAATCAGTGACAAAGACCTTGTCGGCTTGTTAACGCAACGGCTCATTGCCCTCCGTTCAGCTGACAGCCGCTACTGGTGTTGGGGATACAGCTTTCCTTGGCAGACGCGGACAATTGTGGTTCCTCGAGGCACTCCTAACTTGGTTTGCACAACGTTTGTCGCCAACGCCCTCCTGGACGCCTATGAACAGAGTCAGAACTCGCAATATCTCGACATGGCGAGCAGCGCAGCAAATTACATTGTGAACGAGCTGTACTGGACTGATGGTGACTCAGTGGCCAGCTTCAGCTATCCATTGCCTTCACTTCAAAGTCGAACCCACAATGCAAGCTTATTGGCGGCAGCATTGCTGAGCCGCGTTTATAGGCATACAGGTGATGAGCGTCTTCTGGGCCCCGCTTTCAAGGCGACTCGCTATTCAGTCTCCAAGCAACAGGCTGACGGCTCTTGGAATTATGGCGAGTCACCATCGCAACGGTGGATCGACAACTTCCACACCGGATACAACCTGTGCGCCTTGCAGTCAATTGGTCGTTATGCGGAAACAGTGGAATTCGAAGCATTTATGCGGCGGGGACTTGAATTCTATCTCTGTCATTTCTTCCGAGAGGATGGCGCACCGAGGTATTTTCACAATCGTACTTATCCGATCGACATTCACAGTGTCGCGCAAAGCATCATCACGCTTCTCGCATTTAAGGATACCGACCCGAGGTGTTTGCCGCAGGCCCAATCGGTGTTGCAGTGGGCTATGAATCACATGTGGGATGCCCGTGGCTTCTTTTACTATCGTGTGCTCCGTTCTTGCACCGTCCGCACGTCCTACATGAGATGGTCGCAGGCCTGGATGTTACTCGCACTTTCGACTCTTATATGTGAATACGCTTCGAGTGCGGCTGAGCCGCATCCTCGTCATTCCGTCGGTTCGGCCAACTAGTATGCAAGGGATACCTCGCTATGTTTTGATTACGCCGGCGCGGAATGAGGCTGCCTTCATTGAACTGACTATCAGGTCTGTGGTGGCGCAGACCGTTCCCCCGATCAAGTGGGCCATCGTCAGTGACGGGTCCACAGACGGCACGGATGAAATCGTTCGCAAGTACGCCGCGGCTCATGATTGGATTGAACTCGTACGATTACCTGAGCACAACGAGCGGAACTTCGCTGCGAAAGTCACAGCTTTCAACGCTGGACTCACCAGGATGAATCAGAATCACGTGAACTACGACGTTATTGGATCGCTAGATGGCGATCTTTCGTTCGATTCCGATTACTTTTCTTTCCTGCTGAGCAAGATGGCTGAGAATCCCAGATTGGGTCTTGTGGGAACACCATTTGCAGAAGACGGCGTGACCTACGATTATCGCTTCGCCAGCGTCGAACATGTCTCCGGCGCTTGCCAGTTGTTCCGGCGAGAGTGTTTTGAAGCCATCGGTGGTTACTTGCCCATGAAATCTGGGGGCATCGACACGGTAGCGGTGCTCTCTGCTCGATTGAAGGGTTGGCAAACCCGGACATTTCCCGAGAAAGTTTCTAATCATCATCGTTCGCAAGGAACTGCGAGCAGGAATGGCTTAGCGCTGACCTTCCACACCGGCAGGAAAGACTACGTTCTCGGCGTGGATCCGATTTGGCAGCTTCTGCGGGCCGCCTACCGCATCGTAAAAACCCCATACGTGATTGGCGGCGTAGCGTTATTTATCGGCTATCTCTGGCCCTTGCTGTTGGGCATGCCGAGGACTGCGCCGGAAGAAATCATTGCCTTCAGGCGTCAGGACCAAAGAGCCCGCCTGCGCATCCTCCTTCGCCGGTTCTGTGTCCCGTGGCCGGGACGCTAACTCTGGCAGAGAAGCCAAATTGCACAGTCGAGAGGGAGCTGAGCAAGACCGGTAGCTCCTGTGCACAAAAGCATAAACAACAAATTACAGAGGTATAGATGAAGACCGAACAAGTTCATACCCTGGTATTGGGTGCTGGACCTTCAGGCTTGGCGGCGGGTTTTACTCTCGCCAGGGCTGGCATCATGCCTGTGGTCTTGGAGAAAGACAAAGTGTCTGGCGGCTTAATGCGCTCCATTCGCCACGGCGACTTCATCGTGGATATCGGCCGAAAGGAGTTGTACAACCGTTTGGCTAAGGTCGACGAATTCTGGAGTCAACTCTTAGGAAACGACTACCGAAGCTATGGTCATCGCGGGGGCATTCTTTACGACGGGCAGATTATTGATATGTCGCCTACGTATCAAGGGGCGCGGCGGGGCATGCCCTGGAATATGTTTCTCGGTTGCGGCATGGACTTCCTGTGGTGGCGCGTCAGGCCCGGTCATCCGAAGCCGCGCAACCTGGAAGAATATTGGTACCAACATCGAGGACGCCTACTCACTCGAATAGCGAATCAAGGATTCCAAGAGAAGCTAGTCGGCCGCAAATGGGCAGACGTCCCAATGCCTGAAAAGTTTACGCAAAATGGTAAGGAGAGTTTCCTGCGAACCGTGGGGCAGGCAGTGGTACGTGGTTTCTCAGTAAGGGAAACGAACACTTATAAGGGTGTCTGGCGACACCCCGCCAAAGGCACTGGTCAAATTTGTGAGTCGCTCGAGCGCGGAATTTTAGAGTGTGGTGGCCGCGTTCATCATGAGGTTCGGATATTGGAAATGAGCGTCTCACACGAAACGATTCGGTCGGTCACTGCTGTTGTGGGAGGCGATCCTGTCACGTTCGAGCCAGCGCACGTTGTTTCCAGTACACCCGCTGAATTCATGAAGCACCTTCTGTCGCCCGGGTGCGCTGATAACCGAAAGAGCGGTCAGAAACTCGCAGGGGACCCTCGTCGCGTGGTCGTGCTGGTGTATTTGTTTCTGGACGAAGAACCGCGATTTCCACACTTCTGGCTTCAGGTGACTTGTCCGAAACTGAGAGTTGGGAGAATCGCCAATTATGCGGCGTTGAACTCCGATATGGTCCCCAAGGGGAAGACGGCCCTGTGTTGTGAATACTACTGCTTTGGAGAGGACCCGCTACTCCAGTTAGATAGCGCTCAAATGGCAGAGTTTGCTCTCGAAGAATGCGATCGCTCGAGGCTGATCAATCGCTCGAAGTGCTTCGATACGCTGGTGTTGAAGTTTCCCGGAGCCGATGCGTCCCAGAATCGTCACAACTGGTTCAGCAAAGAGAGACAACAACTTTTCGCGGAGCTGAGACACTTTGAGAACCTCTACTCCGTTAATCGGACGGATCTCGATATCGCAACCTTGGCAGGAATAGAGGCCGGCGAGGCAATTCTCTCAGGTGACAGAGACCAATTCGACCTGCATTTTTCTCCGAATGAATTGGGCATCCGCAGCGAGGGCAAAGCATTTGAATTCAGGAACCCGCCCGGAGTCGAAATCTGACCGTCCCTGCGCCTTACGTGGTCGGTCACGATCGGTTGGATCACGACCGCCATAATAACGGCTGGCTGTTGGAGAGATGACGTTTGCATGCCAAACCGAATATGCCATTGATTAACATCTGCGGTACAGAAATTCGGATATCTGGTCGGCTCATCCGCACCACAAAACTGGAAGCGGACGGATTCCAATTCGTAGCCGATCCGCGGCAGATGATCGAAGCGCTGCGGAGATGCGGTCATCGCATTGACCTATTCACATTTGTTCAGCAGATGCCCGATACCGCGCCGAAGTATTCATATGCGATGGAGTGGGACAACTTCGCGATCCTGCCTATAACGACCTACGACGATTGGTGGACAAAGCAGATTGACGCAAAGACGCGCAACATGGTTCGCAAAGCTGAGAAGAAGGGCGTGATTCTCAGGGAGGTGGCGTTCGACGACTCGCTGCTTCGTGGAATTTTAGCAATCTACAACGAGGTTCCGGTTCGTCAAGGCCGTCCGTTTTGGCATTACGGCAAGACCTTCGAGGAAGCGTATAAGGCTCTCGCGACCTTTCTGGAGAGCAGCATTTTTATCGGCGCGTATTTCGAAGGCAGCCTGATCGGATTTATTAAATTGGTCCACGACGAAAAGCGCCAACAGGCTGCCACTATACAGATCATCAGCATGGTTGGGCATAGGGACAAAGCACCGACGAACGCACTGGTGGCGCAGGCGGTTCGTTCTTGTGCCGAACGAAGAATCTCCTATCTTATCTACTCGCGCTTCGCCTACGGAAAAAAGAAAAAAAGTGGCCTCACTGACTTCAAAGAACGGAACGGATTTCAGCCCGTCGATCTCCCACGGTACTATGTGCCGTTAACTGCTCTAGGCGAGATCGCTTATCGACTCGGGTTGCATCATCGACTGGTTGATCATCTACCTGAAGCCCTGATCGCCAAGGTCCGCCAGGTCAGAAATGTCTGGTACACCAGACGCATGTCTGGCTCGGAAAGTTTTTAAGGGGACGCTGCATCGCCATTCAGGTTTGGGTACCGCCGAATCTAAAGAACTAAAACTCCCCGTCGGCGTAGCATTTCGCAGACACCGTTTCTAATTTTTACCCTCGGTTCTTATCATGAAATCTATTTGCATTTTGCTTCAGAATGACTACGAGACCGATATTCGAGTGAGGCGAAAGGCGGAGGCTTTGGTCTCCGCGGGGTACGATGTCGACCTACTCGCCATTCGATCTACTTATTCGAAAGCAAAGAATTACAAGTTAGGCGGCGTCAACGTTTATACGATATCGCTCGGTAAGAAGCGGGGATCGCGTGTGCGTTACGCCTTTGAATACTTGTGTTTTTTCTTCTGGGCCCTCTACAAAGTTTCCATCCTGGAGCACAAGAAGCACTATGCGGTCATCGATATAAACAACCTCCCCGATTTTTTGGTGTTCGCTGCCATTTACCCGAAATGGAAGGGCGCCAAGCTCATCCTGGACATGCACGAGGTGACGCCGGAGTTTTATATTTCGAAGTATCGCATCAAACCCGATTCGTGGTTGGTGGGGTTACTCAAATTCGTGGAGAAAATCAGTTTCAACTTCGTCCATCAGGTGATCAATATTAATCAGCCGATTGAGGACTTGCTCGTGAGCAGAGGCTTACCACGCTCGAAGTCGACGATTGTGATGAACTCGGTCGACGAGGAGTTCTTCAACTCGGCCAACGCTGCCTCTGATGCTGTCGCCGCATCGGACGCACCCCCGAAGTTTGTGATGATGTACCACGGGACGGTTACGGATATCTACGGACTGGATATTGCAATTGAAGCGTTCGGTATAGCGCATCACAAGATGCCAGGGGCGGAGATGTGGATCTTGGGGAAGGGATCGGACCTAAGCTACCTGGAAAAGCTTGCTCGTAAGCTCGGGTTGGAGTCGAAAGTGAGGTTCGTTGGTCTGGTCCTTCCTCAGCAGATACCTTCCTGGCTAAAAATGTGCGATGTAGGGATATTACCGACACGGCAGGACGTTTTTTTGGACTTATCGTTCTCGAGCAAACTTTCCGAGTACATCATCATGGGAAAGCCAGTGATTGCTTCGCGCTTAAAAACGATCCGCTATTATTTTTCCGAGGAAGCCCTGGCTTATTTTGAGCCGCACAACATCTCGGACTTAGCAAGGCAAATGGTCGACCTATACAGAGAACCATCCCGGCGCGTTCAGTTAGCGAAGAGAGCGATAAAAGAATACAGGCCTATTCGCTGGGAGGTAATGAAGCAGAGGTATCTTGAATTGTTGGTGGATATTCGTGGGGACTCCAAGCGCGATTGCACCCAGTCACAAGCCTACGACAGATCTGGTGCATTCCGCTGACATCTTGCGAAGGCATCGGACGGGATTCATTTCCACATGAGAATCGTTTTTTTGGCCGCGGATGACGAGTTTGCCGGAGAGATGCAGCGGCCTCTCTACGAGAGACA
>WNFJ01359224.1_pt1 | contig 15560 bp, 14 predicted proteins | sample 5400461 | NCBI WGS metagenome assembly WNFJ01 (sample SAMN13153349, study PRJNA577476) | soil metagenome | isolation source: 115 cm saprolite on Douglas fir-dominated hillslope | place: USA:California | collected 2013-09-17 | reverse complement strand
GCAGATCATCCATCATCTCGGCGGAGAGGGCATTCTTGGCATTTGGACGATTGAATGCGATCCAGGCCGTGCTGTCACGACATTCGAACTCGATGCTGTCCGTCATATCTGGGATCTCTTTTCGACGCTGAACGGCTCCGCAAACCTTTCTTCGCGGACCGAGAGCGCTGAGTTCCGCGGTGACAATTCCACTCGCTTCAAGCTCTTGCCCATCAGCCGGTCTCACTAACGAAGTTCGAGCCGCGGTCATTGCGCGCGCGATAGTCAATGAGATTGCCGCATCGCACAATCGTGCAAGCCGGATTGGCATGTTTTAACGTTGTTCGCACGAACGTGCAATTTATTTATTGACCCTCCGTGACGGTCGTGTCACCTCTCTTCAGAGGAAGAGGAGATGCCTCATGTCCTGGCTTGCCCAGTGCGGCGATCGGCTGATGCCCAGGATCGATGAATTTTTTCGGCTCTGGTTTGACGCATATGGGCGCATCTCGCCCCTGCCCCTATCCAACTTCTCCGAGGCCGAACACGAGGCGGTAAAGTCCTCCATCCCTGCCGCTCTGCAAGAAAGAGAACCCTGGCCGTGCTCTCGGCCCGCCGCCGTCCGGTCTGGCAAGCACCACCTGGCCATCGTTCGCGCCGGCTGACGGCCTTTCGGGGTTGAGAGTGTGCGGGACGGATAGACGGGGCGATCTCAACGGAAGACACCTGAGATTATTCGCCGCCGGTTAGTTCGAAGCGCTCAGACCATCAGCACGGTCGATCCTGTCGTCCGGCGCGCTTCGATGGCGCGATGCGCATCCGCTGCATCCTTCAGGGGGTACGTCTGATTGATTTCGATCTTCACAGCTCCGCTCTTGACCACTTCAAAGAGATCATGGGCAGTGGCGAGGAGTTTCGTTCGCGTGTTTGCGTACGCCGTCAAGGTTGGTCGGGTTACGAATAGAGAACCCTTGCTTGCGAGAAGACCGAGATCGAACGGCCCAACTGGACCCGATGCCTGACCGTACAGGATCGCCAGACCGCAGGGCTCGAGACAATCCAGGGATTTGACGAAGGTGTCCTTGCCGACACTGTCAAACACCACGGACAACTTCATTCCGCCGGTGATCTCTTTGACGCGTGCCACGAAATCTTCGCGGGTATAGACGACGACGTGGTCGCATCCATGCGCGCGGGCCGCTTCCGCCTTCTCGTCGCTGCTGACCGTGCCGATCACCCTGACACCGAGATGCTTCAGCCATTGACAGGCGATGAACCCAACCCCGCTGGAAGCTGCATGAAACAACACCGTGTCACCGGCCTTGGCGCGGGAAATCTGGCGCACGAGAAACTGCGCGGTCATGCCCTTGAGCATCATCGCGGCGCCCTGCCGGTCGCTCAGGCCGTCGGGAAGCTTGACCAGAACCTGCGCTGGAACGATGCGCGTCTGCGCGTACGCGCCGGCACCGCCACCTGCATAGGCGACACGGTCTCCGACGGCCAAATCGGCAACCCCTCCACCTATCTCCTCGATGACGCCGGCGGCTTCGCCGCCCAAGCCGCCTGGCAGCGTCAAGGGAATCGGAGAACGTCCCCGCCTCTGCGAAACCTCCATGAAGTTCACACCGACGGCGGTCTGGCGGATGCGCACCTGGCCGGCGGCCGGCCTCCCGACTTCCACTTCTTCCCATGACAAGACGTCCGGCTCGCCATATTCCTTGAGTCGTATCGCATAGACCATTGCATCGCTCCCAAGCGCTCGGATTGATTCCACCGCGCCAGAAGATTGGCGTCGGTGAGACGGCCGCTTTAGCCGGGCTAGGTCCGACACCATCCCCGTCAAGCAGCCGAGTCCTTGTCGGCCGCCAACTGCTTGAGCCTGATCTTGAAAATTTTCCCCGTCGGTCCGATTGGCAGTTCCGACTTGATGAAGATCTCAGAAGGACGCTTGTACGGCGCAAGCCGCTCGTGCGCCCACCGCGACAGGGCATCGACATCGAGCACCTGGCCCGGCAGCGGTTGAACAAACGCAACGACCTCCTCATTGCCGGGAACGTCGCGGCCGACAACGGCAACCGAAGCGACGCCGGGGAAAAGCGAGAGCACCGATTCCACTTCCACCGGGTAGACGTTGAATCCGCTCCTGATGATCAGATCCTTCGAACGGCCGACGATGTAGAGCCGGCCCTGATCGTCCATCCGCGCCAGATCGCCCGTGGCGAGCCAACCGCCCGTCCGCATCGCGGCAGCGGTCGCTGCTTCGTTACGGTAGTAGCCTAACATGCAAGTCAGCCCCCTTGCCCAGATTTCACCGCTCTCATCCGCGCCGACATCGCGTCCATCTTCGGCGACAATTCTTATTTCAACGCCGGGCTGCAACTCACCGACCTCGTTGGTTTCCACGCCGCCGGCAGAGCGCGCGATAGGGTTGCATTCGGTCATGCCATAGGAATTGCCCATTCGCAGACCGAAAGCCTCCTCCACCCGCGCCTTCAGGGCTAAATCCAGCGGCGCGCCAGCGGTCGCGATGATGCGTAAACGGCGCGAGCGGAGCGATATGCCTTTCTCCTCCGCATATTCCAGAATGCGCGCAAACAGCGTCGGTACGCCAGTGACGGCGGTAATTCGCTCATCCTTTAGCGCTGCGACGAAATGCGCGGGCGTGAAGCGCGCCACAAGTTCGGCGCTTGCGCCGGCCCAGAAGGCCGTCATCAGCACCGTCCCAAGTCCGATCGCGTGGCTGATCGGCGATGAATTGTAGAACGCATCGGCGGCGGTAATCTTGCGCAACTGCGCCATGTTGGCGCCCATGTAGATCAGCGCCTGATGGCTGAGCATCACGCCTTTGGGCTCACCCGTAGTCCCCGAAGTAAACACCAGCACCGCCGTCTGACGTGCCTTGTCGGGATATACCGGCTCCTGCTTTGCACCTTCGTTGAGTACGCTGGCCACGACCGGACCCAATACAGAAATTTCTCGATCGATTCTGTCCGTCGCGGCGTGCTCCCCCGCAGCGAAAGAATCTCCGACGCAATACAGCGCGCGGCGGCAGTCGCTGAAGGCGCGGATCGTCTGCACTTCTCGCGCGGACATCCGTGCGTTCAATGGCACGGACCATGCGTCGAGCTCGCTGACGGCAAGCAGCAGAGGGACAATCTGCAACCCGTTCTCCGCGACAAGAAGAACGCGGTCGCCGCCGCGAACGCCCAGCTTTCGCAGGGTCTTAACCGTCTTTCGCGTTGCATTCCACAAATCTCCGTACGACAACCGGCATGCCCCCGAAGCAAGCGCGATCCGCGACGGCTCGATTGCCGCCCAATCGCAAACGACATGGCTGAAGCGGTCCGGCATCGGCGCTAACAACGCGGATGCATCCCCGCCGCGCATTGCCTGGGTCCGGCGCTCCGCGAGTTCACGGCGGTTTCGGCTGCTATCCATCCCTGCTGTTTCCATGACCTTTGCCGACTTTCGTCGAGAAAGCGCTCTGGCGGAGCGCCCACTGGCATGCGGCTCTTAGAGTACAGTGTAGGGTCAATATAAAATTCGCACAAGTGTGCGCTTTTAGAAAATGCGACTCTTAGGACGAATATGCGACGCGAGCGCCGGTTATTGTCCAGCTGCCGGTTGGAACGGTCTCAATAGCCGTCTTCGACACGTGCGGCGGTCGCCGTTCGGCTGACGAGGATCAGTCCAGCGTATTGGAATTAGCGGCGCTCGCCGCAAATCGCGACGAGATACGGGCTTCAGTGCCCCTGCGCCCGGCGCACCTTGTGGCTTTTGATCGCAAGGCGGTCAAATCGCTCGCTGAGAATTTCGCGCGCCTCTTCACGGTTCGCGGGCGTCGGCGACTGCAATTGACGCAGGACAAGGCCGTGCGCGATCAGCATGAGTTCGTTCGCCTCACGTTCGGGATCAGCGTCAGGATCGACCTCGCCCGCCGCTATACCGTCGCGCAGCAGCTCGCCCCAGAACTTGCGCTGCCGCTCGTAGCGCGTGTTTTGATGCTCGCGCATCTCATCATCGCGCGTACTATGCGCGGTGTAGTTGATCCAGAATCGCCAGAAGCGATCGCGAGCGGTTCGAAAGACGTACCCCATCGCCAGACGCTGCAGCTGTGAGAACGGCGACCCCTTGTAGACTTCCCAGTCTTCGGGCAGCTCGTAGGCCGCCTCCATCGCCAAAATCAAGAGGTTATGCTTGTTCTTAAAGTGATAGTTGATGGTGCCGGTGCTGATATCGGCGGCTTCGGCGATCTGTCGCATTGTCACGCCATCGACGCCTGACTCGGAAATGGCCTCGTAAACGACGCCCAGAACCTCCTTGCGGCGCTTAAGCGTCTTGGGACGGGCCGAATCGACCGTACCTACGTCCGTCTTCTTCGAGCCGCGTGCCAAATCAATTCCTGTGCCATGCCGACCGAGATATAATTATATTATATACACATCGGCAAATGCTGCTGCCAACTCCTTATACGAATAAAAAGCGGGAAAAATCGCCGAACCGGCGGGTCCGGCGACCGTCCTCAAGCAGGTTCAAAGACCGGAACGTTGAATTCCTCGCTCAGCCTCTCCCATGAAAGCCTGACGGGAAGACCGCCTTGCAATTTCGAGGCTTCGCAGTTGACGAGATTGACGAGAATGCGCACCTCTTCTTCGAGATCGACGAGCGCGCATATGTAGGGGACCCTGTCTTCATGTCCCGGCCACGGCACCAGCGTATTCGTCCAGGTGTAGAGGGTTCCTTTGCCGGAGGCCTCGCGCCATTCGAGATTCCGCTTTCCCGAATAGATGCTTACCGGTCGGGGAAACCATTGATACTGGTTGGTGTCCTTGCAGAACTGCAGCATCAGTTTGTGCTGCTTGGCCGCCTCCCAGAACGGGCGCGTCTTCATATAGATGTCCGGCCGCGGAAGCGGTCTCGGGATCTTCTTCGCTTCGCTCATCTTAACTCTCCAGGATCATGACGTTGGAGACACCCCAGTTGCGCGCATACGGAATGACGCCAATGCCGGTGGCCATCGCATTCTTTACGTCGGCAACTTGCCTCTCCCCCGCCTCGCCGAAGAGCTGACGCACCGCTTCCACGAGGTTGAGGCCGCCGCCGGCGAGACCAGGCTGACCGGCTGAAATCTGCCCGCCGCTGGTGTTCAGGGGCAGTGTGCCCTTGTATGTCATGTCGGTTCTCAGGATGAAGTCCGATCCCTCGCCACGACCGCAGAAGCCGATCTGCTCGAGCTGGATCAGGATCGCGATGAGGAAGTCGTCGTACGGGGTAAAGAGCTGAATGTCCTTCGGCGTCAATCCCGCCTGCTTCAATGCCTTGGGACCAGCCACCGAAAAACCGGTTTCGGTGATGTCGGAAAGCGCCTTGTCGCCGTTGAAATTTGTGATTTCGCCATATCCGGTCGGATACACCGCCTTCTTCAGGCCCAGACGTTTTGCATTCTCGGTCGAGGTGACGAGAACGCCGTTGGCACCATCGCAAACCATCACGCTGTCCAACATCCGCAGCGGCTCGGACACGTATTTGGACTTGAGGTAGTCCTGTTCGGTAATCGGCGTCTTCAGCTTCGCGCAAGCGTTCGGGTTCATGAGCGCGTGGTTGCGCTGCGTAACCGCGAGCTTGGCGAGCGCCTCGTCCTTCAGACCGTATTGCAGCCGATAGCGCTGGCTGAGAAGGCCGAATACGCCGACAGGACCGCGAAGACCGGTCGGGTATTGGAATTCCCATCGCTGCGCGCCCTGTTCGGTGGGCGGATAGCTTGACTGGGCGTCTGACGCGAGCACCAGAACGGTATTGCATTGTCCGTCTCGTATCGCCGACGCCGCACGGGAAATGCCCGCGATCGTGGAAGCACCACCCAGGCCATTCACCTGGGTCCAGGTCGGCGCCAATCCCAGCATTTCGGCCATGTATACCGGCCAGAACGGATTGGACGTTTCGCTCATCGTCTCCGAGACACAGATGCCGTCGATCTCGCTCTTGGCAACGCCGGTCGAATTCAAGATCTGTTCGAATACCTCGCCGCCAAGATCGTAAGAGCTGCGCCCGCTGCGGAGCTCCACCTTGGTTTCACCGTAGCCAACGATTGCTATGTCACGCTTTGCCATGATCGAAGTCCTGCTCAGTTGCCTTTGAATTTTGGCGCACGCTTTTCGCGGAACGCGGCCAGTCCTTCGTTACGATCCTGGGAAAAGCTCAGCGCGAAAAAGGCATCCGCTTCCACCGACATGCCTTCGGCAAGGCTGGTATCGTAGCCACGCTCGATCGCAGCCTTGGTGAACATCACCGACAATGGTCCCTGCTCGCCGATGGTACGCAGAAGCTCGCGCGCCTTCTCCAAGGCTTGTCCTTGCGGAGCCACATGATTGACGATGCGCAACTGGCGAGCTTCTTCCGCCTTCAGCCTGCGCCCGGTCCAGATCAATTCCTTTGCCAGCGGCTTGCCGATGATGCGCGCCAGGGTCTGCGTGCCCGCTCCGCCGGGCATCAGGCCGAGTTTCGCCTCGGGAAGGCCAAACTGCGCCGTCTAGCCGGCCACTATGAAATCGCACAACAACGCGATCTCGAACCCGCCTCCCAGCGCATATCCCTCGACCGCCGCGATCACCGGCTTGGTAAACTCAGGTAACGCTCGAAAAAACTGGTTGACCTTGCGGGAACGCTTGCGGCGGCGCCACAGCTCGAACGCCTCGTCCGGCTCGTTCTTCTGCTCGCTGGTATCCACCCCGGTGCAAAACGCCTTTTCGCTGCCGGTGATGATCAAGCCGCGAAGCTCGCGCGCGTTCTCGACCTCGTTCATGACGTCGAGGATTTCCACCGCGGTCTGCTCGCGAATTGCGTTCAGCTTGTCCGGGCGATGGATCGTCACCTCGATCCAGCCGTCTTGATGTTCAAGCTTGATATCCTCGGGCATTCAAAACCACCCCTCATTGATAGTGAACGAGATCGCGAAACAAGCACGTTCCATTTCATATGGCGTCGGGTCCGTCAACCAAATTCGCACATATGTGCGCTTTTGAACAGTCATCTCCCGGACTTGGTGTCACAAGCTTCTGCAAGCGCCCGGTCCGATGCGGAGATCGCATTTACTCGGCACTCAGTTGTGAAACTCACCGCTCAGGACCTCACCGGACAGGATCCAGTGCTCACCCTGAAAGCGCATGAGCTGCAGTTGTTCGATGGGCGCATAATCATTGGGGCCGGTGTTGACCTTGATTCCGGGGAGCAGACTTCCCTGCTCAAAATCCGTGAGGCCTGCCGCCTGTTTCATCAGGTTCTCGCGTGTAAGATTGTCGCCGCACCGCTTCAGAACCTCCGCCATCGTCAGCGCAATGTTATAACCGGTCATCGCCGAGCTATCGGCGCGGCTTGTTTCCGGCAGATATTTCGCGAGGAACTGATGATACGCCATCATTCCCGGATCGTTGTCCCACTGCGGATCGGTCGGATCTTTCACGTAGGCGGCAGAAATGACGCCCTGCGTGTTTTCGAACCCAGCAGGACGAATGACATTCGCGGTGGAGATGCTGACATTGGAAACAAATTGCAGCGGCTTCCAGCTCAATTCGGCAACCTTCTTGATGGCCTGCGCCGCGAATTTCGGCGTTGAGAAATTTACAAAGATGTCCGCGCCCGTCGATTTCATTTTGGCGATGCTCGAATCCACGGTTGGCTGAGAGACCTCGTAGGGCTCCTCGATCACGATCATCGACGCTTTGTCGCCGAGCCCGTCGTGCAGGCCTCTCAGATAATCCTTGCCGAGATCGTCATTCTGATAAAGCACGGCAATCTTGCCCCCAGCCCGCTCATTTAGAATATACTTCGCATAAATGCGCGCTTCGGCCTGGTAACTCGGCAAGTATCCTATGGTCCAAGGGAAGTTCTTCGGGTCGTTCCATCTTGTCGCGCCGCTGACGACAAACAGCTGCGGCACTTTCTTCGCGTTGAGATATTTTTGGACCGCGCTGTTCGATGCCGTGCCGAGGACAGCAAACATCGCGAGTACCTCATCACTTTCTACGAGTTTACGAGCCTGCTCGACTGCTTTCGGCGGACTGTAGCCATCGTCATAAGAGATGTAGTTGATCTTGCGTCCGTTGATGCCACCCTGCTCATTTATCATTTTGAAAAAGGCGGCCTGCACCTTGCCTACACTGCCGAAGGCGGATGCCGGGCCACTGTAGGGAACGATGTTGCCTAGTTTGATCTCGGTATCGGTCGCGCCCAGGTCGTACTTCTTCTGAGCGGATGCCGATTCGGCAACGAATGAGGTAGCCACTGAGACGGCAGCGATTGCGATCAAATGAAAGCGTCTCTTCAACATACGGGCCCTGAATATTCGCTGCCTCGGCGTTTCGGGAAAGGCGCTGGATTTTGATCCGTTTTGATGAGGGCCGAAGCAAAGAGTCGGGCTCCGAGTGATGTCATTTGAAGTTCCCTGATTGCTGCGGCGCAACGTAGCCGTAATCCTTTCGGCATCCGATAATCGCACATATGTGCGAATTTGTGCAATAGTATGTTCGCGCAATATTTAGGGGTCCTCTGCCAAATAAATGACCCTGAAGACTTGCGTTTCGCACGCACGTGCGACAGTGTAGCTTTAGCGCGCGACGCTGATTGGCGTCCGATCACTGATGACCGCCAGAGCGAACTGATGCCAATCGACGCAGACACCTTCGTGCTGTTCCGCGACGCGGTTGAGCGGTTCGTCAGAGAGCGCCTGATTCCAAGAGAACGTGAAATTGCTCAATTGGAAGCCCCGCCCCAGGATCTTCTCGACGAAGTGCGCAGCCTCGGCCTGTTCGGGCTTTGCTATCCCGAGAGCTATGGCGGGTTAGGCCTCGACCCGGTCCAGGAGGTGGAAATCGGGTTCGAACTTGGACGCGCCAGTCCGGCGATGCGCAACTTCATCAGCATTCATAACGGCGTCGCTGGCCAGTGCCTGTTGCGCGCCGGAACGCGCGCACAGAAGGTCCGTTTCATGCCGCGGCTCGCGAGCGGCGAACTCATCGCTGCTTTCGCGTTGACGGAACCGGACTCTGGCTCGGATGCAAGGTCCATCAAAACCCGGGCCGAACGAAAAGGGCAAGGATGGGTCCTGAACGGACAGAAGCGGTTCATTTCCAACGCATCCTTCGCCGGCCTTTTCACCGTCTTTGCGCAGGCCCGCGAAGGAAATGAGAAGCTCTCGATCAGCGCTTTCCTCGTCGAAGCCGGAACCAAAGGCATGTCCTTCGGCAGCCCCGAACGGAAAATGGGTCAGCACGGCGCCCCCATCTCGGACGTCATATTCGAGGACTGTTATGTTGCCGACGATGCGCTGCTCGGCGGAAAGCCGGGCATCGGACTAGATGCCGCGATGAAGGGTCTCGATCGCGGCCGGCTTTTCATTGCCGCATGCTGCGTCGGACTGGCCTACAGATTGATCGAGAACGCAACCGACTATGCGAACGGAAGGGTGCAGTTCGGCGTTGCCATCGCACGCCATCAGCTCGTCCAGGCGCTGTTGGCCGATTCCCTGACCGAAGCCTATGCCGCGCGAGGCATGGTTGAAAACGCCGCACGAAAGGCCGCGCGAGGAGAACCGATCTCCTGCGAAGCTTCGATGTGCAAGCTATTCGCGACCGAAATGGTGGGCCGCGTCGCAGATCGCGCCGTGCAGGTTCACGGTGGGAACGGTTACATCGCGGGCTATATGGTCGAACAACTCTATCGAGACGTGCGTGTCTTACGAATCTACGAAGGCACCAGCCAGATCCAGCAGGTCATCATTGCGAAAAATCTGGTTGCGCGCCGCCTGAATGGCGAACTTCTCTCATGACGGCCAACCAGGCGTTTTCAGTCTGCCGGATACAAGGAGGCGACAATGGACTTTAACCTTCCCCCTGAAAACGATCCGCGGCGTTTGGAAATCCGCGCGTTCTTCGAGGCAAACCCGCGTCCAACCGGACGCCAGCTCGCGGAACGCGGATACACCGTTCCGCACTGGCCGCGTCCTTGGGGACTTGGCGCCGATCCCGAGCTTCAGCTTATCATCGACGAAGAGTTCGAACATGCGGGCCTGCAGGCGCCTGCCCGTCTCAATCCGGTAGCGCTTAACAATTGCGCGCAATCCCTGCTCACGCATGGCACCGACGCCCAGCGCGAACGCCTGCTGCCGCCGGCGCTCGCGATGGAAGAGAAATGGTGCATGCTGTTCAGTGAGCCGTCCGCCGGCTCCGACCTCGGTGCTCTCAGGCTGACCGCGCGGCGCGAGGGCGACCACTACGTCGTCCGCGGGCAAAAAATATGGACTTCCCTCGCGCACAAGGCCCAGATCGGCGTCCTCGTCGCACGCACCAATACTAACGTGCCCAAGCACGCGGGGCTGTCGCAGTTTCTGATAGACATGAACAGTCCCGGGATCAGCGTCCGGCCGATCATCGATATGACCGGCAATGAAAACGAATATAACGAGGTCTTCTTCGACGATGTGAAGGTTCCGGCGGATCGCCTGCTCGGCAAGGAAGGAGACGGCTGGGCGCTCACCATGGCGCAGCTGCAGACGGAGCGGGTCGCGCTATCCAAGGCGGGCGCGATTTGGGGTTCTGGCCCCTCTGCCCGCGATCTGGTCTCTGAGTTGATTGCCAGCGGCGGCATCGATGACCCGTTGATCCGGGATGAAGCGGCCAAGCTCTATATCGAGGGCGAGATCATGCGCCTGCTTGCCTATCGCAGCCTCAGCGACCGCATGAACGCCAAGCCCGCGGGGCCCGAGGCCGCGGTGCGGAAGATGGTGGCGGCTCCCCACGGTCAGCGCATTGTCGATCTTGCCAAGCGCGTCCAAGGCATGAGCGGGCTGATCACCGGCAACGGCGCATTCGAGCCGACCAATGGCGGGCGGCATATGTTCGACGATTGGGACTATGCCTACTGGTTCAACCCCGCTGTGACACTGGGCGTCGGCACCCAGGAAGTCCTGAAGAACGTCATTTCAGAGCGCGTTCTCGGTCTTCCACGCGAAGCCGACCCGACCGCCAAGACGCCTTGGACGGAGCTGCAGAAGTCGAAACTAAAAACCGCGGTCTGAGAGAAGGAAAACAGCCATGAACTTTGCCCTCAGCGAAGACCACGAATTACTTCGCGACAGCGCGCGCGGCTTTCTGGACAAAGAGATCGATCTGGCGCCGCTGCTTGTTCCGGGCGCGACGGTGAAGGACGCGCGCTACGACGCCAACTGGTCGAAAATGGCGGAGCTCGGATGGGCCGGTCTTGTCATTCCGGAGGAGTTCGGCGGCTCCGGCATGACCCTGATCGATCTGATCATGGTCGTAAATGAGATCGGCCGAACATTGGCTCCGAGCCCCATGCTTGGCGTGTTGGGTGGCACCTGGGCCTTGCTCAAAGGCGGTTCAGACGAACAGAAGGCACGCGTGCTGCCTCGCGTCGCCACCGGCGAACTCAAGCTCGCTCTTGCGGTTATCGATGCGACCGGCAATGTCGACGGGCCCGGCTCTGATGCCAAGGCCGCCGCCGGCTCCAAAGGCCATGCCATCAATGGATCGAAATCCTTTGTCATCGATGCCGCAGCGGCCGACGTGCTCATGGTAGCCGCGGAGATCAACGGTGTGCGGGAATGGTTCCTGGTCGATGCCAAACAGAACGGCGTCGAGGTGGAGACTCTGGCTTGGCGCGACATCACCCGCCAAGTCTGTACGGTCAATTTCCGCGATGCCGCCGCCGAACGGCTGCCCGGCGACGATGCGACAATCTGGCCGTGGGTGCGAGACCGGATCCTGTTGGTTCTTGCGGCTGAAAGCGCTGCGGGCCTGCAACAGACTCTGGCTAGCTCGGTCGACTACGCCAAGGAACGCGTTGCCTTCGGCAAACCGATAGGCGCGTTCCAGTCCATCAAGCATGCGCTGGCCAGCATGTTTGGAGCGAGCGAGTGTGCAAACACCGCCATGCTTTTTACGGCGTGGGCGTTGACCGAAGACGATCCCCAGGCATCCATATGGGCGGCCATGGCCAAGGCTTACTGCACGGAAGCTTACGTTACGGCGACAAATCAGAACATCCAGATCTTCGGAGCGATTGGATTTACGTGGGAGATGAAAAACCATCTCTACTTCAAGCGCGCCCGCGCCAATGCGGAGATGTTCGGATCACCCGCCAAGCACCGCGAGCGTGTCATCGATATCCTGCGACAGGAGGCAGCATAGCAGCGGCGGTAGCCACCCGCCGACTGCATCATTCCCACCCATTAGAAGGAATTGCCGTCGACGTTGATGCGTTGACCCGTGATGTAACGCCCTTCTTCTCCTGTCAGAAATGCGACGGCGTTCGCGATATCCTGGGGCTGGCACACGAACCCGAACGGACTTGTCTCGTCCATGGCACGCATGTCCGCGACCCCGCGTAGGCGCTTTACCATACCCAATCCCATATCCGTCTCGACCAAACCCGGGGCAACGACATTGACCCGGATGCCATGCGCCCGCTCCTCCTTGGCGAGGGTAAAGGCCAAGGCCTCCATTCCGGCCTTGGCGATATTATAGGTACCCATGTTCGCCCCAAACATCTGTGCAGCGATCGAGGAAATCATGATGACATCGCCGCGTGCTGATTTTCGCATCTGAGGCACGATTGCGCGACACAAGACCAGCGGGCCGTAAACATGCGTGCGGATCAATAGGTCCGCGTTGTCGAGCGTCATTTCCACGACAGGCGGCCGCCCGACAACCGAGGTGCCGAACCCGGCATTGTTCACCAGAATTTCTATCGAGCCGAAGTCTTGCAGCGCATTGGCCGCAAGCCGCTGCGCTTCCAACTCCACGCCAACATCGGCTGCAAAAATCTCAGCTCGTCGCCCCATGCGTATAACTTCATCTGCAACGGCGTTGGCGGCTTGCCAATTCAAATGACAGTTGATCGCTATGTCGGCTCCACGGCGGGCCAGTTCGATGGCTATGGCGGCGCCGATTCCCCGGCTGCCACCTGTCACGAGTGCCGTCCGGCCAGCCAAAGATGACATTTCCCTCTCCGAAGAAGGCCTGGGTGATCCGACCGCCGATCGCCAAGTAGTTGCCAGATACTCGCGGCGTCGCCGCGCCCTTAGTCTGCGGTGATCTTGAGGTCTTCCAGCGAGATCATTTCACCCATTCCGACCCATTGCTTGCCATCGAACTGCGCGAGCTGCATATTGTGGAACGCGTCGTAATTGTCGGTCGAGTTGTAGACCTTCACGCCCTGTAGAATGAGAGGGGGCGTGTAGTCCTTCAGACTCGTCGCCTGTTTGAGCAGATTCTCTCGCGTAAGATTGTCGCCGCACAGCTTCAGGACATGCTCGATAGCCGCCGCGTTGTTGTAGCCGGGAACCGCCGTCGCGTCGTCCAGATTGAGCCGGGGCATATATTTTTGCGCAAAAGCCTTGTAGTCCTTGATATCCTCATCGTCGGCCTCCGCCGGATCGCTGACATTCTTTTCCCAGCGGGCGGTAATGAGGCCCTTGGCATTTTCAAGGCCGGCCGGCACCAATGTCGCGCCAACCGAACTGGAATTCGAATTGATGATGAAGGTCGGCTGCCAGCCAAGGCTTGCTACCTTGCGAATGGCCTGCGCTGCGAATTTTGACGCGCTCAACTGAACGAAGACATCAGCTCCGCTTACCTTGAGTTCAACGATCTGGCTTTCGATCGTGGGTTCGGTCATCTCGTGACTGATTTCCTTGACGATCATCTCCGAAGCGCGATTGCCAAGCCCGAGCTTCAAACCGCGCAAGAAGTCGCGGCCAAGATCGTCGTTGACGTATTGAACCGCAATCTTTCCGTTCGGCCTTGCTTTCAGAAGATATCTGCCGAACACCGCACCCTGCGCGATATAAGAGGGGTAAAACGGAACGATCCAGGGAAAGTTCTTTGGATCATTGAACCGCACGGCTCCTGACGTAAGAAACAGACTAGGTACGCCTTTTGCGTTGAGATATTTGGAGACCGCGGCATTCGGCGGCGTTCCCAAAAATCCGGCGATGGCGAACACTTCATCGGATTCGACGAGCTTGCGGGTTTGCTCAACCGCCTTCGGCGGACTGAATGCGTTGTCGAGGGAAATAAGATTGACCTTGCGGCCATTGATCCCGCCTCGATCATTGACCATCTCGAAATAGGCCGACTGGGCTTGTCCATAAACCCCGTAGGCGGAAGCCGGACCGCTATAGGGCGAAGTTGTACCCAGCTTGATCTCGGTATCGGTTACGCCGGTGTCGTATTTTTTCTGTGCGGTGGCGCGTCCCGCCATTCCCAGCACCGCCATGCCGACACCGAGCACTGATCGGCGTGTAATCATTTGTGTCATTTTCGCCTCCTCCCTTAGTGAGATTGAGACCCGGCTCAACCACGCAGCAAATCAGCCATTTTCATTCCTGATCGGTTGTGCTGCGATGAAAAAATATGTTCTCCTTTCGAACGACCTTGCGCGGATCCGTACGGTAAATTTATTCAATCCCAGCTATTGTTTTGCTGCCGGCATCGGAACTCCCTGCCCGACCCGCTTCGAGCCCCACATGCAGACGCTGCTCGGCTCAAAACCGAAGCTGCGCGGGCGGTGGGTCTCTTCATCTTCAATCTCGTCGACCCCGACCGAATATTCGAATGTCATGCCGTCGGGACCGGTGAAATAGAGGAAGCGGGCTCCGGAGGTGGGATGCCGGCCGGGTCCGAAGACGATCGGGACGTTCCGTCCGCTCAGGAAGTAGTAGGACCGCAACACGTCGTCATTGCTGGCCACCTGATGGTTGACATGCTGGATGCCCGGCTTGGTACCCGGCGCCATCGCCAGAGTGTGATGAATCGCGGTAATCCGCATCAGGGAAATATCTCCGATCCGATCGCTGACGCGCGCGTTGCACACCTGGGTCCAGAATTTCTCATCGCGAACCGGGTTCGTCGTGTAGAGACCGATGTGGCTGAAACCGGTGATACCGATATCGCGGGTCGGGAAGAATTTACGGCCGCTGCGTGCCGGCCGCACGGCGAGCTCGATGGCGTTGCCGGTGGGATCCTTGAAGGCGATGAACGCCTTCACCATTCGTGCCGCGCATTCCGCAGGCGTCCCGCCGTGAACCGGGTGTCCAAGTGCCTCAAGCGTCGCCGCTGCGGCCTGAAGGTTCTCCTCACTGTCCACCTCAAAGCCGACCGCCTGCTCGTCCGGGTTTCCCTCAGTGTAGCACAAGGTATGAGCCCGATCGTCGGAGCGAAGATAAAGACTCTTCTTGCTGCGATCGCCAACTGCCAGCCCAAGGCAACTCGTCGCAAAACTCTCCGCCAGTTGGAGGTCCGGTGTGCCGAACCGTACGTAGCTGATCTCTTTGAGTTCGATCATGTGAACCTCCTGTCAAGGGCTTGTCAGATTGCGGGCAAACTCAATTCGGGGATGTCGGCGCACTCGCTTCCCCAGGCGCATAGCGATTCCGGCTTTAGCGAGAATTGCCGGGGACGCTCGCCGGCCTTCGGCTGGCGCATTCCATAAACGTACGAGAACAGACAGTCCTCCGGCCCCTGGAAGCGGATGAAGGCCTGATCTGAGGCCGTTTCACGGCCGGG
>WNFJ01166409.1_pt4 | contig 15562 bp, 21 predicted proteins | sample 5400461 | NCBI WGS metagenome assembly WNFJ01 (sample SAMN13153349, study PRJNA577476) | soil metagenome | isolation source: 115 cm saprolite on Douglas fir-dominated hillslope | place: USA:California | collected 2013-09-17 | reverse complement strand
GCTCCCCGACGTCGCGTCACTCCCCGAGGCGGAGCCGCCGGTCGTCGAGCCGCCACCATCCCCCTTGCTCGAGCCTTGGTCCACCTGCGAATTGCTTGTTCCGCCGCAAGTGGTGGCGAGCGCCGCCAATGCAAGGGAAGCTATCCGTGCGGGGACCGACCGTATGTGCGAGCTAAGCCGGTGATTCATTGTGTCCTCTCCTCGTGCCGAGGTGGGAAAAATTACCTTGTCTGTGGCGATACCGTCGAACGCCGCGCTGGAAACGCCAAACAGTTGTCCTCAAGCGCCAGCCGCCGGACCGTGGCAAAAGTCATCGCCGAGGCCAGGCTAAGCTTTTCGCGAGATGCGCCTTTCAGCCCGCGCGCAGAAGCGTCTTTCTATACTGCTATCGGATTTGTTCGGCGAAACGCCCGACGTGGCGCTTGAGATAGCAGCGTTTCTCGACGGATACCTGCAGCGAGTCCCGCGTCGAGCAGCCCTCGGGCTTCGGATCGTGATCTGGGCGATCGGCTGGCTGCCCATCGTCTTCATCGGCCGTCCCGCTCCCGCACACGTTCTTTCTCCCGCGACGCGAGCGCGCTACCTTGCCGCTTGGGCAGAGTCGCCCATCTATCTGGTGCGAGAAGGATTCTTTCTCTTCAAGGCGATCTCCCTCATGGGATGGGCATCCATCGACCGGGTGCGCCAGCGGTTGGGCGTCGAGCCACTGCTCGCTAGAGCGGCCAGTATCGCGCGGCCATCGCCGTGAAGGCGACCGAAGCGGCTGACTTCGTGGTCGTCGGCAGCGGAGCAGCAGGAGCGTGCGCCGCCCTTGCATTGGCCGAAGCGGGACGCGACGTAGCGGTGCTCGAGGAAGGGCCCGAAGTGCGAGACGACGACCGCGGGCTTGGCCCCCACGAAGCGCTCATGCGCCTCTTTCGTGATCGCGGGACGCAGGTGTCGATGGGAAAAAGCGTGATCCCCGTCTTGCAAGGACGCTGCGTCGGCGGTTCAACGGTCGTCAACGGAGCAATCGTTTGGCGTCTTCCCGAGGACGCATACGAGCGTTGCTTCGCTGCAGCGGGCGCTAGCGACCAGATCCCGCTTCGCGAGATCGACCAGCGAATGGGTCGCATAGAGAGCGACTTGTCCATAGCGACGACGCCCGACAGCCGCATCGGCAACAACGGACTTCTCATGCGCGCCGGTTCGAACAAACTCGGCTGGCGTGGCCACGCCATGGTTCGCAACGTAGCCGACTGCCAGGGGAGCGGGCGCTGCCTTGAAGGGTGTCCGACGCGACGCAAGCAGAGCATGGAAGTGACGTATTTGCCGCGGGTGCGCGCGCTCGGCGCGCGCATCTTTGCAGACCACGAGGTTCGGCGTGTCGAGATGCGCGGCGGTGTCGCCACCGGCGTCAGCGGAACGCGTGCCGACGGAACGCGCTTCCGAATCGAGGCTCGGCGCGGGGTAGTCCTCGCGGCGAGCGCGATCCAAACGCCCTGCATCCTCATGCGCTCGGGCCTGGGCGTTCGCCAGCACGTCGGCGCTCACTTGATGAGCCATCCGGGTACCGCTGTTGCGGGCATCTATCGCGAACGCGTAGAGCTTTGGAACGGCGCAACGCAATCGTACGAAGTGGACGAATTTCGCGACGCAGGGTTCAAAATGGAGGTCATTGGACTTCCTCTCGAGCTGGCCGGCGTGCGCCTGCCAGGATTGGGCGCGGAGCTCGCAAAGAATCTTGCCGACTACGGCCACATGGCGGTCTGGGGAGTGCAGGTGCGCGCAGAAGCCGAGGGTTCGGTGGCGCCGGCGATGGGCGGAACGCAGATCACCTACACGCCGGCCGCAGGCGACATGGAGCGCTTTCGCGAGGGAGTAAAGCGCCTCTGCGAGATGCACTTCGCCGCGGGGGCGGTGCGCGTGCACCCTGGCGTACACGGTGGACCGACGGTCCTGCATTCGATGGATGAGGTCCCCAAGCTCGACGGGCTCTCCGTTGATCCGCGCGCGTATTCGCTCCTCATCAGCCACGTGTTCGGGACGTGCCGCATGTCGCGCACCGCGGATGCAGGAGCCATCGATTTCCACGGCGCCGTGCATGGCGTGCGCGGGCTCTGGGTCGTCGACGCGTCCGTCTTCCCGAAGAATCTCGGGGTGAATCCCCAACATACGATCATGGCGCTGGCGATGCTCTTAGGCGAGAGAATCGGATAGCGCCCGGTCTTCGCGCACGAGCACGAACCAATTGTCCATGTAGCCGCTGTTCCTTTTGGCGCGCCCAATCGACACGTGCGTAGAGATTCCGTGCATCACGTCGATCGTTCCATAATAGACGAAGCGTCCGAGACGCGACGAGTTCGGAACGAGGGGAGGCCAACCGTCCGGTTTTTCTTTCGGGAGCAGGGTGTAATCGATATCGACCTCGCCGGGATCGGACGACGCGTGCGTGACGAAATAGCCGGGGCCGGTCACGGGCGAGAGCGTCTGAAAGTTAAAGCCGATCAAGATGTCCCCGGATTCGGGAAGCTTCGGCCGACAGAAGCGCTTCTGGAAATGGGTGTGGGCGGGTAGCGAGTTCTTGCCGTGGTGGATGACCTGCACGAGCGGCGGTACGCCGGGAGGGACGTAATCATCGAGAGTGATCGGACGAAACCCCTTCGCGGCGTCCCAGAGGGTGGCCATGTTCGGGCGCGTCCACTGCCGTACGGACCAAACGCGGCCGGCGTGCCCAAGTTCGTCGAGGTCTTTTGCGAGACGACGAATATCGAGATGAACCTCGATCAGGTTTTGGAGGTCCATGACTTGGCCCGACTATGGAGCAAGAGTAGCAGCGCCAGTCCTCCTGGCGTCCCTTGTCGCATTTATGGCGCGTCGTGCGTTGACCAAACCCCGGATTTTCGCTTACCAAAGTCGTTCGCGATGCGCCCGCACCTCCTCGCCGTGCCTGTCTGCTGTCTCTTGTCGTCCTTGGCCGCGGGTTGTCTCAAGCAAATCCTCACCGACGGGCAAATTGCTGCCACAAGACGCGCCTCCGTTGTACTCGACACGATCGGCGACTACGAACTCGCGCGATCCGCAGCGCAATCGGGGCTCGTCCAATTCGAAGGAATGCATCGCCTCGCGCCCGGCAACACAGATGCTCTGTTCATGCTTGCCAAGGGCTGGACTGGTTACGGCTATGCATTCGTCGAGGACGAGCTGGAAGCCGCGCAAGACGCCGGAAACGACGACCGCGCCGACTACGAGCGCAAAAGGGCGCGCATGGCTTACGACCGCACCGTCTATTACGGGCTGCAACTCTTGACGGCCCAGGCCGATGGCTTCGACCAAGCAAAGAAGAACGAGGGTTCTCTTTCCAAGTGGCTCGCCGATCACTTCGCGAGCAAAGACGACGTCCCGGCCCTGTTTTGGACGGGCTACGGTTGGATGGAGCGCGTCAACGTGATGCAAGGCGATGACGCGGAGGGGCCGGCATTCGTCGCAGAATTGTACGTCGGAGTCGCCATGGTCGAGCGGGCGGTCGCTCTCGATCCATCATTCGAACACTACTCGGGCGTCGTCGTTCTGGCCGCGTACCATGCGCGCACCGGCATGGCCGAGCTTGATCAATCCAAGCAGCTCTTCGACTTGGCGATGGCCAAGACCGAAGGCAAGACGCTCCTTGTGCCTTTCAACTACGCCTCGACGTACGCGTGCATGAAACGCGACGGCGCGCTCTACCGCGACACGATGAACCGAGTTCTCCAGTCTCCCGATCCAGACGCCGACCAACGCCTGACGAACGCCGTGGCAAAGCGTCGCGCCAGCCGTTGGCTCTCCAAAAAGCGCATCAAGGACCGATGCGGTATGGATCCAACGTAAACAAAGCCACACGAGGGACCGATGCTTCGTAAGTTCTCGACGATACTCTTAGCCGCTGCGCTGCTCTTCGTTGCAGCGAGTGCGCACGCCGTAACGACGCTCAAAATCGGTACGCTCGCCCCATCCGACTCGGTGTGGGGCAAGGAATTCAAGAGGTGGGCCACCGATGTTTCGAACGATTCGGGCGGCGCTCTCCAGCTCGATTTTCAGTGGAACGGGCAAGCCGGGGACGAAGTGCTGATGGTGCAGAAGATTCGCTCTGGTCAGCTCGACGGGGCCGCGGTGACGGCCGTCGGCCTCGCTCAAACGGGTGTTACCGACGTTCTCATCTTCCAGATGCCGGGCCTGTTCGCGAACTGGAGCAAACTCGACGCGGCTCGCACCGCGATGAAGGCTGACTTCGACGCTCAGTTCGAGCAGAAGGGTTTCACCGTTCTCGGCTGGGGCGACATCGGCGCGGCGAAAACGATGAGCATCGGATTCGAGGTTCACCGCCCGGCCGATTTGCGCGGCAAGAACTGCTACTTCTTGCCTGGCGATCCGATCGGACCGAAGATTTATTCGGCCATCGGCGGGATCAACGCGAAGCAAGTCACGGTGACCGAGATCCTTCCGAACCTGGCCAACGGGTCGATTACGATCCTCACGGTCCCCCCGCTCGCGGCCGAGCAGCTCCAGTGGGCGTCGCGCGTCACGCATCTCAATCCGGTGACCGTCGCCTTCGGCATAGGCGCCATCATCGTCTCGTCCCCCCGCGTGCAGAGTCTCCCGCAAAACCTGAAGGAGATTCTCGCCGGGCGCGGGCGCGAGGCGGGCGAGCGCTTGACCAAGTCCGTCCGCAACCTCGACGCTCAAGCCTTTGCCCGGATGAAGGCGAGCAAGAGCGTTTACGAGCCGACCGACACTGAGAAGGCCGAGTGGCGCGATCTGTTCTTTGGGGTGCAAAAGGAATTGCGAGGAGCGGTCTTTACGCCGGCGGTGTTCGACAAGGTGATTCAGTTGGCCAAGTGAGCACCGCGAAGGTTCCAGCGGAGGGCTGGGCAGCGCGCCTCAAGCGAATCGATGCCGCATGGCAACGGATCGAGGCGGTGCTCTGCACTGCCGTCGTCGGGGCGGAGATCGTATCGCTAACGCTGTGGGTGTCGCTCAGGGGCCTATCGACTGACTACGTGCCCGGCGCCAATGCTTCGGGGCTCGTCTACCGAAGCATGGTGACGGCGGCGCTGTTTGGCATTGCGGCGCATCTGGCGACGCGGCGCCGCAGACGCGTGTCGACCGCCCACCCGCCGCAAGGCGATGAGCGGGAGCAAAGACGCAGACGCATCGCGGTAACGGCAGCGGTCGTCATTGGGCTCGCGGCTGGCCGCGGCTGGGCTCACGCCGGTGTCGCGTACGCGTCGAACGTTCTCAACTGGCTCCAAAACGCGTCTGCTCTCATGCTCATCGGCGGTCTTCGCGGGCTCGTCACCCGCCTCACGCCGTGGATCGCGCTGCTCGGCGCGTCGATCGCGACGTCGCGCGGAAAACACATTCGCATCGATATCGTCCTTCGGTCCGTGCCGGCGAGACTCAGCCGGGCTACCGCGATCGTGGGACAGCTGGCGGCCGCGGTCATAAGCGTTTTGGCCGTCGTCGGATTCCTCGATTACATCAGCATCGCGGCATACCGCGCGCCCGCGGTCGCGCCCTGCGCGAATGACCCGACGAAGTCGTGCGAAACGACGCCGAGAGAAAAGTTAGGAGCGGTCACCCAGCACGTGGCTGCCGATTTTTTCTTGCTTGGGCGGCAGCTGTCGCTCGACTTCCAATCGCTTCCGAAGGTCATCACCGGCACGCCCTACGACAGGTGGATGACGGCCGCGGAATGGAACGACTGGCTCGAACGCGCGAATTGGACGGCGCACTTCGACAAAGCCGCCGTTGACGCTCTGCGGATGCCATCATCCGGTCCTTCGAACCCGCCGTCGTATCGGATACCGCAGGTCGCTGTGCCAGGGACGGGCGAGGAGGCGAGGGGACTTCTCGTCCGCGAGCTCACGTTCGTCTTTCCGCTGGGCCTTGCCGTCCTTTCGGTGAAGTTTCTACTGCGCGCGCTTCTCCTCCTTGCGGGTCGGGTTTCTTCCGATCCGGAGGTCGCTCACGAGGAGGAAGACCTTGCGCGCGCCCGATAGGCTGCTCTCGCAAATCCCGAGCGCGTCGCCGCGCGAGCGACGTCTTGGGCTCGCGTTCGCGTCGGCCGTCGTGGCATGTGTCCTCTTGGGGGGGGGATTGGCTGCGGGCGTCATCGCCGTTCTCGCTCTTCTAGGAACGCCGCTCTTCGCGATCATGGCCGGCTCGGCGGAGCTCTTGTGGCTTACCCACGCCGACGCGGCCTACCACCACTTGCGATTCCTTGCGCCGACCGTTCTCGACGAGCGGTTCGCCGATTCGCCCATCCTCGTCACGGTGCCCCTCTTTACATTCGCGGGTTACGTCCTCGCGGAGGCAAAGGCGCCCGATCGCCTGGTGGCGGCAGCGCGCGCCATGCTCGGATGGATGCCCGGAGGGCTTGCCATTGTTGCGGTCGTCGCGAGCGCAATCTTTACGGTCCTCTCCGGTGGCAGCGGCGTCACGATCATCGCGATTGGAGGATTGCTCTATCCGGCTTTGCGAAAAGCAGGGTATTCGGAGAATTTCTCGCTCGGCCTCGTGACCACGGGTGGCTCGGTGGGTCTCCTTCTGCCGTATTCGCTGCCGCTGCTCATCTACTCGCTGGTGGCGCACGTCGACTATGTCGAAGTGTTCAAGGCCGTCCTGGTTCCCGGGCTTCTCGTGATCGTCCTTCTTGCCGGCTATTCGGCGTGGGTCGGGATGCGGGAAAAGATCGCTCGGGAACCGCCGCAGCTGGCGAAGATGACAGCTGCTCTCTGGGATCTGAAGTGGGAGCTCGGGATTCCGGTCCTGCTCGGGGGCGGGTTGGCCACGGGGTTGACGTCGATCGACGAATCCGCGGGCCTAGTCGCTTTCTATACGGTTGTGATCGAGTTTTTCATCTATCGCGATCTATCGCTGAAGAAGGATCTCGTTCGAATTGCGAAGGCGTCGATGAGCCTTGCGGGGGCGATCATCTTGATTCTCGCGATGGCGAACGCGCTCATGAACTACGTCGTCGATCAACACGTGCCCGCCAGAGTGCTCGATTTCATGACGGCGGCCGGCATACGGCACATGGGCCAGTTCTTGATCGTGATGAACGTTTTTCTTTTGGTGCTCGGAATGCTGATGGAGGGATTCAGCGCAATCCTCGTGGGCGTCCCGCTGATTCTTCCGTTCGTAGCGAAGCTCGGGGCCATGAATGCAGCGGAGAAGATTTCGCCCTTTCAGCTGGCGATGATATTTCTCTTGAACCTCGAGATTGCGTACTCGATGCCGCCGCTCGGCTTGAATCTGTTTATATCGAGTTTCCGTTTCAATCGTCCCGTGGCGAGCCTGTACCGGCTCGTCATGCCTTTCGTGGGCATCCTGGCCTTCGGATTGGCGCTCGTGACCTACGTGCCATGGTTCAGCAACGTCGCCATCGCGGGCGATCTGGCCGCGGCGCGGGCGAAAGCGGACAAGGAAGGCGTGCCGCCGCGCGACGCGTGGATGATGGAGTGCGTGCAGGAGGACCCAACCAATCCGCAACCGTGCACCGGCGCCGATATGGCAGCCTTTCCCGAGGGCAAGCTTGCTGCGCCGGCGCCGGCGGGCGGGGGCGCAGGGGGAACGGTGGACGACACCAGTCCGAATGGCGGGATTGACGCAGGCTGCAATCCTGATTTCGACGATTGCACGGACGCGGGTAGCAAGTAACGTCGCTTCCTCATGGCCATCTACACGCAGGCGTCGATGGCGTCGTTCTTCGAGCCCGCGCGTCGCATGGTTTGGTATGATCCAGACCTTCTCGGCAACTTGCCGGGGCATCTACTGGAGAGCGGCTGTCTGAGTAATGAACCCCTCGAAGACCGCTTCGCCTTCGTTGTGTTCGCGGATGACCTGCTCCCGTCGGAGGCGCTGATCGGAGGGCACGAGGTCGTCTGGCACGTCGGTGTGGTCGTACATCATTGCGAGGACGCGAACCATTGATCGCTCGCCATCCACCCAGCCTCGCGCGACGCCTTCGGCAAGCCATCGTGGCTGTTGTGGGCGATCCGAAAGGACGAGGTCCACGAGTGCCGCCAGACATGCGGTCCCCCGCGCGTGCGCCAAAATGGCGTTGAGCAGAGGAATTGGAAGGGCGTGAAGATCGAATCCCTCCCAATCGGCTCTTTCAGCGTCAGCGCCCGGTGCTGACCGGGCGTGTTTGCTAAACCGCCCGGAGATGACCGCACCGATCCGAATACCCTCGAGCAGATGCGGAACGATGATGGCGCTGTCCTCTGGAGTTTTTGCGGCCGTCGTCGATTGTCGATGAGCAAGAGGACGTTGATGTATTCCTCAATACGCTGATGTTGTTGGGGGCCATCGATCGCCATGAATTGAGCACTCGTATTCCCCGTCTTCTCGCGAGCACACGCCGCAGGTTCGGTAAACAAGCTCGATCTTCGCATCCTGATAAGCGCGCCATGGGTCGGCTCGCCTGTTCTTGGGCAGTCCCTTGTCCTCATCCTTAAGGATCCACGCGATGCGCGCCCTACGCAGCACCTTCGCGACCCGCTCGTGCTCGGTGTGCTTAGCGTCCTTGGCGAGGGCCACGAGATCCCAAAAGAGGTCGCTTGCGGGCACCATGTGCTCCCACTGGAAGACCTCGCGGCCCTTGTCGAACTTATGCTGATCGTTCCAGTGGAATTCTCGGAGGTCGGCAATGTCGTTTCGCAGCGCTTCGTCGCACGCGGCCTTCGACACATTTCGAGGTGCAAAGTCCTCAAGTTCACGGCACAAGTGCTTTAGCAGCGATGCGTACCATGCCTGAAGGGGCTTGCTGCCCTGGTGGCGGACATAGTTGGCAAGCAGATGCGTAGCCGTATCTGCGAGATCTTCGACGAGGTCTTCCATCTGCGCCCCCGATTCGCGAATCATGCTCCGCCTGCGCATCTTGGCTGTCAACGGGTATCGGCGGGTTCGGTGGGGTTGCGCTTCGGCCGCAGCGAGCGAGCGTCGTGCACGTACTCGTGCCGCTCACCTGGGGTGGGCGATTCCAGTGACAGCCCCCCCCGCAAAGGCTCATTATGCTTCCTTTCGCAGCTCACCAGAACCCTTGCGCGCCCGCCGACCTTTGCATGCCCCATTCGCCGCTCGTACCCGAGTGGCTAGTTTTTTCTCGAGCAACAACTTGCGCTCTTGTGAGCTCGCGCGCCCGACAAGATTGCTCGGGACCGGCGAACGCGTCGGACTTGGGCCCAAAGAGTCGACTTTCCTCTTCGAGCGTACCGCAGTCCTAAGCGCAGCTCTTTAGGCGACGGCTTGTAGGCGCAGCCAGCCCGTGTGGCAGTGCGACGACGGCAGTGAAGACGACTTTAGCGTGGCGTGCGCGGACGATGTCGCCGATTGCGTCGTTCAACTCGCTCAATCCGCTTCGGCCGATTGCCGTGTGCCGACGAAGTCGTCGATCATGACGTTCAAAGCGCGTAAGTGTCGATCGCCCGCTCGACGAGGTTGAGAAACGCGCGGCCTCCGCCTTGTCGCAGGAGTTCGAGCGATGGAAACGGGTAAAGACATGGCGCGATCACACGCCCGTCGCGCTCCCACGGATACTCGGCGTTCTCCGGTACGGCTGCAGGATCGATTGCCGGGGCGAGCTTCTCGATTTCACGCGCGAAGGCGCGCGCTCGCGTGATGAGCCCGCGCAGCTGAGCGTCTTTGCCCCGATACTCCTCCTTGAGCACGGCCGCGAAGAACGGACCGACGAACTTCGCGAAGCCGGTGTGCTTCGACAGGAGATCGTCCACCGGCGATTTCGTGTCGCGCAGGCGGTAGGCCTTCGCGAGTTTTTCGCAAGCCATCTGGAGGTAGTGGAGCTCGTGGCAAGCGGCAACGTCGCCTCTCTCCGCGAGAAGGCGATAGACTCCCCAGTCCGACCGGGGTTGAGCGATGAACGCTACGGCGAATCCTCGCCGCCGCTCGTCCTCGTTCATGCCGCTTGGGGGCGTTCGAATAGCTGCATCTTGGTCAGCGACCAGCCGGCCGGGAGCTGATCTCGTTACGCCGAATGCGCTCATACTCCTCCGGCGTGACCTCGGCGATTACCGTCGGGAATGGCACGGAGGTGGAGGCGGCGAACGCGTAGGGCTCGACGCTGCCAGTCGCGACCGTGGCCGCGTTGACTTCGAGGAGCTTGATAGGCTCATCCGGTGCATCCTCGTCCTCCACGACGATTCGGATGACCTGCTTCAGATCAGGCTCCACGCCGAAATGCCACTCAGCAAGCTCGCGCGCTGCCTCATCCTTCGTCCGCGCCATGAGTGCAGGATAGCACGCGGACGCAGCCGTCCGTCCCAGTCAGGGGCGGCGGCCCGCGGCCCCGCTTTTTGGTGCGACATGCAATGCGACCCCTCTAGAGCGGCCGATGAGCCGAACATGGTTGTCGCCGGTCTTTTCGCATGGCGAGGGGAAGTCGACGGGCATCGCTGGCCCATGTGAATGGGGGGCTGGACAAGGCGACAACGATCGCGGGGATGGTCGCCTGGGAGCGCCGCGTCAGGCGACAAGGGTCGCGATGATTGTCGCGCAGAATCGAGGGGCCGAGCGACAAGGTTGGCCTCCGTTGCACGGGCGCATTGGAATGGCACCGTCGTACTACATGAAGTAGTACCAAAGTATGACACAACGCAAGGAACGGCTGACCGTAACGGTCGACCCCGCCCTGGTGCGGGCCGGCGGCAAGGCCGTCGCAGCTGGCCACGCCGAGTCATTGAGCGGATGGGTCAACCTCGCGATGGCAGAACGGGTCGCCAAAGAGCTAAGGCTTCGTGCAATGGCCGACGCGGTGGCCATGTACGAGGCAGAATTCGGCCCCATCTCCCAGGCGGAGCTCGTCGCACAGGAACGAGCGGACCGGCGATCGGCGATCGTGGTCCGCGGAGTCCGTAAGACCGGCGCACGAGGGGCGCGCCGCAGGGCAACGTGAAGCTCGTGTTGGACAGCGGGGCGCTCGTCGCACTCGAGCGCTGCGACCGCCCCATGTGGCGCCGCTTTAAGGCGAGCCTTCTTGCCGGCAAGGTCCCCGTCTCGCACGGTGGAGTCGTGGGGCAAGTCTGGCGTGCACGAGGTCCGCGCCAAGCCTTGCTGGCGAGAGCGCTTGCGGCCGTTGAAGTGCAAAGCCTCGATGACTCTCTCGGCCGAGCAGCCGGCGAGCTCATGGCACGCGCTCGGAAGAGCGACGTTATCGATGCAGCCCTCGTTTTGCTGGCGGAAGATGGAGACTACTTGGTGACTTCCGATCCTGACGATCTGAAGGTACTCGCTGCCGTGTCGGGGCGTCACCTGGAGCTGATTCGGACCTGAGAGTTGATGCCGGCACCCGATGTGGCCAAGGGCTTGCGGTCTGCGCCCGAGTTGTCGGATGCTCAGCCACGCGCGCGGGCTCATGAGTGCGACGGATGCGTCTCTCACCAACGGGAAGCCGTCGGTTTGCTGGAGGCGTGCGCCGTTGAGCGCGAGCCACATACGTCCTTGCGGTACCAGCGAGCCCTTGAACGCAATGCGGGCAACTTTCACCGCGAGGAGTACGTCCTTGAACGCGAAGCGGGCAGCTTTCAGTGCAGGGACTCCGTCCTTGAACGCAAAGCGGGTAGCTTTCAGTGCAAGGAGTCCGTCCCTGAACGCAAAGCGGGCAGTCTTCACACCAAGGAGCGGGTCGTTGAATGCAAGAGACGCATCATTGACGCTCAGGGAGTGCCCATTGAACGTAAAGCGTGCACTCTTGCAGCGGAGGGGCATGTCCCTGAGCGCGAGGGGCGCATCATTGACGCTGAGGGCTGCGTCCCTGACGCGCAATCGGTATTTCCTTTGCCACAATCGCTCCGGATTGTGCTTGAGGGGCGCATCCCTTTCGCCGACGGACCCATCGCTCTGCGTAAGCCGTGCGCCCCTCGTCAGCGTCAATGATATCGCCCTTGCGATCGAAGGATGCGCCGGTCAGCTTCAATGAGGTGTGATTGCGCATCAATGATTCACGCCTCAGCGTCAATGCTGCTGTCCTCAGCGTCAATGCTGCTGTCCTCAGCGTCAATGCTGCTGTCCTCAGCGTCAATGCCATGCGATTTGTGCGTCATTGATCCTCGCCTCAGCATCAGTGCCCCTCTCCTCGGCATCAAGGATACCCGATTCGCGTTTCAGGATATTCGCATGAGCTGTCACGCTGCGCGGTGGCTCCTCGCGGGCTGCCGTCTCAGGCTGCTTGATCGACCACCCCCGGCTTTCGACGAAGAGCCATAAGGATGACCCTAGGGGCGAAGGGCGCCGGCAGCGCGATAGCCCTGCGCGGCGTTGGCGATGCACTCCGCCAGGTCGTACTTCGGCGCCCAGCCAAGCTCGGCGCGCAGGCGCGCGCTCGAGCAGAGAAACGCGGGCGCCGTCATCTGCGCGTATTGTTTTGCGTCGAGCCGATTCTTGAAGCGGAAGACGGCGGCTGCCGCCGTGGAAACGCGCATCAGTGCGTACAACAGCCATGCGGGCACGGGTACGACGAACACCCGCCGCCCCACCGAACGCGCGAGCTCGCGCCAGAGTTCACGCACGTTCGTTCGGGAGGGGTGGCTCGCGTAATAGCAGAACGAACCCGGTCGCCGATCGCTTGCCATGAGGACGATCGCATCGACGAGGTCTCGCACGTCCACGAAGCTCAGCCCCTGCGGCTCTCCTGCTACACGGAAGCCGATCCCGGTCCGGGCCGCGCGAAACAGTGTGAGCGAGGCGTCGTCGCCCGGTCCGAGGACAATTGGCGGACGAAACGTTGTCGTGGGGAACGGCGCCTCGCGCACGATCGCCTCTGCGCGCGCCTTCGCCTTGCCGTAGGGGTCGACCGGCCGGCAGGGATCGCTCTCGGTTAGCTCGATGGCCCCGCGGGTGGGACCGCCCGCCGCGAGCGACGACGTGAAGAGCAGGCGCTCCGGCTTCCAGGTCTGGCGGCCGAGACACTCGACGAGCCCTTTGACCGCGGCGCAGTTGACTGCTTCGTAATCCGCGGCTTTGTCCGCCGTGACGACGCCCGCCAAGTGGATGACGACTTCGGACGCCGGCAGCTTGGTCTGCGGGTCGGCGAACACCGATAGGTCGCCTTGCAGAAGCTCCACTTCGCGAGGAAGCCCTGCCGCCTTGCGCTGGGATCGCACGAGCGCGACGACGTGGTCGCCACGCTCGATGAGTCTTAGGCACAAGTGCCGGCCGATGAAGCCCGTCGCTCCGGTCAGAAAGACGCGCACGAGAGTATTGATGCTGCACCCGATGGCGGGTGTCGGCAACCGGGCGGGTTCGCGGACGATTCACTTCGCGAATCGGCGTACTCAGTGCTAGTGCACGAACACAGTGACGTGGCTACTCGACATGCCCCACGCGCAGGCGCGCGCCCTTCTGGCGGCCGGCGCACCTGTTTTTCTTCCCGTAAACCCCGTCGAATACCACGGGCCGCACCTTTCACTGCACAACGACGGGCTTGTCAGCCGCGGCCTCGCTCGAGACATTCACGCGGTGCTGGCACAATCGGAGGGCGATTGGCCGTGTCTCGTGACGAGCGACTTGGAAGTTGGTGTTGACCCGTGTCCAGGTCCAGGAACGCGCGCGACGCCGTTCCGCCAAGTGCGCTCGCTCGTTCTCGAAGCGTGCCGGCGACTCGTCGAGCTCGGGGCGCAGCGTGTCGTCCTCGTCACCTTTCACGGCGGTCCTCTGCATAACCTCGCCCTCGATGCCGGCGTGCGCTGGCTGACGGCGCACGGCGTGCGCGCGCTCGCGCCGTTGAACCTTCTCTTGCGCGCGATGCTCGACATCCGTGCAGAGAACTATGCGGACGTGTATGCCACGATCCCCGACGGCGCCGAACGCGCGGCCGCGATGGCGGAGGCGCCGACCGACTTTCACGCGGGACTCTTCGAGACTTCTCTTTCGCTGCATTACGCGCCCGACTCGGTTGACCCGAACTACACGCGGCTGCCCCCGTGCCCCCCCATCGTCGCTGACCGCGCGCTGCTCGCGGCGAGCCGCGCCGCCCAACGGCTTGGCCGATCGCAGCTGGCCCGGGAGCTGCAATTCGCCGCGACCGGGAAGGGCTGGTATGCGCTTCGGCCGTTTCCGGCCTACACATCGCGGCCCCATCTGGCATCGCGCGAGGCGGGGTCTACGATCGCGCAGTACATGGTGCGGGAGTTTGCCGCAACGGCGGCTCGCGTACTGCGAGGCGAGGAGGCGCCGCCGGCACCCATCATGACTTGGATGGTGCCTGTTACGTTGGGAGGAGGGGTGTCTACGGGTTCCGTTCCGCTCGATGCGATCGCCGTCCCGGCTTTAGGCTTCTAGGACTCTGGGCGACTTTGAGCCAGATGAGGTGGACGGCAGCCACGCTTCTCGTTTTGGCGCTGCTGGTAGGCGCCGCACCCGCGCACACGCAGGATCTGCGGCAAATGCGGCAATGCGAAATCGACACGCGCGCAATTGCGGCGGCACTCGATGCCGACGCGCGGCGCACGCGCGTCTGGTACTGGGCGTGGATGGCGACGGGCACGGCGTTGCTCGCCGGCCAAGCAACGCTTGCGCCCCTAGTTCATGGCGACCAGCGCCTCGAGTTCGTCGTGGGCGCAGCGACGAGCGTGTTTATCCCCGCCATCTTGATTTTGCATCCCCCGAGCGTTCTCAATGACGCTCGCGTTCTAGACGCGCGGCTGGACGCCACCACGGTGGATCGCCGGCTGGGCGATCCTTGCATCGCGCGGGAGCGTGCCCGCGAGCTTCTTGCGCGCGATGCGGCGGACGAAGCATTGGCCACCGGCTGGATGGCGCACTCCTTCGTCATCGGTGGCAACATCGCTGTCGGGCTTCTCTTGGGGCTGGCATTCCACGACTGGTGGGGCGGCGCGAAGCAGGCGCTCGGAGGTAGCGTCGTCGGAGAGCTTCAAATCCTCACGCTTCCGGCTGGAGCGTTGACTGCGAGGGGACTCGGTTTCGAGGGAAGCTTCTGACGGAATGCGTCGGCCGCCGCGTTCGGCGGCTCTGCGTTCGGAGGCTCCACCGGCGTGCGCGGGAAGCCGTCGTCGCGCGATACCTCCGCCTGGATCGCCTTCATCGCGGAAAGGACGAGATGGTCGCGCCATGGCCGCCCCACTACCTGTACTCCTGCGGGCAGTCCTGCGCTGCTGTCGTCGATTGCCGCCGCCCGGCGCGTCAGCGAATCTTCTCGAAGGCTCGACCACACCCCGGCAAAGCCGGAGGAGTGCGAACCGTTGAGACGACGTGCTTCGTCCGGGCGCACCCGTGTCACAGGAACCGTACCTGCTGGGAATTGCGCCGCATTGAAGAGGATCGAATAACTCGACCCGAGCGTGAAACCTTTCGACGCGCCATGGGGCAACGCGCACGTGGCGTACGGGGGACACAGGAGAAGCTCTATTTGCTGCGCGTCCATGGCGCTGAGCAGAGTCGCTCGGTAGTTGCGCAATCGTTCGGTAAGCCGCCAGAGCTCGCCTACGGTCTTTTGCCCCATCGCCTCGAGCATCAGCGCGAGGCTCTTTTGGCCAACGGCCGCCGCGGCGCGCGCTGCAACCAGGCGAGC
>WNFJ01296660.1_pt2 | contig 15564 bp, 21 predicted proteins | sample 5400461 | NCBI WGS metagenome assembly WNFJ01 (sample SAMN13153349, study PRJNA577476) | soil metagenome | isolation source: 115 cm saprolite on Douglas fir-dominated hillslope | place: USA:California | collected 2013-09-17 | reverse complement strand
CAACGGCGCACTCATAGGATGATTCGGGAACTCCGCAATCTCGGCTACCGAGTCGAACCCGTGGTTACTACATTATGAGAGGAGAGTTTTCGACCCTGCAATTCGTTGACCAGCCAGTCGCGTTCGTCGAGAGGAAACCAGCGCGCCTGCGCAGGCCAGTCCGTCAGATAAAAGAAGGTAATGATCCCAAATACAATGGCAGGAATTCCCTCCAGAATAAAGAGCCACCGCCATCCGGCCACGGACCACCAATGGACTCCGAGCAGCCACCCTGCCACGGGCGAGCCGATCAAAGAGGCGGCGGGAACAGCTGCGTATAAGCAAGCGATGGCCCGGCTACGCTCGCGCATGCCGAACCAGTGTGTCAGATAAACGATCATTCCCGGGAAGAAGCTGGATTCGGCAATCCCCAGAACGAAGCGGGCAGCATAGAACTGTCCGGCGCTGTGTACAAAGCCGGTCAGAATCGTAATCGCCCCCCACGAGATCATGATTCGTGCAATCCATTTCCTTGCGCTCCAGCGTTCTACGATGATTGCTCCGGGGATCTCAAACAGGACATAAGTCACATAAAACATGCCTACCCCTAAACCATAAACGTGGTCACTGAAGCCCAGATCGGCGCTCATTCTGAGGTTGGCAAAGGAAACGTTGACACGGTCGATGTAGTTCACGATGTAGATGAGAAAGACAAAGGGCAGCAGGCGGTAAGCGACTCGCCGTCTTGCTCGCTGGCCGACCTCACTCGGCTCGGTCTTCGTCACCACTGTAGTTCCATGCGAGTTCATGGGAAAAGCTCCGGCTTCTGCAGCACCGTCTTATACTCAGCTCAACTTCTTCGAGACGTAGACGAAGCGAGAAAGACGGCCCTCTCTAGCGAGACGAGCAGCGACAGCAAGGAACTCCTGCTCGGCGTCAAACGTCTGATTGCCTTCGATCTCACGCAGGGGAGTGCTCCTCGATGCGCGGGCCACTAGCCTTGCCTCGGCAACCTTGGCCATGTTCGCCGTCACATCCTCACACACCAGCAACCGCAATCCGCACTGCGCAATGACGCGTTCGTCATAGCCTTGCGGAACCAACAAATAGAAACCCGCAGAACTGCGTACCGCGATTTCCTCATTGGTAAGCTCTCCGGTCACGGTGATGGGATCGGTGAACAGCAGTCGTCCGCCGAGCTTCAGCAACCTGACCCACTCCGCAATCACCTGTGGCCGGTCGGGAAATTGGTTGATGGCGTCAATACACGTGATGGCGTCGAAGCTGGAGTCGGAAAATGGTAATGGCCCGGTCGCATCTGTGGCCCGAAACTGGGCTCGCTCGGCCAAATCTCGCTGGGCTGCAAGTGAGTTCGCAGTCCTGACCGCCTGTTCATGGACATCAATGCCGACAACAGAACAGCCGGTGGCAGCCGCGATCCGCAGTGCCGGGCCTCCGGCTCCACACGCGACATCCAGCAGCCGCTTCCCGGGAGAAAGATCGAGCCACTGCAGAAACTTGTCCTGCTCGTCTGAGGTGTGCCAACTGTTTTGCCCAATATCCTCGCCAAAAGCTTCACGACGGATCTGTGCGTACAAGTCTGTTTGAAAAGTACCGTAATTGGCGTTGTAGTGACTTGCGGAAAGAAGCGAGTTGGATTTGCGCATCGGGACCTTCGCCAGTCCGATTTAGAAGTTTTGGCTTTTCTGGAGTCTGAAAGCGAGGAGAAATTGTACGCCTTCCGCGTGGACACTATTCCCAGTCATGACGCTGAGCGTGGCAGGTGCTCCCATTCCGGGCGGTTTGTCGCCAACCAGAAGTTTAGGTACTCCGCCGGAACCGTGCTCGAAATGCGCGAAGCCTGACGATAGCCTGTGCTATGTCAGGAAGCTTAAGCCGCGTCGATTAACTTCATCATCTGCTCGGAGTAGCGCTGGCCGGCTGCAGCCCCGTAAGGAAATATCTCATTAATGAGCAGCAAGTCATCCACTGTGAGCTTCACATCCACGGCACCGGCATTCTCTTCCAGGTACTTTCGCCGTTTGGTTCCCGGGATTGGAACGATGTCTTCGCCTTGCGCTAGTACCCAGGCCAGCGCCAGTTGGGATGGTGTGCAATTTTTTTCTTTTGCAAGCTCCTCAACTTTGGCGGCCAGATCGACGTTCTTCTGAAAGTTCTCGCCTTGAAACCGTGAGATGCCGCGGCGGAAATCGTCTGGAGCAAAATCCTCGAAGCGTTTGATCTGGCCGGTCAGAAATCCACGGCCCAGCGGACTGTACGCCACAAAGCCAATGCCAAGCTCCCGGCAGGTCGCAAGAATTCCGCCTTCCGGGTCACGGCTCCATAGGGAGTATTCAGTTTGCAAAGCGGTGATGGGATGAACTTTCGCTGCCCGGCGCAGAGTTCTCTCGCTGGCTTCGGAGAGCCCGATGTGTCGGATTTTCCCTTCCCGCACTAACTCGGCCATCGCGCCCACGGTCTCCTCAATCGGCGTGTCGGGATCGACGCGGTGCTGATAATAGAGATCAATGACATCAATGCCCAAACGCTTGAGGCTTGCGTCGCAGGATTTGCGGACGTACTCGGGTCGCCCACTCACTCCGCGTGCTTTTGGATTGTTGAGATCGCGAACGATGCCGAATTTCGTGGCGATCACGAGTCTGTCGCGCTTGCCGCGAATGGCGCGACCGACTAGTTCTTCATTCTTGTAGGGGCCATAAACATCCGCAGTATCGAGGAAGTTTACGCCGAGTTCAATGGCGCGATGAATGGTAGCAATAGATTCATTTTCATCGCCCGGTCCGTAGAATTCCGACATACCCATACAGCCGAGTCCGAGAGCTGAAACCGTGAGGCCACTCCGGCCGAGTTGGCGAGAATACATAGCTGTGCTCCTAAGAAGAATTGCATTTTTTAGATGTTCCCATGGTAATCCCGGGCGCAACCTTCTTGCACGTCCCCGCAGTTAAGGAAGCTGCAGATCGAGTGCATAGATTTCCTGGGCGCTGATGTCGCGGACGAATACCGGGGTGTCGCCGGGCGCGAGGCCAGTCCAGGAGCCCGGACCAAATTGACTGGGAAACATGCGAATTGTTTTCAGGTCCACGATAGTTTCGAGCTTTCCATCAGGAACATGCAATCGCCGATAAGCAGAGTTTGGCTCAAGCGCGGTATCGAAGTACAGGTAATGACCATCTGCTGACCACGCGAGATAGGCAAGAAAATTACTGTGTGTCAGCGGCCGCCACTGTTGCGCTTTTACGTCCAAGAGCAACAGCTTGCTGCCGTCAGCTGACAATCCCGCTATATAGTGTCCGTCCGGCGACCAACGCGGCCCGAACACCGCTTGGGAACCGGGCAGCCGCGACATATTGCGGGTTTGCAGGTCGAATACCTCAATGAACGCGATCCGGACGTGTCACCGCGGAAGGGCAGCGTGCCAGTGGTCATCTCGTACAGGACGGCCCCAAAGGAGAACAAGTCGGTGCGGGCGTCGAGCTCCTTGCCCTTGATCTGTTCGGGCGACATGTACGCGACGGTACCTAACGCGACGCCGGGGCTGGTGAGATGCTCCTGCCCAATCGTGGTTGCGGCGGTGGCACCGATCGCTTCGGCTACGGAATGCACCTGCAACGACTTGGCCAAACCAAAGTCGAGAATTTTGGCCTGCCCACGCGCGGTCACGAAGATGTTCGCGGGCTTGATGTCGCGATGAACGATGCCTTTGTTGTGAGCGGCGTCTAAGGCATCAGCAATCTGAATCCCGAAATCGAACACAGATTCCATGTCCAGAGGTTTGCCCACAATTCGATGGGCGAGGGTGTGTCCTTCGAGGAACTGCATGGCAATGAAGGGTTGGCCCTCGTACTGCCCGAAGTCACAGACCGTGCATATGTTGGGGTGGTCTAGAGAGGAAGCAGCTCGCGCCTCGCGCTCGAAGCGTTCCAGAGCCTGGGATCTTTGGCCAGGCCTTCAGAAAGGAACTTCAACGCGCGTGGCGTCCCAGGCGTGTGTCCTCAGCCTCGTAAACTACACCCATGCCTCCGCCGCCCAGTCGGCTGACGATACGGTAGTGTGAGATAACCTTGCCGATCATTCGAGGGACTCGAACCAGAATGGCAATGCATGGTAGGCGGATATCGCCAAGCAAGTCAAGAAATTGCGCTTCACGGGTTCATCCACTTACGGTGATGAGGCGCTGGCTTCGAGGCCGTATCTCCCCGATTTCCGCAATGGGGACGCCCGCTGAGACGAGCGCCCGAGTGAGTGGAGCGGAGTATCGCTCCGGGATAGCAATCAACATGCCGCCTGCGGTTTGAGGATCGAAGAGGATGGTCTTGAGCTCTTCTGCGATCCCATCTTCGTATCGGACAACGCATTCGGTGAATTCGCGGTTGGCTGTGAGACCGCCGGGGATGTGGCCTGCGCGGATGCATTCCAGGGCACCTGGGAGAAGGGGAATGCGGCTGGAATAGAGCTGCATCGACACATTGTCAGATGCTAAGGCCATTTCACGGGCATGTCCGATCAGGCCGAAGCCGGTGATGTCGGTCATGGCATGGGCGGGAAAGGCGTCGTCGGTGGTTGGTCGTTGGTCGGTCACTGCGGAGCTTCGCTCCTCCTGGATGGCCGAGGCGCCCGTCCCCACATGGCCACCCGGCGCCACATGGCCAGTGGTGATTACTTCCGCCGCGGTTTTGTTCAATGCGGTCATGGACGCCACCGCGGCATCAATCCACGATTGATTCGCAACGCCTTTTTTAATTGCACTAGAGATAACACCTGTTCCTAGAGATTTGGTGAGCAGCAGCCGATCGCCTGGTTGCGCGCCACCATTTCTCAGAACTTTACCCGGATCAATCAATCCGGTAACCGCGTAGCCAAACTTGGTCTCGTCGTCGCGAATGCTGTGTCCGCCAATGATTGTGCATCCGGCTTCAATCATCTTCGATAAGCCGCCGGCAAGAATCCGCTCCAGGATTTCCAGGTCGCCTTTTTCCGGAAAGCAGACGAGAGCCAGCGCTGTCAGTGGTTTTCCACCCATTGCATAAACATCGCTGAGCGAGTTGGTGGCGGCGATCTGACCGAAAGTGTACGGATCATCAACCACAGGGGTGAAGAAATCTACGGTCTGGACAAGCGCGGAACCGGGGCCGAGTTGATACACTCCCGCATCGTCGGCGTGGTCGAAGCCGACAAGAACATTCGGATCATGCTGCCGGGCTAATTTCCCAAGCACCTTGTCCAGCGCCGCCGGACTCAGCTTGGACGCTCAACCCGCAGCTTTGACCGTCTGAGTAAGGCGCACGGTTTTCTTCTCGGACATGAAGGGAATTGTAGAGGAATTTTCGGATTGACGGATTTGCGAATTGCCGAATTTGAATTCGTAAATTTGCAAATCCAACAATTTGTAAATGTACCGATTCGGAAAGTTATTTCACTGTGAGATCTGTGATCTGCAGGTCGGGATAGGCCTGGTTCCACTGCTGACTTACATGCTCAAAAATCAAACGGAACGGCTTGCTCTGACCGGCGCTGAGCGATGAATTGGATAGGTCAACAGTGTCGAGATACGGACCGCTTGTCTGCAACACCTTAATCGGGACTTCCTCAATTTGCGCAACCTGGCCGTACAGGTCCTTGAAGGTAACACGCACAACCGCGTGGGTGAGCGTCTTGTCTCCGGCATTGGTCAGCGTGCCATCGACGTAAGTAACGTTCGCTCCTACAAAGTTCTGTGCTTGACTCATCTTAAGATCAGAAAACTTAAGCTTAGCGGCGTAGGGAGGCGGGCCTGACACCGTCTTGCGCGGCTCGCGAAGCAGCAGGGCGGCAACAACGGCCAGGGCCACTACAGCCGCGACAGCAATGATGATCGTGCGCCGGCTGGTATCACGCTCTTCGGTCGCCGGCGATGACTGGATCAGGCTGCCCATGCAACCCGATTATATTCTTGACCCGGAAACCGGGGCCGATTAGTACTATTCTCCGCCGACGGTGAGCCCATCAATGCGGATCGTGGGTGAGGCGACCGCGCCGCGAAATTCGAGGTCGTTAGCGATTTCTGAAATATTCAGGAACATGTCTTTCAAATTGCCCGCCACGGTGATCTCTTCAACCGGATAAGTGAGCTCTCCGCCCGAAATCCACAGTCCTGACGCGCCACGCGAGTAGTCTCCAGTAACCAGATTCACGCCCATGCCGAGAAATTCCGTGACATATAGGCCTTCCTTGACATCGCCGATAAGTTGCTGCGGCGTTCTTGGCCCTGGCTGCAGAAAATAATTTCCTGGGCCGATTCCGGGAGTTCCTGCGAGTCCGCGGGATGCATTTCCGGTGGTCTGCAGCCCGAGTTTTTTGGCCGTATAAGTGTTGAGCAAGTACGAACTGAGCACTCCGTTTTCGATGACCACGGTCCGCCGGCTGGGCACGCCTTCGCCGTCGAATGGGCTGGTTCCGAAGCCCCCGACTACGGTTCCATCGTCGATCACGGTCACATGCGAGGCAGCGATCTTCTGGCCGAGTTTTCCCGCCAGGAAGGAAGCGCCCCGATAAACCGAATCTCCATTCACGCCTTCAAAAATGTGTTCGAGGATCGAAGTGGCGACCAATGGATCAAAGACTATTGGGACTTGCGCAGTTTTTGCCTTGCGTGCACCCAGCCGCCGGAGGGCACGCTGGGCGGCGACTTTGCCAACATGCTCGGGGGATTCGAGCCGGCCAAGGTTGCGAGCGACGGAGTACCAGTAGTCGCGCTGCATTGCGCCGTTCTCATCCTGGGCGATCGGGACAGCCGCCACCGAACAATAAGAACGGCGGTATTCGCCGAGGAAGCCGTGAGAGTTCGCCAGAATCTTGTGCCCGGTGGCGGCATCGAACGATCCGCCTTCAGAGTTCTTTATGCGAGGATCGGAATCGAGCGCGGCCTTTTCGGCACGGCGGGCGAAGCTAATGCGCTCTTCACCTGGCAGCGAGTAAACATCGGCGGAATAGAGATCAAGATCGCCGGACAGCGAACCGAGCTGCGATGGATCAGGGATTCCGCCGAACGGATCTTCGGAGGTGATCTTCGCCAGTTCAAGCGCAGACTTCAACATGCGATCGAGACCTGCGCGGGAGAAGTCGCTGGAATACGTGCTGGCGGCGCGCTGCCCGTAAAACACTCGTACGCCGATGGACCTCGATCCAGCTTCTTTCAAGGTTTCGACTTGTCCCAGGCGGACCAGCGTGGAGAATTCGTCCCCTTCGCGGATGACGCACTCGGCGGCTGTTGCGCCGCCAGACATAGCGCGACCGACGATATCTTGGGCGAGTTCTTTCAGGTCAGTTTCGATTTGCGGTTCGAGAGCCGTCTCAGGCATAAGCAAAAGTAGGCAGGTGAGGGCACCTGCCCCTACAGATTCGTGCAGACCCAGACGCCCTCGTCTGGGCGGGCGAGTACTGCTCGCCGTTACTGCATGAAGCCGCCGGTTTCACGCTTGGCGGTTCCGCCTACGGTCAAACGATCTAACTTAGTAGTCGGCATACCCACGCCAACCGGAACTGCTTGGCCGTCTTTACCACAAGTGCCGATGCCTTCGTCCAGCTTCAGGTCGTTTCCCACCATCGAGACTCGCGTCAGCGCATCCGGGCCATTGCCAATCAGCGTTGCGCCGCGGATCGGTGCCGTCACGTGTCCATCTTCGATCAAGTAAGCCTCTGACGCCGAGAAGACGAACTTGCCATTAGTGATATCAACTTGCCCGCCGCCGAAGTTCACTGCGTACACGCCACGTTTCACCGAGCGAATAATATCCTCGGGATCGTCCTCGCCTGCGAGCATGTAGGTGTTGGTCATGCGCGGCATGGGAATGTGTTCGTAGCTTTCGCGGCGGCCGTTGCCGGTATCGGCCATACCCATCAGGCGCGCGGAGAGTTTGTCACTGAGGTATCCCTTCAAGATTCCCTTTTCGATGAGAACAGTTTCTTGGGTAGCGTGGCCTTCGTCGTCAACATTGAGCGATCCTCGGCGCCAGGGCATAACTCCGTTGTCAACGACGGTGCATTTTTCGCTGGCGACTTTCTTGCCGATAAGTCCGGCAAAGGCGGACGTCTGCTTGCGATTAAAATCGGCTTCAAGTCCGTGGCCGACTGCTTCATGAATCAGAACTCCCGGCCAGCCCGGGCCGAGCACAACTTCCATCTCCCCGGCTGGAGCTTCGCGAGCGTCAAGTTGAAGAATCGCCTGCCGCGCGGCCTCGCGGGCGAAGTATTCGGGAGTCTTCTCACCGAAGAAAAAGTCGAGAGCCACGCGGCCTCCGCCACCGGAGCTGCCACGGGCGGAATTGGTTTCGCTTTTCGCGATGCAGGAGACATTCAGGCGGGCCAGCGGCTGGGAATCTTCAGCGAAAGTCCCGTCGGAGCCAACGACCAAAATAGTCCGAAGTTCATCGGCATAGTTGGCACGAACTTCTTTGATACGCACATCGTGCGCGCGTGCCGCAGTATCAGCCCGCATTACGAGCTCGACTTTCGCGGTAATTTCTGCATCGACCGAAGGAAGAGTTACTGGATAAAGACTGCGTGCGGCTTTCTGCTGAAATCCTGCGCTCGGTGTTTTGGCCGGACCGCTGGCGATCAGGGCAGCAGTGCGCGCTGCGTGGAGAATGCGCGCTGGTGAAAGATCGTCGGTGTAGGCGTAACCGGTGCGCTCGCCGGAAATGACACGAATTCCGCATCCGGCAGAGATCCCCTGGGACGCAGATTTCACCATGGATTCATCCACCGTGAGCGCAGTCGAAGACAAGTACTCGAAATAAAGATCGGAGTAGTCGCCGCCCGCTGAGAGCGCTGCCGCCAGATAGCGTTCCAGATCGCGCTCAGTAAGTCCGTAATGCTGAAAGAAGAAAGCGTTTCTGTCCACAGTGATTTGATGTCTCCAGGTCGGGAAGGACTCGGGGATGACCCATTATCCCATATGGCCGTGTGGCTCGGACACTCCTGTCCGAGGCTGTTGTTTTTGAATTTGATTTCTGGCCGACTACCTTAATGCACTGCGAGGGCTCAGAAAGTCAAAGGCGTCGGACAGGAGTGTCCGACCCACACGTAATGTTCATTGCCTAGCGAACCCGCATTCTAGTCGGGAAGTCGAATGCTTCCATCTTCCGCGATCTGAAAGGACGGGTTCCAGGCTACCTCCCACAAAAAGCCGTCCGGATCGGAAAAATATCCCGAATAACCTCCCCAGGGGGCTTCCTGAGGAGGCTTGAGGAGCTTTGCGCCCGCCGCCTGAGCCTGTGCAAGAACCGAGTCCACCTCTTCACGATGACGGGTGTTGTATGCTAACGCCATCCCGCTGAAACCACGGCCGTCGGGGGCAATATTCGCATCCTTCGCTAACTCGTCCCGCGGATACAAGGCGAGAGCCATCCCTCCGGCCTGGAAGAACACGACGCCCTCAGCCTGGATCATAGAGCGCCGCCATCCCAGATGTTCATAGAATTCCCTGCTGCGCTGCAAGTCCGCTACTCCAAGCGTGATTAAGCTAACGCGCTGTTCCATGTTGCCCCTCCTTCATTTCCGCCGAGATGGCTGAAACCCCTTCTTTATATAGTCCAATTTATATAGTCCAAAAATGTTCATCCGTCACAGACATGGCAGCGCCTTTCTGGGAAACTAGCGTCCCATGACAACGGAAACTCTGGCCAGCACGCTTGAAGGATTTCTCTCCGGCAGCAGTAGCGCGGTGGTGATTGAAGATGGCGCGGTAGTGTTCGACTTGGGGCAAGCGAAATATTCAGTCTCGGGTGAAAGCAACAAGTGCCTGCTGCATCTCTGGTCGCAAGAACGGAACGTTGTCCGGCGGGTGCTGGATGTAGAAACCAAGGGCGAGACCTTGCGCGTGACAGTGCAGCGGATGGGGCAGGCGCGTCCGACGAAACTCGATATCTGCCGGGAGCGCGATCCACGGACGGCCTCAGCCAAGCGCGCAACACGTGTGGCATACCAGCGCGTTTTGGAGCGGGTGCTAAGAGGAAAATTTCCCGAACTGACGCTTGTCCAGATGAGTACTTCGATGGATTTGGAGCGATCATTTGGGCCAATCTATGCCCGAGGCCTGCTGAAGCGCGGACAGTCAGGGTTTGCGGTGCTTGGGATGAACCGGCAGGAACTGCAGTCTTCGACTGATGCGGCGCTGACATTTGGAATCTTATGGCTGGATGTCTGCCGGCGAGCGCAGGCTGGGAAGCTGGTGATCGAAGGCCTCAAGCTGTTGGTTCCCGCCGGATGCGCGGCGCTGGTGCGGGAGCGCATGGCGCATCTGAATCGTGACGCGGCGAAGTGGCAGCTTTCCGAATGGCAGAAACGCGAGGAGGAAATCGCGCGGGTGGAAATTTGGATCGCGGCAATATTTCGACTCGCCTGGTGCATTGTTCCGATGAGACCGAAGTCCACGCGCGGTTCGCCGAATCGATTGCGCTGGTTCGGACTCTGATGCCCGAAGCCGAGATGGGAATGCTGTCTCCGGCGGAAGTTGCGTTCCGTTGCCACGGTCTGGAGTTTGCGCGAGCGCGTCTTTCGGCAAAGCCAGGGAATTTCCGCAGTGTTCCTGAAATTGTGTTCGGTACTGGCTGCGCAGAACCAGTTCTCGACGGCGGAAACTTCCCCCAATTTGAGCGGCTGATTCGTAGCATTGGAGAGGTGCGCCATGCGGACGGGCCCAGGAGAGCCGGTGGTGGAGGCTACATCCTGAGCGCTGGCTGGAGTCGCTGGTCGTAAAGAATATTTGCGCGCTGGACGATCAGCTTGACCCGAGGTGGCGCTATTCGCAAGTGCCCGCGTTTTCCGCTTCGGACCGCGCCATGATCGACGTGCTGACGCTGACTCGCGAGGGGAGGCTGGCCGTGCTCGAATTGAAAGCTGACGAGGACATTCATTTGCCTCTGCAGGGAATTGACTACTGGTCGCGAGTGTCATTGCACCATTCGCGAGGCGAGTTCCAGAAATTCGGATACTTCTTCCAGCGCGAACTTTCGGCTCAAGCGCCGCTGCTGATAATGGTGGCGCCCGCCTTGCACGTACATCCCGCAACCGACACGGTGCTGCGATACATTGCGCCCGAGATTGAATGGACGCTGCTGGGAATTGACGAGAGGTGGATGAAGGAATTGAAGGTGGTGTTCAGAAAAAGACCAGAAAAGTCACAGCTCAGAACCGCAGTGTAGTTCTTCGTTTACCTTCGTGTTCTTCGTGGTTGATGACTTTGGATCCTTAACCAGGAAGGACACGAAGGAGGCCCGAAAGCATCAGCTACTTCCAGATTCCAAACAGTCTGCGCACGTCGATTAGCTGTCCGAGATGATGCGAATTGTGGTCCGCGACCAGCATTGCCTCGCGCAAGATCGTCTGGCCTTCTCCCCAGGGAATCTTCGCAAACAAGTCGGTTTTCGCGTCGTTGACCAGCTTCTTCATCGCGTCAAGATCGTGGTGAAACGATTTCACACTTTTGTCCCAGGCTGCCGCGTTCGGAGGCGAAGGGCTCTTTGGCCAGTGCTCCTCCGGCCATTTCAGAGTCTTGTACTTCGGGTTACGGCTGAAGTCCAGGATGTCCCGTTGGGCGATGCGCATATGCTCCAGCAGCATCCAGGCGGAATGGAGTAGGCCAGCTGGTTTCTCGCCGCGAAGTTTGGGCGGGAAGTCTGCGATTACGTCATCAAAGCTGGCATGAGCATGGCCGCCATCGAGAAGTTCGATGAGATGTTTGCGAAGGGATTTGTCGTTGGTCATAACGACGGGTCCGGAATCAAGGTGAGCGAGACTCGAGCGTGTAGGGGCAGGTGCCCTCACCTGCCCGTCCAAGTGTAGCTCGGGACAGAAATGGCGAGCAAGGCTCGCCCGCCCAGACGAGGGCGTCTGGGCCTACATGGCCTCGGGTGCAGCAGAAAAAGTTGCGAGCCCTTGCTCCTTTTCGCCGTGATACACCCGCCCGATTCCGCGGACGATGCGGCGCAACGGCCACATACCTTTTTCGTCGGCGAAGAAAATCTCTCCGATGCGGCTCGAGCGGTAGTACCAGCGCTTGAGAATCGCGAGATGCTCCATTCGTTCGAGGGAAGATTTAATTTCTGGGATCAAGAAGCTGTGAATGGTTTCTTCGATCCGCGACTCCATTGAGCCGGATCCAGGAGGAGGCTCTGTGCTGAAAGGAACTGGGCCGCTCAGGCTCCCTCTTGAAAAACGAAACACCGACACTGAGCCTGGCTGCGAACTTGGCTGTATTACGATCGCGGCCAGGCGGTCGATTCTTTTGACGATTTCTGGCAACTGGGCGAGAAGTGGTTTGAGCTTCTCGATTTTCGCGTGAATGGCGGCGGCGTCTTCGAAGGCCAGTTCGGTCGAGGCGTGATCGCGCGCCTGTGCAAGTTCTCGTGTCAGTGAGTCGCCTCCACTGTCGAAGAACGCCTGTACGCGGGCTACTTCGGAGTGATAGTCGGACTCGGTGCATCCTTTAAAGCAGGGTGCCAGACACATCTTCATCTCGGAATAGACGCAGCCGGGGAACGCTGGGTCGGGATGCAGGTCGTCCACGCAGCGGCGCATCTTGAAGAAATCGAGCGCATCACTGGCGAACTTCTCAGCGGCGGCGCGCGAGGGGAACGGACCGTAGTAGAGATTTCGAATGGAGCGACGGGCGTCTCGCCCGTCCAGCCGGGCGGGGACGCCCGGCGCTCCACTGGCGATCTGATAAATCGTTTCGCGGGAGGGCACGACTTCAGTCGTGCCGTTCGGGTTGATCAAGGACTGGGCTTTAGCCCCCGAAGGTTCATCCGGCTTGACAAACCTCACTTTCCCAAGCCGCGTCGTCACCGAGGCCCGTGGATACTCATTCTCCAAATGCAGCTTAACCAAGGCCGCGGGACGAAGCCTCAGGCGCGCAGCACAAGTCTTCGGGAAAGTTTCACGCAGGAGCCGATAGAGCAGGAATTGTGATTCGAAGTCGGAGCCAGTGACCGTGAATTCGACTTCATGCACGCGGTCGCGCAAGTTCAGCCGCTTGCTTTGCTCACGCGGCGGCCCGAGAAGACGCTGCAGCCGGCGTCGGAGATTCGCAGACTTGCTGACGTACGGCTCGCCTTCGCCTCGGAGCAAGAAAATCGCGGCAGCAGCCGGGAGTTCCTCAAAGAAGCTCTCGTCTTGATCCGGCGAGAATGTGAGTGCGCGGGCGAGCACAAGGACATTGTAGTAGCTGTGCGCCGTAGCACCCGCGAATCCCCCGATTGCACGATTCGATATTCCCTTTCGTTACTTGTGACTCTCCATTGACCACTGCACAATGCCCGAAACCGGAGGCCCTATGAGTAAAGCAATCAGAACCATTCTGAGCGTTATGGTCAGCCTAGCTCTGCTGAGTACGCTGACGATGGCCCAGGCTGGCGTGAACGCCGACAAAGATAAAAATGAGAAGGGACATCACAGCCACCTCGCAAAAGCGGCGTTCTGGCGGCATCACAAAGAAAGCGGCAAGAACACGAAGCCACCCCAGGCCCCACAGGTCTCTAATCACGCTCCTGCCAAAACTGCGCAACTAAAGCCAGCGTCGGCCAAGCTGTCTGCTGGCAAGACCGACCAGAAGCCAGCGCCGCACGCCACCAAGACGAGCAAGCCGTCCCTTAAGAAGGCACCCGCTGCGAGCAAGGCGCAGCCGCCACAGAAAACACAAACTCCTCAAACCGTTTCGTTAAAGCAATAACTTCCATATCAGAATGATGTCATCCCGAGCCCGTTCGCCGCAGGCGGACGGGAGAGGGATCTAACGTCAGCTTGTACTCAACGGTATCGTCCGGCAAAGCCTTAACCGGTGTGGGCACAGGCGGCATCGGTAATCCTGCACACTCCGCTAGCGATTCACTCGCCATCGTAAGGTCCCTCTCCTGGCTTTCAGCCAGGTTCGGGATGACATCAGTCACCTTTTTATCTTCACGAGTCGGCGCGAACGCGGCGCCGAATTACAGCCTGCACAAGACTCATTCTTGACGTAACGATAGAACCGTGGACGTCCTCGGCTCTTCCAATACGGTGCTTGGTAATCATCGATCCCGGGTCCAGAACGCATGAAGCTGAAGAAAATATGTTGTGACGGTTTGATCACGATCCCCGCGTGCCCTCGCCAGACTACCAAGTCCCCAGGCTCAGGCAGCTTGACTCTCTGGAACCCTTTGACGCCGGCGTAGAGGTCCGAAGAAGGCACATAGGCATAAGGGAACCCAGCTCGCTCGTAGATGGCATGAACAAGATGAGAGCAGTCGTGTTGAGAATTTCGCTGAACTCTGGCGTCGAGCGCAGCAGCAATTAGCGACAGCCGGTCGTCTTGATTCAGCGCCCGATCGTCATCTCCCTCGTCATTCGCACTCACACGTTGCAGGACGGCATTTGAAGCGCCCGGTTGCCGAGCCCCATCTTGTGCCCATAAGCAGCACAGGCAAAATCCGCAAAGCATGGCTAAGATCGTGGATTTCGCTCGCAGCGGCATTGCACCCATTCTGATGCCAAATTTGCGGTCTGAGCAGATTACGGCAGGGCTAGAGCGCTCCGAGTCGCCAGTAATGAGGCTAAGTTGGCCCGGAGGCGGTATCGCTTCGATAGGATCACCAAATCAGCATAGGAGCATCAGATCAAAACCCAATCCTGTGAAGGAATTCAGAAATGCCGTTAGGAAGCAGGATGAAGATGACGGGGCTCTGAGCGACGACGAGCGAATTTTGCTAGCGTGGAAGAGCGGCCATTTATGGCCGTGTACCCCCGCATTGTCAATAAAGCGGGCTTCAGCCCGAAGGCCTTAAAGGGCGATTCATGCAAGACAGGAGGACATATGGCAGCGCAGAAGGGCGATCTGAAGGACCGCCTCTCGCGGTATAGCGAGATTGACCTCAGCGTGACCGGCAGAAAGTCAGGACGGACTATCTCACAGCCGGTCTGGTTCGTATTCGAAGACGACAAGGTTTACCTCCTGCCGGTGCGGGGCTCGGACACACAGTGGTATAAGAACGTGCTCAAGAACCCGGCTATCCGGATCGATGCGCGCGGCACTGAAGCTGAATTCAATGCCGTTCCGATTCCTGACGCCAAACAGGTTGCATCCGTGGTCGAGAAATTCCGCGCCAAGTATGGGGCCAGCGATGTCAAGAAGTACTATTCAAAGTTCGACGTGGCCGTTGTCGCTCGGATGCAGTGATCCGCAGGGTGGGGAAATAGCGCTGGGGTGCCCCATCCTTCCCTGGTTTTGGGAATGGTGGGTATTCCGAGAACGAACCGCTCTGGGCAGTGGCATCGTCCAAACCCGCCCATCCGGCATTCTCCGGTGAGATAGTGTTTGTGTCAGAGCACGTCTTCAGACGTGCCGAACATATCTACAACTGATGTCATCCCGAACCCGTACGACGGAGGCGGACGAGAGAGGGACCTAACGTCAGCTTGTACCTACGGTGTCATCTGGCAACGCCGAAACTGCTAAATGAGCCGGCTTCATTTCTGATCCCGATGGCATCGTAAGGTCCCTCTCCCGCGAAAGGATCGGGCACCCGGCTTTTGATTTTTGTCTCGCTCTCA
>WNFJ01616720.1_pt1 | contig 15568 bp, 10 predicted proteins | sample 5400461 | NCBI WGS metagenome assembly WNFJ01 (sample SAMN13153349, study PRJNA577476) | soil metagenome | isolation source: 115 cm saprolite on Douglas fir-dominated hillslope | place: USA:California | collected 2013-09-17 | reverse complement strand
AGGTCTGTCCAGTGCCCAAGCCCTGCTCCAGCGCAACATTCCATTCAAGGGTGTATGGCAATCTGAGACTCGGATCAAACGCCGTTAGTGTTCCTTGGCTTGCATTCGGTGGAACGATTTGGAGCGGTGCAGCTGCTGCGGAGCTTAGAGGAAAGGTAAAACCACCGCTAGGACACGCGGGGTTGGAAGGACTGAAGCAGGACCTCATTGCCTTAAAAGGATATCCGGCCTGAAGAAGTAGATTACCTACCTCTGAACTCGCCAAGTCATAAAATACGCCGAATCCTCCCCGAACAACCGTGGCTCGGTCCTGGCTCTGAGAGAGTTGATAGGCCACGCCGAGCCGTGGTGCCACATTTCCATAGCGTGTAGTGAATGCCCGGGTTCCAGTCGGCGCCAGAGCCAACTGAGATAAGTCGCTTAGATTAAACCCGGTAACGGCCGATATGGAGGGCCCCTTAGCTGATGAGGGTGCAAAATCGACATCCCAGCGCGCGCCGTACGTTACGGTCAAACGGGGAACAACACGCCACGTGTCTTGAGCGAAGGCACCGAGGTTATTGAGCAACAGAGTGACGTCAGTATTAGCTTGGATGATGTTTCCGCTCAAAGTTCCATTTTCAACGGACGGGACATTGCGAGCTAAAACAAACTGGCTATACAAGAAAGGTTCCTTTGCCGGTGACAAGCGACGATAGTCAGCCCCGAATTTGACGTTGTGCGACCCCTTCTGAACAGAAATGTTGTCAACCAAGTTCACTTGCTGCTGTAAATTGCGTACGTTTGCTCCTTCAAAGTAAATGCCATTCCGGAGCCCTCCAACGCTAAAGATGAACTTAGCATTGTCGGCCGTGAAGGGACTAGGCAACGGTAGAGAGCTAAGCGGTACGGCACCGCCAAAATCATCAAGAGAATCCCGGCTTGAAGCGTCCGTTCTGCTGTAGTTGAAGCGCAGTTCATTGTTTGTTCTTGGCGAAAGCACCGAGGTCGAGCCGATAGTTACTTGCTGGGAAGCGATGCGGGAGGAAACCGGTGAACTTAGCGCAAAGGAGCCTCCTCGTTGAACAATCTCGGAAGGAGAGTAATTATAGCGCCCGAAGAGAGTCAGCTTCTCGCTCAACTTGTGGTCAATTCGCAGGCTGTACGCATCGAGCGTAGCAGGATTGGAAAAGCTGGCATTGAATTGAGCTCTCCCGTTACCCAAATCTGGTTGATTCGGATCAAACGGGAACGCATTCAGCAAGGGCTGCACCGCCGGGATGGCGTTTTGTCGCGCACTGAGATCCGGGACAGTTGTGAGTGCGGTATTTGGGAGCCGAAGCCGAAGTCCTTCGTAGGAAAAGAAGAAAAAGGTTCGGTCCTTTAGTATCGGCCCGCCAAACGTACCACCGAAATCATTCTGCCGCTCTTCCGATTTGGCAAGCTGTGGCGTCACGGCGGTGTTGAACCAGTTGTTCGCGTCGAAGATGTCGTTTCTCAGATAGTCGAAAACCGTGCCATGAAACTGATTCGTGCCCGAGCGGGTGACGATAGATATTTGCCCGCCAGGTGTCCGACCAAACTCTGGCGCGTACGTGGAAGTTTGGATACGGAACTCCTGCATCGCATCCACAGAAACCAAGCTGTTAGTTCCCCCAAAGACGCTGGTTGTACCGACTGCGCCAGCAGTCCCGGTCCCTCCAAAAATCGTACTGCTGCCCACATTTGCGCTTACTCCGTCGACTGTCCAATAGTTAGAGCTTGCCCGCTGGCCGTTAACACTAAACTGGCCCGAGTCTGATCCTCCACCCACGGTAACAACTACCCCTGGCGTGAGGTCGATCAGTGATTGAAAGCTTCTGCCGTTCATCGGCAGGTTCTCGGCAAATTGACGATCCACAACAGTGCTGACCGTCGCATCCGTTGTGTTCACCAGAGGCGCGCCAGCTTCGACGGTCACGCTCTGCGTGACAGAGCCGATTTGGAGAGCGAAGTTAAGCGCAATGATGTCTAGGACGTGGAGTTCGACGCCCGGCTTGACAATTTGCACGAAGCCTTGCTTCTCGACGACCACGCGGTATGTTCCGGGAGGAAGACTGGCAATCGTGTACAGACCGACCTCATTTGTCTCTGAAGAATGGACGATGTTTGTGTTCACGTTCACGGCCCGGACGTTCACTCCCGGCACGGGCAAGCCATTCGGGTCGGTGATGCGGCCGTTGAGCGTTGCCATTTCCTGCGCGAACGCGGAGGCACAATAAAAACCTGCAAGGGCGAGCGTAGCCAGCAAAAAAACAAATCGAGAAGAGTTTTTCATCCGAGGCAACCCCCACTTGCCGAGCATTGCTGCTTCTACGTCCAGAGTATGCCGATGAGACTTCCGAGTTGTGCCGCGGCGCCGGACGATTGCAGGCTAGAAGCCGGAAGTTCGACACAAGCCAGGAGTTAGGCGCGACAGAATAGAGTCGAAAACGAATTGATCGCGTCGATTGTCAGGCCAATCGGGTGGGAGAAATGAAGAAAGCGGAGGACAGTCTCTCACTCCACGGCCGGAGTTCGAGTTATGGATGGTTCGCTTGGCCAACGACGTAGGCGTAGAGGAGTTTCCTGCCTCGCGGTTCTTTGACGCCGTCAAGGCCCTCCGCGGTGACGAAGACGGAGTCGATTCCTTTCAACAAGGCGGGGTCGGTGACTTTCAAGACCCAGCGGCGCTGGTCGTGGTCGTCCACGGCGAATGTGCCCAGATTCCGAACCGAGTGGGCAACATACTCCCTCTGGCCCCAAGCTTGAAAAGTGTACTTCGCCGGCGTCAGCTTGCCATTCGGCAAGTCGAATGCGTAAAAGATCAGAGATTGCCCCTCGGCGTAGAAGACACGCCCGAAGGCTTTAGCGGCTTTCCCTCCGCCATCCACGTCATGCACATCAATGATATGCAGGTTGCGGGCGCCCATGAGTTGGCGTACGTCCTGGCTCACGGCCATCAACTGGCGTTCGCGCTCCAGGCTCGCACTCTGCTGCTGCAGGGATTCTGTAAGGTCGCGGACCTGGGCTTCGAGTATCAAACGGCTGGCGAGCTCATCCGCCTTTTCGCGATGCAGCTTTTCGTTGGCTGAGCGGAGGTCAGCGATGACCGCATCTTTTTGCTGGTGCGCGTTCTCCAATTCCACGCTCTTCGCATCCGCCTCGCCTAGTTGCGCGGAAAGTTTGTCCACATCGGCTCGCGCGGCGCTCAGCTGTAGTTGAAGCTTCAGGATTGACTCTTCCGATCCCGAACGCTCCCGCTTCATGCGATCCAATGCGATTCCTTGCCGTTCAATCGTCTGTCGAAGACCAAGTAGTTGTGCCCGCAAAGCATCGTCCTGTCGCGCGAATTGAAGCGAGTCGCTCGGCGGTTTGGTCGAAACAAAGAGTCCTTGATATCGATGGCTCGCCCACATGCCTAGAACCGCGATTACGCCCACTGCGGCGGTAGCCAGCGCGGGCCGCAGGTAGCGAACTTTCCAGAGAGATCGACTGTGACGGCTACGCGGCTGCATTGCTTCGGCGGAAAATGCAAGCCCATCTGCCTGGGCGCGCGCCAGGAAGCGGTCGCGGAGGTCTGGGTCCAACGACGGGCGCGAAAATGCGGACTTCACGCGCCAGCGAATGGGGTCCGCTTGCGGCAATTGGTGCAGGACGACGCGCGCGTAGCCCTCGCGAATCTCGCGACAGTCAGCGCACTCGTTCAGGTGCTGACTCAGCTCCCTATCCTCGTCGCGGCTGAGCTGTCCAATGGCAGCCAGCGCGCTTAGTTCCCGGAAATGCTCATGGTTTGACATGCGCCACACTCTCGGAAGCAATCGCTTCCCGCTTCGCTCCCGGTTCTTGACAGAGCATCGACCGCAATTTCTCTAATCCTCGATAGTAGTGATGACGGACGCTGTCAAACGATAGCCCGGTCCTATCTGCAATTTCGCTCATCGTGAGACCTTCATAAAAAGCGAGCTCCATGATCTCCTTCTGCGTCTTTGTCAGACGGCTGAGTGCTTGTTGCACCAAGCGTGCTGATTCGAGGACGCCCAGAGACCCTGCCGAACTCGTAGCCGGCAGCCTCTGAGCTGGGGCGGACTCCTCCGGCCGTTCGTACATCCCCCGAAGATTCAAATACTGCCGCCTGTTGAAACTGCGATGGTAGGCGTACTGGAGAATCCATATCTTAGTTGTGCCTTTGGCAGCATCGAATTGTGCCGCTGACCGAAAAATTTCTAAGAACACGGATTGCATCAGGTCTTCGGCTTCGTTGGAATCGCGCAGAATGCGCAGCGCAACGTTCATGACCAGACGATGGTAACGGTCGAAAAGGACGCCAAGAGCGTCATGGTGCCCCGCAGAGAGGTGCAACATCAGGGCTTCGTCTGACAGCCTTGCCAGCTCTCCGTACGAAAACGATTGCCCTCGCGGAGGGCTTTGGTCTTGGTCCAAGTCGCTCATGAAACCCGCGCAAGAGATATGCTAATCTTCTCGCGGAACTCCAAGTTACCCCTGTCTATATCACAGGGAGGAAATCTTCGGAAGGCTTCGGAGCAACAAATATTTGTCTATGGGGAGGGCACAAAGCCGCCTCCTCGTAGGCATACTTAAGAATGGTGGGATACTCACCCCGGCCCATTCGCTATCCTAGCATGTTTTCAGCAACATGCATGAAACCAGCATGAACAGTGGCGATTTCTACGATCTCGCCTTTGTCAACTCCTTCAACTGTTCCGCATAAATAGCGCCAATTTCGGACCGAAACAGACACCAAAGACACCAAGGCTCAGACTACTACTCGTTCTCATGAATCTCACACGAATCGACAGAGACTACACGTCGCCGCACTCCAATCTTGATCGTGTCGCAAAGGTTTGTGTTCGCGACGTTTCCTCTTTCCTTTAGCGCGCTTAGGCGCGGTTCAAGAACGCTATCGCTTGAATCTCGATGTGAGCACCGTAGTGCATTTCTTTGACCGGCACCACAGCACGTGCCGGGAGCACCGGCACTTCGGAGAAGAAAGCGCCGTAAATGCCGTTCACCTCCGCCCAATGGGCAATGTCGCTGATGTAGATCGTGCATTGCACGATGTCTGCGATGGTGCCCTCGGCGGCTCCCACAATGGCGCGAATGTTTTCAAGCGCCTGGGCGGCTTCCTTGGCCATCGTACCCTTGACCACGTTCCCGTGCCGGTCGATCGGCAATTGCCCGGAAACAAACAAAAGGCTTCCGACCCGCACGGCTTGTGAGTAGTGGCCGCGGGGCACTGGCGCTGACGTTGTTTTGATGGCTTCATGCACAGGAGTTGGACGACCAAAGCGAATCCAAAATGGAATTCTCACTCCTCAATTGCAACTCTCGCTCTATCTTAGAATCAGTTGCGCGTACACCGCCGGATCGACGTTGCCCCCGCTGATCACGCAGCAAACTAGGCGATCTCGGAAGAGCTCAGGTTTCGTCATTACTGCCGCGACGCTAAGAGCCCCAGTGGGTTCGGCTTTCAAATTCACTAGCTCGAAGAGCAGCCGAACTGCTTCCGCGATCTTTTCTTCAGGTACTTCCACGATCCGCTTCAAAGCTCGTTTCAGAATCCTCCAGTTGTGTTGGCCCAAGCTAATCGTCCGGGCACCATCCGCAATAGTTTGCGGTTCACGCTCATTTCTTACGATGTGTCCCACCTTGAGCGACCGAGCCGCGTCATTTCCTAGCAAAGGCTCCGCCCCAATGACCTGAATCTTTTTCCGGGCGCCCTCAATGCCGAAGATAACGCCCGAGCTGAGTCCGCCACCGCCTATCGGCACAACCACAATATCTGGCATAGGCTTGAGTTGGCTCAATTCCCTGCCGAGCGAGCTATTCCCGAGAATCACGTGGGGATCATCGTAAGCACTGGCAACGTAGGCTTTAGGATATTGTTTCGACAGCTCGGCAACTCGTTCGGCGCGACTCTTTGTTCCTACGTCTACGAGCTCAACCTGGGCGCCATACTCCCGAACTGCGTCGATTTTCACCTTCGGCGAACTTGTCGGCATCACAACGATGCAAGATTTATTCAGGAGTGAGCAGGCATAGGCGAGAGCCTGGCCGAAGTTCCCGGACGAAGCCGCGATAAGCATTTCTTCCGGAACACGCGATGCGACGCTATAGGCGGCCCGGATCTTGAAACTACCGGTCTGCTGAAAGGTCTCACTTGCGAGAACGATTTTTGCTCCCAGGTGCTTTGACAGGCCAGGGCTTTCGATGATCGTGGTCGCTCGCACAACGCCTTGCACGTTGCCCAATTACTTTTGTCGCCTATCCGGTGGCGCACTCAATTCACGGCCGCCTTTTTCCCGTTCATGTCCTGCCCTGCCTTAGCCGTCGGTAGCTCCCGGAGCCCGGGGAGAGTTACGTGAAACGAAGCGTGGCATGACATCTGTAGTGTTTCGGAATACATATACCTGCCTTTGTCGTTCTTTCCGAAATTGAGACGACGATAAGCATTCACTAAGAGTAGGGACAAAGGAAAACAATCAGTCAGGCGGCGGCTCGGGTTTCAGATACCTATCAAAAAAGGCGTTCTCGCGTTCCCAGAAATCTTTCATCGCTGCACCCTCAAACCCGTGCCCCTGATTCGGATAGCGCAGTAACGTCACGTCTTTTCCTAAATATCGCAATCCGTTGTACATCTCGATTTCGCCCAGCAAGGCGAGGCCGTCATCATCCCCGTCGGCCAAGAGCATAGGCGTGGTCACACTATCCAACCGATAGAGCGCCGATAATTCGACGTATGTCTGCGGACTTTCCCATGGCAACGCCCCCACGATATGCGGGATAGACTTGGACGGCGCGCGGAAAAAGAATGGCATCGACCAATCGGCGGAGAGGGCCGCTGCGACGGAGACGGCGCACTTGAACCGATTCGTTTTTGTAACCACCTGATTGACCACGGCTCCCCCATTGCTGAACCCGTATAGACACATGCGGTCAGAATCAACTAGGCCGCGGCGGATCAATTCGTCCACACCAGAGACAACGTCATCTACCGCGACATCGACGCCCTTGGGCCCCTTCGCCCTCGTGTTGTTAATGATCGACTTCCATGGATTGTCCCAGACATGGGGCCCATCGCCATCGGGGTAGAAGACCGCATATCCCCTGGACGCCCAAGCTTGGCCCGGCTGCATCGGCCAGGCCTTAAACCCATTCAGCTGTTTTGGATAGGAATCTACAATCAGTGGATAGCGGCGCCCTTCCTGATAGCCCACCGGTTTGATCAGCACGCCTTCCATGTCATCCCCGTGTCTGTTTTTCCATCGAACGACCTCTTGTGTTCCGAGCTGCAACTTTTTGATTCCAGGATTCAGGTCGATCAGGACGTAAGAATCGGCCTGTCCATGCGGCAACACGTGAATAAGTGCTGGGCCGGAGCCGTCGCTTTGACTCCACGCCGCGGTACCAGACCGAGATACGGACATTGAGGCCCTGGATGCACTTTCCGTTCCACTGATGACTTCGAAATCGCCATCCGGAATATTCAGCCGCGCAATCGGCGAATCTACGCCATCCCAATAGTTAACCGCAATGGATTTGCTGTCAGAAAACCAATGAGCGCTGGCAAGGCGCCGATCCAGCTTCGCTGAAACATTTACGGCTGCGCCGCCCGTGTTAGGGGCCACGAATAATGACACCGTTCCAAGGGTTCCCTCGCTCGCGCCAAAGTATGCTATGGAAAGCCCGTCTGGAGACCAGGAAGGAATGCGCTTGTAGATGGAATTCGTCGNNNCTTCTTGCCAGTAGCGACGTCGAATTCATAGAGGTTCGTCGGCCCGGATCCCCATCCGAGAAGCGGACGTCCTTCCATGGAAACACACAATATCCTTTGGCCATCTGGCGACCAATCAGGTGTGAAATATTGCCAGTCATCGTGGGTAAGTTGCCTCACCACTTTGCTCTGGATATCGACGATAAACAGCTGGTTCGCGGTAGGTAGTGTTCGAGACGCGTCGGGCTCCGACTGGACCTTTCCGTCGACCCAATGACGTGGAACTCCGAATCCTCCGGAACGGAAGATACCGGCAAGTGTCCATTCCCGTGGTGTGCTCGTCGTCAAAACGAGCGGCCCAGAAACTTCCGTTGCGGCAGCATCGCCGGTCGGTGGAGCAGATTTTCGCTCGGAACCATCTTGAGAATTCTCTCGCCCGATGACTACTTGGGAAGGAAAAGCAAGCCGAGTTCCGTCCGGCGACCAAACATACCGCAGTGAATCCCCGAGCGAACCATCCATTCCGATATTCGTGGTCCCTGGGTTCGGATCGATCCCACCTTCCATGTACGTTATTTGCTCAGCGTGATTCGACTCCCCATCGAAAACCCACAGTTGGAACGTTCCGGAATCTCTGGAGTAATAGGCAAGACGCTTACTGTCCGGCGACCACCGGGGAAACTGACCGTCACCTAAATGCCGCGGGACACTGCCAGGCCGAGTGCGCACTAACCATAGCTCCGGGTGCTGCCAATTCACTACATAGGCGAGCTCGCGGCCATCGGGTGACAGCTCCACAGTTTGAACTTCGCTGAAATTCTTTAAATCATCGAGCATCACTCTGTGCTTACTCTGAGCGTGAACGCCCACACTGAAGTCACGAGCAAAAAAAAAGACTAGGATCGGCAAGAATATAAAGAGGCTTAGCCGAAGTGTCAAAGTGCAAATGATCGTGGTTAGCCAGCTGACGTGTTTACTGGTATACGGGACAGACATTTCTGTTCGGCCTCTTCTCTATGCGTCATGAATGGAGTGCCTGTCAGTGAAGAGTCTTCACACCCTCCCGCTGTGCAACAACGATTCTTGCGTCTTCAGAAGATGCGGTCAGTTGGCCCCCCCACGTCAAAATAGGAGTTTTAGCGCCAACTGAATGGAACGAGGTCCACCGATTTGATACAGCGCGCTGAAGCCGCCGAAACCGGCATTGGCGCCCAATGATTGAGCTAACATTTGTGTTGACTGACCAAACTGTCCACTGTTGAGGTCGCCGACGGGAGACGCGAAATTCGGGTGGTTCAAAACATTAAACATCTCCGCACGGAACTGAACCCTGAGCGACTCACGAATCGAAAAATCGCGATGAACCGCAAAGTCCCACTGAGTTGTTCCAAATCCTCGAAGTGCGTTCCGACCGAAGTTTCCCTGTCGGGTCGGATTCCCGTTGGCGTCAACCGGTGGAGACATAAACGCGCTTGGATTGAATCCCCATCCGCCAGGGCACCCTTGGCCAGGAGCAAGCTCACCCAATCCCTGCAATGTCGAAGCGCATTGTGATCCGTACAAGTAAAGAGGCTGCCCTGATACTACATCGGGACGAATAGATGCGCGTGAGCTGAACGCATTCGAACCGCTAAAGTTGGAGTAATACACGTTGACCGGTGGCGCCGAACGGGCTTGGATGATATTTTGCACAGACCAACCACCGAGTATCTCCTTAGCAAAAGCATTGATCTTAGGGGCCGGAATGTTATAGGTCACTCCCGCGGAGAATGCGTTACGAATGTCGAAATCGGATGGTCCGCGCTCTATGTTCGGATCGAGCCCAGGGACGAAGTCATTCGCAAAATTGCCATTACCGGCAACTGAGGCACCTGAGGCCGTGTCGATCGAGTGCGACCAAGTGTAGGAAGCCAAAGCCTGAAGGCCATGGACCAGTCTTCTTTGGAATTGAAGTTGGAGCGCATGATACTGGGAAGTCCCCATGTTCGTCACGATTTGTGCTTCGGCAAAAGCTGGATTCGGCGAAAACACGTCTGCTGTCTGCAGAAGTCGCCTGCCAACCGCGCCAATATATGAGGCAGATATCGTCTGCTGCCGCCCGAAAGCCTGCTCCACTGCAAAATTCCATTGAAGCGTATATGGCAGCTTCAGATTCGGATCAAAACTTGCTGCCCCATTGGTACTTACGCTAGCCACAGTGATCGGAGGCGGCACCGACTGTGAGGGACTCAAAGGGTAAGTAGCTCCCGGGATTGAAGTGAATGCGGCAAACGGATAAAAGGATTCGGAAAGCGAATTGCCAATCTCCTGTGAGGCTAGGTCGTAGAAAACTCCAAATCCTCCGCGAAGGACCGTTTCCCGACCCTGCCTTTGTGACACTTGGTAGGCCGCGCCAACCCTAGGCGCAAAATTTCCGTATGTTGTACTGTAAGGTCGGACCCCTGAGGGTGCCAAAGCCAAAGTCGCTAGATTGCTGAGATTGAAGTTGCTGAACGCGGGAAGCGCAGGGTCGCCCGTGGGCACGAAATCCAAATCCCATCGTAGACCATAGGTTAGAGTTAGGTGAGAGCCTATCCGCCAAGTATCCTGGGCAAACGTACTGAGGTTCTGGAGTCCGAAGGCCCCGCCTCGTTGTGCTTGTACATCGGTGGCGAACGTTTGTCCTGCTTCCGCTCTGGATATATTCCTGAACACTGCGAATAATTCGTACTGGAACGGATTCCAAGATGGCGACAGATGCCGGTAATCAACCCCGAATTTGAGGTCGTGTGAACCCTTTTGTAAAGACAAACTGTCGACCACATTATATTGTTGTTGAACAAAGCCTCCAGGATTCCCATCCTCCAAGATCCCCACTCCTATAATGAATGTTCCGAATAGCGCATTCTGCGGGGTGAAAGGACTCGGGAAGTTCAGCTCCGCAGCGCTCAACGGTATGGCCCCCCCAAATTTGTTCAAGCTAATAGAGAAACTCGAGTTCGTCCGGCTGTAATTGAATCGCAGATCATTGCTTATTGCCGGAGAGATGCTCCAGGTGCCCCCCACGGTGCCTGTCTGGACCGTGTTCCGACTGTCTTCTAGCGAACTCAACGCACCCCCGCCCCCTGGCAAAAGAAGTTCCGATGGCGAATAATTGTATCTGCCGAACAGAGTGAACTTGTCGTTGACCCGCTGGTCAATTCGAATACTTGTGGCATTCAAGGTTGAAGCACTAGAAAAGCCAGCATTGAATTGAGCTTTGCCATTTCCGAAATCAGTTCCATTAGCTAGGGGGAAAGCGTTCAAAAGGGCCTGTGTGCCGGGTACTGCTGCCTGCCGAGCACTGACCGAGGGAACAATGGTAAGCCTGGTCTGTGGCAGCCGGAGGCGAAGTCCCTCATAGGAAAAGAAGAAGAATGTCCGGTCTTTGACGATTGGCCCAGCAACTGTTCCGCCGAAATCATTCTGCCGCTCTTCCGCCTTGGGAAGTGCGGGAGTAACTGAAGTGTTGAACCAATTATTCGCGTCGAAGAGGTCGTTCCTCAAGTACTCGAACGCCGTCCCGTGAAACTGATTCGTCCCAGAGCGCGTAACGATCGATATTTGCCCGCCGGGCTGGCGTCCAAATTCCGGTGCGTACGTGGAAGTCTGAATGCGAAATTCCTGCAAGGCATCTACGGACACCAGACTGTTGGTGCCACCTTGCACACCGAACCCAGGGACAGCTCCCCCCACTCCCTGCCCCTGGCCAGTGCTGCCAGATCCGGCCCCGAAGTTCGCGCTGACGCCATCCACCGTCCAGTAGTTAGAAGCTGGGCGCTGACCATTTACAGTAAATTGTCCATTATCTCCGGTACCGGCCTGCACAACAACCACGCCAGGCGTGAGTTGAATCAGTGTCTGAAAGCTCCTGCCGTTCATCGGCAAGTTTTCAGCAAAATTGCGGTCAATCACGGTACTGACCGCAGCATCGGTGGTGTTGATGTGAAAGTCGTCCGCAGTAATTGTGACCGTTTCCGCGATAGAACCAACCTGCAAAGCAAAATTTCGAACGACGTTATCCTGTACATTGAGATCTAGCTGCGTCACCGTCACTGTCTTGAATCCGATCTTTCGCGCAGAAATGAGGTAGTGACCGGGGTGCAAGGAAGGAATCGTGTAGAGCCCATCCTGATTCGTTTTGACAGTCACGGACTGGTTCGTCTCAACGTTCTTGATCTCTACCTCGGCATCGGCAATTACGGCTCCGGACTGATCGGTCAAGCGTCCATACACACCAGCAAGCTCGGTTTGCGCTGAAGTTGAGGAAGGGACCACGACACCGGCGACCAGGATCACCAAAGCGAAGCACAACCATGAGAAAGCAGAAGCGAATTTATAGGAGCAGGACACAGGCATTGCGAAACCCCCTTTACTCAAGTCTTCCTGTGCCAGCCGCAATTTGTATCACCTCCACTGAAAGAATTTTCCTGAAAACCGCGCGCGGGACACGCCCCACGGCGCTAACGCCGTGCCTCGTCGCACTGGCGCGCGGCGTCGCGCCTTCACCATGCGACGATGCGCTGCCATCGAATGGGAACTCTGCCGTCCGCCTGGGGCCCGGCTCCGCGTTGCCTCCGCCCTGCTTCTTCGCGAGTCGTCTCTCCCGGACATTCTCAGTGGCAAATTTCCTTCACTCCATACGCGCTGAAGCATTAGCTGCTCTCTCGCCGCGCTCACGCGGAGATTTGATGTCAGGAGGAATATGCCGAACGCCGTTTGGCCTTCGCTGGCTACTTGCTACTAGACACTCATTACTGCGTCTATCATGGATGATTCGGCTGGTTCCGGAGGTAGGCGTAAAGGAATTTCTCGCCCTTCGGCTCGGTCGAGTTTCTCCCGGGAGGCTCTAACGTCACGAACACAGAGTCAATTTCACTCAAGACCTTGGGGTCTTCGTACTTAAACACCCACCGCTTCTGGGTCTTGTCGTCGGAGTAGAAAATCCCCAGGCTCTTGGCTCTCTGCCCTGGTCCTTCCTTCTTTCCCCAAACGCGGTAATGGTAGCCCGCTTCCTGCACGTGCCGATCATTGAGATCGTAGGCGTAGATGATAAGAGACTTGCCTTCGGTAAAGAAAACCCTACCGAATGCGGCACGGGTTTTGCCCTTGCTGTCTGTGTCGAAAACGTCAGCGATGTGCAGATTGCGGGCGGACATGAGGTCGCGAATATCGCGGCTGGCCGCAAGCATTTCCCGTTCCCTATCGAGCGCCGCAGATTTGTCGGCGAGCTGGTCAGATAGCTCCCCAATCCTACTTTGGTCCGCTGCAACCGTGGCCTGATTGCTCGCTTGGATCTTCTCTAGCTCTGTTCGAACCCCCGCAACTTCAGTCTGCGCTTCGCCGACTTGGCGACCGAGGTCTTCGATCTTCGCGTCACGCTCTTTGACCACAGAGACAAGTGCAGTCCGGTCCTCCTCGGAGGTTGCTGCACTCGACTTTAATTCCTCGAGTGCGGAAGATTCGTTAGCGAGTGATGCCTTGAGCCAACCGATTTCGGATGCGAGCCTGCGATTCTCGGCTTCAAGTCGGGAAAGTACCAATCGGCGGTTTTCATCCGCGGAAACGCTTTGGACCGGCAATGACGGCGCAACGTCCCGACGTACCCTGCCCATTGAGGAGGCGGTGTTTGGATACAACTTTCCGCGATACACCGCACTCACTCCGACGGCCATGAGAACTGTTGCAGCCACGCCGAGCGCAAACGTCGTGTACCCTCTGTGTCGAATTGGCCGGATCACCGGCTCTGGCAGCACAGGGGCAGCTTTTTCCCGCGAAGTTAAAATCCCCGCGGCTTCCGCTTTCTTCAAAAACTTCTCTCGGAACTGACCCGAGTCAATATATCCTATTGCCTCTGGACCCGTAACTTCCTGTTGCTCGTTCGCCTCGGCGACCATGCGAATCGACCCTAGTTGAAGATAATCCGCATACGTCCGCCGGCAATCTGGGCATCCCCGGAGATGTCCTTGGAGTTCGGCGAGCTCCGCTTCTTTAGCCTCCCCCAGACTAGCCGCTGCCAAGAGCTCTTCAAATTGGTCATGCCTTTCCACGGCTAACCTCCCCGAGACCCAATATCCCCTCGTTCACTACAGTCGCTGACCTCTCCACCAAGCAAACACGTAGATGATGGAGTCCGCGGTAGTATTTGTTCCGCACCGCGTTGTAACTTGAACCGCTGCGCTCCGCAACCTCCCGCAGCGTTAACCCCTCAAAGACGACCTTTTCGACAATGCTCTTCTGGATTTCCGGAAGAGTTGTCAATGCTTCTTGAACGACTTGCTGCAGTTCCTGAGCGGGGATCCGAGGAGTCGTTCTTGCGCTTGCTTCCCAAGTTATGGCTTCTTCAAGGTCCGGCCGGTTGTAGAACTGCCTCAACAGGAGATAGTTCCGGCGGTTGATGCTCCTGTGATAAGCGAACTGCAGGAGCCACACTTTAAGTTTGCCTCTGGCAGGATCAAATCTTCTCACCGAGCGATAGAATTCGAAAAAAACATCTTGGGTAACTTCCTGTGCTTCGGCTGCATCATGCACGATGCGGAGTGCAACTGTCAGAACCAAACGGTTGTAGCGGTCGAACAGCACAGTAAAGGCATTTCCGTCACCTTGCCGGACTTCGACCATCAATTCTTCATCCGACAACTGTTCCTCAGACAGCGCACCGCGCGCCACAGAGTCAGCATTTCCACGGCGCTCACGATTTGGAAGTTCCCTGGACATACCCTCCCCGGAACACCCGCAATTGCTCTCAATTAGGGCAGTAAGACGGCGAAGTGTGCAAGCGATAAATTTTTCTTAATGGGTGATACAAATCGCCTCTCGCGAAGGAATACTATGTACCGAGTCCAAAAAGGCCGCTCGCTCTAGCAGTCCTGTCTATTTATAACTAGTTTCGTCTAACTCCGGTAAATCCCTTCCCTTTCAAAGGAATACTTAAAGAGGGCCGACCCAGCGGCATGAACCTGAAGCTACGTGCGAGCCTCCATGTATCCCGGCGTTGAGCTTCGACTGTATCGCTATGTCGCTGTGCTTGCGGAGGAACTCAATTTCACTCGCGCCGCGCTGCGTCTGCATGTCGCTCAACCCTCGTTAAGCAAACAAATCCGTGAACTAGAGAACTACCTTGGCGCGCAACTTTTCGAGCGAACCAAGCGAGACGTGCGATTGACGGCGGCAGGGGAAGCATTCACGGCGGAGGCTAGATTGACACTTTTCCATGCCGATCGTGCGGTCCAGGGAGCGCGGGCGGCGAAGGGACAGTACCGCGGCCCCTGGAGCATCGGCTATTCGCCGCTGATCGACTTGCGCATTCTGTCTAAAGTGCGCGGACATTTGTCGTCGACACATCCCGCAGCTGACGTGCGCCTAGTTAGCGCGCACACGTCGGAGCAGGCCGATGGGTTGGTCCGCGGTACGCTCCACGCGGGACTCGTCATTCTGCCAATTCGGGAACAAGCGCTGGTCTCGGAGGGATTGTATCGCGAGGCCCTGGTTCTGGCGCTGCCAGCAGGACATCCGCTGGCGACGAGGGATACGGTCCAAATAACCGACCTCGATGAAATTCCGTTGGCGACCATACGCGGGGACATCGAGCCACGCTTCGGCGAGGACTTGAATCGGATTTTTGGAGTGGCGCGCGTGCGCCCGCGAATAGCCCAGCAAGCAACGACGCAAGCGGAAGTGCTCGAACTGGTTCTCGAAAGCGGTTTTCTGGCGGGATTGATCATGCCTTGGGCTCAGCATCCAGCACGAGAAGGAATTGTGTTTCGCAGACTGGTGGACGAGTTTTTGACAGCGGAGGTGGGCCTCGCCTACTTGCGG
>WNFJ01152937.1_pt1 | contig 15569 bp, 15 predicted proteins | sample 5400461 | NCBI WGS metagenome assembly WNFJ01 (sample SAMN13153349, study PRJNA577476) | soil metagenome | isolation source: 115 cm saprolite on Douglas fir-dominated hillslope | place: USA:California | collected 2013-09-17 | reverse complement strand
TCGATCGCCACGGTGTTGAGCGGATCGACCTTGCCGAGATCGAATTCCGCCGCCGCGGTGGCGCGGATGCGCTCGCGCGGCCCCCCGAGCGCTTCCAATACGGTGAGGCGCGACCCTCCAAAACCGGCCGTCGTGAGCAAGCCGGCGAGCGCGGCGGGTCCTTCGCCGTCGGATGTCAGCGCCAGCACATGGGCGCCGGGTTGCAGATGCGGACGCACGCGATCGAGCTCGCGGCCGTGCAGCGAAACGAGCGCGCAATCGGCCAGCGGCCAGCCGAGCCGGGCAGCCGCAAGGCTGAAGGCGGAGGGCGCCGGCACCACCATGGTCTCGCCGGGTTCCACATGCCGTGCCAGCACGGCGCCGATGCCGTAGAGATAAGGATCGCCCGAGGCGAGCACGCAAACCTGTCGCCCGCGTTGGGTCAGCACCTCCGCGACGGCGCGCTCGAACGGCGATGGCCACGGCCGCACCGCGCCGCGGATGAGCGGGGCCGCGAGGCCGAGGTGGCGCGTGCCGCCGAATACGATCTCGGCGCCGGAAACAAGGCCGCGCGCCACCGCGGTGAGGCCCTCGATTCCATCCTCGCCGATGCCGACGATGGACAGCCAGCGTGGCGCTGCGGCAGTCTCTTCCGCAACCACATCAGGGCGCGACATGCGACGCATCCTTATTCTCGGCGGCACCACGGAGGCGAGACGGCTGGCCGAGCGTCTCGCCGGACGCCCCGATCTCGCGGTGACGCTGTCGCTCGCCGGCCGCACCGCAAACCCCGTTGCGCAACCCGTGCCGGTGCGGGTCGGTGGCTTCGGGGGCGCCGAGGGCCTGGCCAATTATCTGGCGGCGGAGCGCATCGATGCGTTGATCGACGCCACCCATCCGTATGCGGCGATCATCGCCGCCAATGCGGCGCGGGCCGCTCGTTCGGCCGGCGTGCCGCTCTTGGCGCTGCGGCGCCCGCCCTGGGTTGCGGTCGCGGGCGATCGCTGGATCGAGGTGGCCGACACGGGCGCGGCGGTGTGGGCGCTCGGCGATGCGCCACGGCGCGTCTTCCTGGCGCTCGGACGCAACGACATCGCGCCTTTCGTTGCGGCGCCGCAGCATCACTATCTGGTGCGCAGCGTCGACCCGGTGGAACCGCCATTGCGCGTGCCACACGCGAGCTACGTCATCGGGCGCGGTCCGTTCAGGGAAGCTAACGATCATGCGCTGCTGATGGCTCACGGCATCGAGATCGTGGTGTGCAAGAACAGCGGCGGCGACGCGACCTATGGCAAGATCGCGGCGGCCCGCACGCTCGGCCTTGCGGTCATTTTGCTGCGCCGTCCAGCGCTGCCCGCAGTGCCGGCGGTGGAAACGATCGAGGATGCCTTGGCCTGGATCGATCATGCGCGCGCGCCTTGTGCCGAGCGCGAGGTGTAGACCAGCGGCGCTCGTCCGGGCCGCGCGATCACATGGGTCTCGCGCGAGCCCACGATGAGCAGCGTCGCCATGTCGGCGGCGTTCGGATCGGCAACCGCGAGCGTCGTCACGCTCACCTGCTCGTCGGCGCGTCCGATCGCGCGCCCGAACACCACCGGGGTCGCTGGCGGCAGCAACTCGCGCAGGCGCTCGAAGGCGCGGCCGAGCTGCCAGGGCCGCGCGCGCGAGATCGGATTGTAGAGCGCGATCACGAAGCCGGCGCCCGCCGCGGCATCGAGCCGCCGCTCGATCAAGTCCCACGGCTTGCGATTGTCGGAGAGCGACAAGGCGCAGAAATCATGGCCGAGCGGCGCCCCGACCCGTGCCGCGACCGCCAGCATGGCGGTCACGCCCGGCACGATGGTGACGTCAAGGGAACGCCAGGCTTGCGGTCCGGCCGCCAGCTCTTCGCACACCGCCGCCGCCATGGCGAAAACGCCCGGGTCGCCACCCGAAACCATGGCGACGTTGGCGCCCGCGGCGGTATGGGCAAGCGCCGCCGCGGCGCGCGTGCCTTCCTCCCGGTTGTCGGAGGCATGCCGGCTCTGGCCTGCTCGCACCGGAACGCGATCGAGATAGGGGCCGTAACCGTACAGCGCATCGGCACGCGCGAGCGCGGCCTGCGCCTCCGGCGTGACATAACGGGCATCGCCAGGACCAAGCCCGATGACGGCGAGATGTCCGCTCACGCGCGTTCCTCCCATCCGGGCACCAGCACGATCGCAAAATAGGGTGCCCCGTCATCGCCCTTGTCGGCGAGCCGCATCATCACGGCAGCCCGGGTCGAGCCGCGTTCCACATAGATGGCGCGCTCGAGCCGGCCGATGCGCTCAAGCGTGCGGCGGATCTTTCCCAGATGACGGCCGAGCTTCATGACCACGGCTGCGTCCGCATCCTTGAGGCGCCGCTCCAGCTCGGGCTCCGGCAGCGTTGCGGGCAGCACCATGAAGACATCGTCGCCCTGCGCGATCGGGGCTCCGACCGCCGACCAGCAGCCGGACATTCCGGTCACCCCGGCGATGACCTGCGTCGGATAACGCGGCGCCAGCCGCACATGCAGATGCATGTAGGATCCATAGAACAGCGGATCGCCCTCGCAGATCACCGCGACCGCGCGCATCCGGGCGGAAGCGGACCTTGCGGCTTTTTCGCCGGATGAAGCCGACATCGTGGTGCGCATGATCCATGCCTGCGGCCTCGTCGAAGCGGCGCAGCACATTGCCTTTGGCGGCGATCGTGCGCGCTTGGCTCGCGCTTCCGGTCTTGGCGAAATGGACCACAAGGTCGGCTTCCGCCAGCGCCCGCATTGCCTTGAGGGTCATGAGCTCGGGATCGCCCGGACCCACCCCGATGCCGATGAGGCGGCCGCTCACAACCCGGCCCTCGCCAGCGCATTGACGGCGGCTGCCGCCATGGCGCTCCCGCCCAGGCGGCCACGCACCACCAGGAACGGCACGCCGTGCGGATCGGCGGCGAGCGCTGCCTTGGATTCCGCCGCACCCACGAAGCCGACCGGGACCCCGATGATAGCGGCCGGCTTGGCGGCCCCCGCGGCGAGCATCTCAATCAGACGGAACAAGGCGGTGGGAGCATTGCCGATCGTCACCACGGCACCGCCCAGCCGCTCGGACCAGAGCTCCAAGGCAGCGGCGGAGCGGGTGGTGGCGAGCCGCTCGGCAAGCGCCGGCACGCGCGGATCGCGCAGCGTGCAGAGAACCTCGTTGCGCGCCGGCAGCCGCGCGCGCGTCACGCCGTGCGCCACCATCTCGGCGTCGCACAGGATCGGAGCCCCGGCGGCCAGCGCGCGCCGCGCCGCACCCACGAGATCGCCGTTGAAGATAATGTGCGCCGCCGCTTCGACGAGGCCGCAGGCGTGGATCATGCGCACCACGATGTCGGTTTCTTCCGGTGAAAAAGCCGCAAGGTCCGCTTCCGCCCGGATGATGGCGAACGACCGCTCGTAGATGGCCGCGCCGTTGCGCAGATAGGCGAGCCGCTCAGCCATGGCGTGCCGCTCCGAAAATCGTCGCGAGATGCGCGGCGCCGAGGCGGGCGAGCGTGTCGGCGGATGTCTCTCCCGGCCGATTTGCGCGCGCGACCTCCCGGACGATGCTCTCCAGGCTGGACGGCAGAGCCGTCGCCGCAACGGTTGCACCCGGATGGTCGCGGGCGGAGCCATCAATAATGAGACCGCAGCCGTTTTGACCGCCCACGATCGTGAGCCCGGCCGCGCCCGGATGCGCGCAGCCCTTGGGGCAACCCGACACGTGAATCGTCAACGAGCCGTCGAGGAGGAGAGCGGCTGCGCCGCAGATCAGAGGTCCAAGCGCGCGCGCCGGAATTTCCGCCGACGCGCAAATCGGGGCACCCGCGCAAGCCACGACATTGCGGCGCGGATCGTCGGGACGCGTGATGAAGCCGAGGCTTTCCGCACGAGCGGCAAGCTCTGGGGAGGTATCGGCCGCGAGACCGATGACGAGGAGCGCGCGTCCTGGAGCGGTGCGCAGACCGCATGCCCCGGCGCGCCTGGCGGCTTCGATCAGGCCGTCGAGCGCCTCCGCATCCGTGTGCCCGAAGGCAAGACCGATGCCGAGCCCGAGGCGTCCGTCAGGCGACGGATGGATGCCGACGGGCTCCGCTGCCGGCCGCGGGGCCGGAGCGGGTGCTTCGATCAGCAAGGCCGCAGTCGCGGACCGGAATGCGCCTATGCCCTCACGCTGAATGAGTTCGCGGGCGCGCGCCTGCGGACCTTGTTGCGCAATGGTCTCGAGCAGCCGCGCCACGATCTCGACCGCGTCCGCCGGCGCGACTGAACCGATGGGCGTGGTGCTTATCGCATCGCCGCCGAGCCCCACATGCCATCCGGCACCGGGGGCAAGATCAGAGCAGGCGCGCAGCCGGATGTCGGCCCGGATGGCATCGAGATGGAGCACGGAGCCGCCATCAATCACGACGGAGATTTTCGGCCCCAGCAGGGCCGTAAAAGACGCGGCGGCGAGCCGTCGGCGCAACGCAGCGGCGACCTTGTGGGCGTCGATCGCCGGCCCGGGCGCGAGCCCGGCCAACGGATCGGTGAGGATCGGAACGCCGTTGCCTGCATCGATCTCGAGCGCCGCAACGGTATCGGCGAAAGCGGGCGCCGATACGGGGGTCAAGCCGCGGATCTGGATACTGCCGCGCGCCGTGACCTCGACGATGCCATTGCCGTGGCGTCGCGCTGCCGCGCACAGTGCCGCCGCGGCGTCGAGCCCAATGGTGGCTCCGGGGCTGGCGAGCCGCACCAGCAACCCGTCCCCGGTTTGCATCGGAGCCGTGATGCCCGGGCAGGCGCCGCGTCGGCGAGACGGGTTCATGGTCGGGTTCATGATCCCGCCTCCGCCCGCAAGGCCTTGAGGTCGGCGTCGACATCGTTGCGGCGCGGATGCCAGAGCCCGCGGCGGCGCGCGCCCGCAAGGCGATCCGCGATCGCGCCCGCCGCAGCAGGATTCTCGCGCAGCAGAAACGCGCGCACGCGCGGGTCCGCCAGATAGGCCTCGTGCACGAGATCGAAGAGCTCGCTCGGCACCGCGGTGGTGGTCTGGGCAAAATCCACCAGGCGGTCGACGGTCTCGGCGAGCTCGGCGGCGCCGCGGGCGCCGTGGCGCATCTGCCCTTCGATGAAGCGCGGGCTCACCGCGCGGGCCCGCACGATGCGGGCGAGCGCAGCGGCGAGCGGCCGCGCGCGCGGGCGCTGCGGATCCGTCAGGTCGAGCATCACCAGGTCGGGAGCACGGCCAAGCGCGGCCGCTGCCGCCGCAAAGCCGCCCACGAAGGAAACATCCTCGGCGCCTTCGAGCAGATCGCGTCCCGGATCATCGCCCGGATGCACCAGCAGATCGGCGTCCGCTACGCGTCGCGCGAACGCGCCCGGCGATACCTGGCCGTCGCCTTGCTCGCCCCCATAGGAATGCGAGGCGGCATCCAGATAGGCGGCTGCGACCTGCGTGCGATCGGCCTCGCGCCCGATCAGATCGGCGATGCCGGCTCCGTAAGCACCCGGCGCGGTGCCGAAAATGCGCGCTAAGCAGGTCTCGTTGGCGTTGCCCCGGCGCGCCGCCGCGAGCGGATTGTCGTCGTCGGTTTCCTCGCGTGCCGCCACCGCCCGCACGGCCGCATCCAGGAGCGCGATCTGCGTCGGAAAGAGATCGCGGAACAAGCCGGAAATGCGCCAGGTGACGTCGATGCGCGCGCGCCCGCTGCTGGCGAGCGTCAGCACTTCGACGCCGGTGACCCGGCCGGTGCCGTGGTCCCAGGTCGGCCGGCAGCCCAGATAGGCAAGGCTCTGGGCGATTTCCTCGCCGCCGGTGCGCAGCGTCGCGCTGCCCCATAGATCGACCACCAGCGCGCGCGGCATTTCGCCATGGGTCTGCAGATGCGCGCGGATCACCTCGTCGGCTGCGAGAGCGCCCAGATCCATGGCGGTCGGGGTCGGCAACATGCGGGGATCGGCAGTATAAAGATTGCGTCCCGTGGGCAGCACATCGCGCCGCCCGCGCGTCGGCGCGCCGGCCGGACCGGGCGCGACGCGAGCGCCGTCGAGCGCGGCCAAAAGCGCGGTGCGTTCCGCCTGCGCGCACTCCTTCGCTTGCGAGCCCCTGAGCAAATTGCCGCTCATTCCCGCGTAAGCGGGAATCCAGTCTGTTTCGTAAGATGACTGGGTCCCCGCGTTCGCGGGGACGAACGGATCGGAACCATCGCGCCCATACACGTGCAACCCGTCCTTGATGGCCAGATCCTTGAGGTCGCAAAGCCAGGCATCGATGCGGCGGAGCGCTTCATCGGGTCCGGCGGCGCGGTCGATGCCGGCTTCGCCCGCGAGCCCGTTACGCTGCGCGGTTTCAACGATGAGACCGGCGAGGCGCTGCCGGCGCCCTTGGTCGAGGCCATCGGCCTGCGCATATTCATCGACCAGCCGTTCCAAATCCCGCGCGCCGCCTGACAGCTCGCCGTTGACCAGCGGCGGCGGCAGGTGGCCGATCGTGACCCCCGCGATCCTGCGCTTGGCCTGGGCGGCCTCGCCCGGATTGCTGACGATGAACGGATAGAACACCGGAAGCGAGCCGATCACGGCTTGCGGAAAGCAGGCCGCCGTCAGCGCTACCGCCTTGCCGGGCAACCATTCGAGCGTGCCATGGGCCCCCATATGGACGATCGCATCGGCCTTGTGGGCATGCTGCAGCCAGAGCCCGAAGGCGAGCAGCGCATGGCGCGGCGGCAAGGCCGAATCGTGGTAGTTGGCGCGGCGATCTCCCGGGCGGCCGCGGTCGGGCGGCAGCGCAACCGTGATGTTGCCGAAGCTGCGGGCGCGGAACCGGAACGCGCCGTCGCCGACATCGGGATCAGCTGCGGGCTCGCCCCAGGCCGCGTCGATGCGGGCCGCGATCTCGGCCGGCAGATTCGCCAGCAGTCGTGCATAGTCCGCGAGCGGCAGGGCCGCATCGGCGACCGTGCCGCTCAGCGCATCGAGCAGCGCCCGCGCGGTCGGTGGCGCTGCGTCGACCGCGTAGCCGGCGGCGGCTAGGTCGGCCAGCAGCGCGACGACGCTCCCCGGCACGTCGAGGCCGACCGCATAGCCGGTGCGTCCGGGCGCGCCCGGATAGTCCGGCATCAGGACCGCGATCCGCCGCGCGTGGCGTGGCGTCGTGCGCAACCGCGCCAGCGCCGCCGCCCGGTCGGCCACCATCTCGATGCGGTCCGGTTCCGGTTGGTTGACCAGGGCCGTGAAGGCGAGGCCGGCATGGGCCGGCAACGGATGCTTGAATGAAATGGCGCCGGCGAGAATCCGGCCATCGAGCTCCGGCAGCACCACATTCATGGCGAGATCGGCGGCGCCGAGGCCACGCGGGCTCGCGGACCAGGCCGCTTGTTTGGTGGAGGCGATGATGGCTTGCAGCACCGGCACGTCCGGACCATCGAGCGGCGTGCGCTCACCCGGATTGCCGCCGGCCGCAAACGCGGTGGTGCACACGATCACGGCGGGATCGAGCCGCGCCAGCGCGTCGGCCATAAAGCTTGCGGCATCCGGGTCTTTGAGGCGGGTCACGAACAGCGGCGCCGGCGCCAGGCCGCGTGCCGCCAGGGCCTCGCACAGCGCATCGATCGGCGCCGTGTCGGCGGCGAGCAGCATCGAACGGTAGAAGACGATCGGCACCACCGGCCGGCCGGGCTCAAGCGTCCCCATAAGCGCCTCGAGATCGACAGCGCCCGCGCGGATGAGGTATCCGGCCATGCGCGGCACCGGCTGCGGCGGTTGGCAATCGAGTGCACGGCCGGCATGCCGCCTTCGCGGAAGAAGGCCAATAAGGTGTCGAGCTCGCCCTGCGCCAGCGTGGATGCGGCCGCAAGCCTCGGATCGTCGCGATCCTCGCCCGGCAGAACCGCGAGCGCAATTCCTTGTTCGCGTGCCAGGACGGATAGCCGCTCGATCCCGTAGCGCCACCAATCGAGACCGCCGAGGAGCCGAACCAGGATCACCTTGGCGCGGGCGCCAACCTGCTCGATCCACAGATCGACCGACAGGGGATGGCGTAGATCGCGCAGATGCGCGAGCCGCACGCTCGGAAGCGCGTCCTGCTCCATGGCCCAGGCTGCAGCGATGCCGGCGAGATCGCTGTCCGCGAACGACAGAACGACCAAGTCGCCGGGCGGCTGGCCGAGATCGATCGGCTCGACCAGATCGTCCAGCGCGGTGGAGGATGTGGCCAAGAGGTGCATCGATCACCCGAGCAATGTGCGCGTGACCGCGGCGCGATCGAATCCCTTGCGGCCGATGACCACCAGCGCCCCGGCGCGCGCTTCGCTGGCGCGCCACGGCCGATCGTATTGGTGGGTGACCCGCGCCCCGACCGCTTGCACCAGCAGGCGCATCGGCTTGCCGGCGACGGCCGCGAAGCCCTTCACGCGCAGCACGTCGAAAAGCCGCGGCAGCGCGCCAACCCGCGCCGCGAGCGCGATCGGATCGGCGATCTCGGGCAGCGGCACCACGAAGCTGTCGAAGTCGTCGTGGTCGTGCGCCTCCTCTTGGTCGTGCCAGGTGCGGCGGTCATCGATATTGTCCTCGCTGCCGAGCGCGAGGCCCAACAGGGCGGCGGGGTCGACCTTGCCGCCGCTCGCCGTGATGACCTTGACGGCGCGCGGCAGCACGCCCGCGATGGCGGCCATGGCTTTGTCGGCACCGGCGCCATCGAGCAGATCGCGCTTGTTGAGCACCACCAGATCCGCGCAGGCGACCTGGTCCTCGAACACTTCCTCGATCGGATTGTCGTGCTCGAGCGCGTGGTCGGCGGCCCGCTGGCGCGCCAGCGCCTCGAGGTCGGCGGCGACGCGGCCCTCGGCGAGCGCCACCCCGTCGACCACCGCGATGACGCCGTCCACCGTCACCCGGTTGCGGATCGCCGGCCACAGGAAGGCCTGCACCAGCGGCTTGGGCAGCGCGAGCCCCGAAGTCTCGATCACGATGTGATCGGGGGCGCGCGCCAGGATGGTGTCGAGCGCCGGAATGAATTCGTCCGCCACCGTGCAGCACAGGCAGCCATTGGCGAGTTCGACGATGTCGCCTTCCGGGCAGGCGGCATCGCCGCATCCCTTGAGCAGCTCTCCGTCGATGCCGACGTCGCCGAATTCGTTGACGATCACGGCGAGCCTGCGGCCCTGCGCATTGGCGAGCACATGACGGATGAGCGTGGTCTTGCCGGCGCCCAGAAAGCCGGTGACGATCGTGCAGGGCACGCGCGCAAGCGTTGCGTTCATTCGGGATCCTCTTTGAAATCGAGCGGCGGCGTGCGGGCGCAGAGCCCGCGCTTGAGCACGTCCGGGCGTCCGCGCCAGGGCAGGATGCCGTCGAGCGCATGCGCCAACATGCGGGCGCCGACCACCAGGGCGGGCGCGCAGACGGGATCGAGCCCGCCGAAAATGTAGGTCCAGGAACCGTTGGCCCGCATGGCGGCGCTCGGGCCGCGCGAGCAGTTGGCGAGGCAGCGAATGGGCCGCACCCGGATGCCGGTGCCAAGCGCCGCCTGGGCGGTCGCGGCCGCCAGGATGGCGCCGGGGAGCGGGTCACGCTCGATCCCGCCCGGACCCCGGCAGGTGATGCACACATAGATGGTCGCGACGTCGGCTGGCGCGCCCACATCTGCTGCATGGCTGGTGATTTCGTTCTCGCCGAAGGCCACCCGTGCGACTCCGCGGGGAACGCGCGTCCCCGGCTGGGTGCCAAATGCGAATCGACCTGCGCCGAGGCACCCCGCCCGGCTCACGACCGAATCGACGGCAGGTCTCCTGGCTCGCGGGTCACCGCCCGTCACCGCCTTCCCGGGTTTGTCCCAGTGGCTCTGTGGTTCGGGCTCGCCGCTTACAGTTGCGGGGGCAGCTGCGGAATCGGAACTTGGGAACTAGGTTCCCGTCCTTGACCGCATTCCCTGTTCGCTCTCACGTGAGAGACCGTCGATCGCGATCACTTAACGTCTCTCATGCGCGTCTTGTCAATGCGGACGATTTGCGGCCGGCGTCGAGGCCGCTATAGTCGCGCCCTTGTCGGCCTCCGCGCCGGCGGGACGCAAACCAGAACGCGGCAGGGAACGAAAATTTGTGGGCGCCCGGCTTACGCTCGTGCTCGGCGGCGCGCGCTCTGGCAAGAGCCGGTACGCCGAGAGCTTGGTCGCCGTGCTGCCGCCACCTTGGATCTATGTGGCGACGGCGCAGCCGCTCGATGCCGAGATGGCCGCGCGTATCGCCATCCATCGCGCGGGCCGTGCGGCACCCGGCTGGACCACGATCGAGGCGCCGCACGACCTCGCTGGCGTCCTCACGGCGCACGCAAAGGTGCCTGCCATCATCGATTGTTTGACGCTCTGGCTCTCCAACCTCATGCTCGCCGATGCAGACATCGCAGCGGAAACCGAACGGCTCGAACGCGCACTGGGCGAACGCGTGGCGCCGGTAGCCATGGTCGCCAACGAGGTCGGGTCTGGCATCGTGCCCGACAACGCGCTGGCGCGCCGCTTTCGCGATCAGCAAGGCCTGCTCAATCAGCAGATGGCCTCCCTCGCTGACCGCGTGGTTCTCATGGTGGCAGGACTGCCACTGGTCGTGAAAGGAAGCCTATGAACGCAGTCGACGAGGCCGAAGCCGAGCGCCATCGCGCCAAGATGGCCAAGCGCAAGGCCGTGCAGGATGCGGAGGTCGCCGGCAAGACCATCGAGAAGGGTCTGCTCATCGTGCATACCGGGACCGGCAAGGGCAAATCCACGGCGGCTTTCGGCCTCGCGCTGCGCATGCTCGGCCGCGGCCACCGGGTCGGCGTGGTGCAATTCGTCAAGGGCGCCTGGCACACCGGCGAGCGCGACGCCTTCGCGGCCTTCGGGGACCTGGTTTCATGGCACACCATGGGCGAAGGCTTCACCTGGGAGACGCAGGACATCAAACGCGACATCGCGGCCGCCGAACGCGCCTGGGGCAAGGCGCTCGAATTGATGGCCGAGGCGAGCTTCGGCCTGGTCATTCTCGACGAGCTCAACATCGCGCTGCGCTACGAGTATCTGCCGCTCGACGCGGTCGTCGCCGCGCTGGGCCAGCGCCGCGGCGGCCTGCACGTGGTGGTCACCGGCCGCAACGCCAAGCCCAAATTGATCGAGGCCGCCGACCTGGTCACCGAGATGACGCTGGTGAAGCATCATTTTGCGGCCGGCGTGAAGGCGCAGGCCGGCATCGAATTTTGACCGTGGCGGCGCGCGCCCTCATGTTCCAGGGCACCGGCTCGGACGTCGGCAAATCGTTGATCGTGGCTGGCTTGGCGCGCGCCTTCGCGAGCCGCGGCCTTAGGGTGCGGCCGTTCAAGTCACAGAACATGTCCAACAATGCGGCGGTGACGGCGGACGGCGGCGAGATCGGCCGCGCCCAGGCCTTGCAGGCCCGCGCCGCGCGCGTGTCGGCGAGCGTGCATATGAATCCGGTCCTGCTCAAGCCGCAGAGCGAGGTCGGGGCGCAGATCGTGGTGCAGGGTCGCGTCTACGGGACCGCCAAGGCGGCCGCCTATCAGAAGCTCAAGCCCGCGCTCATGGAGTTCGTGCTCGAGAGCTACGCCCGCCTCAAAGGCGAGGCCGATATCGTGTTGGTCGAGGGGGCGGGCAGCGCCTCGGAGGTGAACCTGCGTGTGCATGACATCGCCAATATGGGCTTTGCGCGCGCCGCCGATGTGCCGGTCGTGCTCATCGGCGACATCGAGCGCGGCGGCGTGATCGCGAGCCTGGTCGGCACCAAGGCGGTGATCGATGCGCACGACGCGGCGCTGGTGCGCGGTTTTCTGGTCAACAAATTTCGCGGCGACCCGGCGCTGTTCGCCGACGGCATGGCCACGATCGCGCGCTTGACCGGGTGGCAGCCGCTGGGCCTTGTCCCGTTCTTCTCCGACGCCCGGCTGTTGCCGGCCGAGGATGCACTGGCGCTCGATGGTGCGCCGCCAGCAAAGCCGAAAGCGCGGCTGCGCATCGCGGTTCCGATCCTGCCGCACATCGCCAATTTCGACGATCTCGATCCGCTCGAAGCCGAGCCCGCGGTCGAGCTCGAGCGAGTGCGGCCCGGCTCGGCGCTGCCGGGGGATGCCGGCCTCGTCATCCTGCCGGGCTCGAAGGCCACGATCGCGGATTTGGCCGCGCTGCGCGCAGCCGGATTTGACGTGGACATCGCCGCCCACCGCCGGCGTGGCGGTATGATTCTCGGCCTGTGCGGCGGCTATCAGATGCTCGGAGGCGCGATCCGCGATCCGGCCGGCAGCGAGGGTCCTCCTGGCACCGCTCTGGGTCTGGGCCTGCTCGAGGTCGAGACGGTGCTGTCCGCCGACAAGCGGCTCGAGCCGGTGAGCGGCACGACCCGCGATGGCAGTCCGGTCTGCGGCTACGAGATGCATATGGGGGTGACGCAGGGACCCGATTGCGCGCGGCCGTTCGCGCGTCTCGCCGACGACTCCCCGGAAGGCGCCGTGTCGGCCGACGGCCAAGTGGTCGGCACCTATATTCATGGAATTTTTTCCGACGACCGGCAGCGCTCGGCCTGGCTCGCGCGCTTCGCGGCCGGCCCTGCGGCAATCGGCTACGAAGGCCTGATCGAAGAGACGCTCGACCGGCTGGCGGCGCATCTGGCCCGATACATCGATCTCGATCGCCTGCTCAGCCTGTCGCAATGAGGCCCAATGTCACCACCGCGATCAGCACGATCAGGATCGCATCGGCATGACGGTAGAGCCGGAGCGCCGCCCTGATGTCGGCCGCGTGCGCCGTGCGCCTGCCGTCGCCTATCATGGCGTCGTCGACCAAGATGCCGCCGTAGAGGCGCGGCCCGGCCAGCATGAGGCCGAGCGCCCCCGCCATGGCGGCTTCCGGATAACCGGCATTGGGCGAGCGGTGCCGGTGGGCGTCGCGGCGAACCGCCCGCCACGCGCTGGTCGCGGAAGCGCCCTTGGTCAGGCCGGCGGCGGCGATTATCAGCAGCGCCGAGAGGCGCGAGGCCGGCAGATTGACCAGATCGTCGAGCCGCGCCGCCGCCCAGCCAAAGGCTTCGTGCCGGGGCGTGCGAAAGCCGATCATGCTGTCGGCGGTATTGATCGCCTTGTAGATGGCGCCGCCCGCAAGGCCCCCGATCATCATCCACAGGGCCGGCGCCACCACACCGTCGGAAAAATTCTCCGCCAGGCTTTCGATTGCGGCCCGCGCGACGCCCGCTTGGTCGAGCGGCTCGGCATCACGGCCCACGATATGCGATACTGCCTGGCGGCCGGCCGCAATGCCGGCCTCTTCGAGGGCGGTGGCGACGCGCGCCACGTGCTCATGCAGGCTGCGCTGGGCCAGCAATGTGCTGGCGAGAAGCGCCGCCGCGACTAACCCGAACGGCAGCCACAGCAGGCCGCGCTCGAGCATGAATGCGATGGTGCCGACCGCCGCGATGAGGATCAGAACCGTGATCGTTCCCGCCATCCGCCGCGCCGCAGCTGCCGCGGAATTGCGGTTCAAGCCGCCATCCAGCGCCCCGATCAGGGCGCCCATCCAGGTCACCGGATGGCCGATCAGGCGCATCAGCCGATCCGGATAGCCGAGCATGATCTCGAACAGGAGGGCAAGAAGGGTGAGTCCGGCGGCCATCGAGTCTCACATGGATGCAGCGCCGGTGGATGCAGCGCCGATGGATGCGGCGCCGATCCCCCATGGCGGCGATCTTGGCGCCGCCCGGCTTCTGTTCCCGGGCGCCCCGGAACCTTTCATCGACCTGTCGACCGGGATCAATCCCTATCCGTATCCGATCCCGCACTTGTCGCCGGACCTGTTCACCCGGTTGCCCGAACCGGCGGCGCTCGACCGGCTGGCGGCCATCGCGGCGCAGGCCTATGGGGCGCCGTCGGCCGCGCATGTGGTGCCGGCACCCGGCACCCAAATCCTGCTGCCGCCGGTGGCGGCGCTGGTGCGGCCGGGGCGCGCGGCGGTGCTGGGGCCGACCTATGCGGAGCATATCCGGGCCGCCGTCCGGATCGGGCATCAAGTCGAGGAAGTCGCCGACCTGGCCCGTCTGCGCAATGTCGCGCTTGCGGTCGTGGTCAATCCCAACAATCCGGATGGGCGGATCATCCCGCGCGAAGCGTTGCTGGCCTGCGCGAGCGATCTGCCGGCGGGCGGCCTCCTGGTGGTCGACGAGGCCTTCATGGATGTCGGCGCGGGCGGCTTGAGCCTCGCCCAGGATGTCGGACGCGGCAATATCGTGGTGCTGCGCTCGTTCGGAAAGTTCTTCGGGCTCGCCGGGCTGCGGCTCGGCTTCGCGCTGGCCGGTCCGGCCATCGCGGCGCGGTTGCGGGCGGGGCTCGGTCCCTGGGCGGTCGCCGGACCCGCGCTCGCGATCGGTGCGGCCGCGTTGCAAGACCAGTCCTGGGCCGCGATGACGCGCGTGCGCCTCGCGCAAGCTGCGTCGCGTCTCGATCAGGTCTTGAGCGGAGCCGGCCTCAAGGTCGCCGGCGGCACGTCGCTCTTCCGGCTGGTGCACACGCAGGCGGCGCCCGAACTGTTCCACCATCTCGGGCGCGCCGGCATCCTGGTGCGCCGCTTCGCCAACCAGGCCACCTGGCTGCGGTTCGGGCTGCCGGCGAGCGAGCCCGACTGGCAACGTCTCGCCGCCGCCATTACCGCCTTTCATGGCGGCGTTTGACGGATCGGAGCGCGCGCTCGGCTCAGGTCGATGAGCCAGAATGGCGGCGCAAGGCTTGTACAGGCTTGATGGGGAGGTAGCGCCGGTTCCCAGATTGTGTTAGAAAAGCGGCTTCCAAGGACGGAAGAGCGGCCAAGTTGGCCCAACGCGGTCGGTTTGGCGCTAATCAAGTGAAGCAGCAAGACGGGAGACGCGCATGGGACGTTTAAGCACGGCGTTGTTGGCGGGCGTTGCACTGATCGTGACGGGTGGCGCGGTGATGGCGCATCACTCCTTCGCGATGTTCGATCAGGACCATCCGATGGAGCTGCAGGGCACCGTGACGGAGTTCAAGTTCACCAGCCCGCATACCTTCATTCTGTTGGAGGTGAAGGGCACGGACGGCAGTTCCACGACCTGGAACCTGGAAGGCGCGAGCCCCAGCGCGTTGGTCCGCGAGGGTTGGGCGAGCAAGACGCTCAAGGCGGGTGACCAGCTGAAAATGACCATCGATCCGCTGCGCAGCGGCGCGCCCGGCGGTGCCTGGACGGAGAAGAAGACCAACTTCACCAGCGGGCAGCCGATCGTTACGCATTAAATCGGCGACCGAATGGCCAGTCGGGAGACGGCTTGACCGCAGCCTGATTGGCGCGATCACGTTGGCGGCGGCGCTCGTGCTATCGAGCGCCGTCGCTCGCGTTTTGATGAGGCCTGAAAGGATGCTTGTGCGTGATCGATGACCGCTTGCTGCGACTTCGATCGGTCGGGGCGGTAACCATGAAACCGCGTCAGGATGCCGCCCTGGGGTTGTGTCGTTATAAGGTGACGTCGTCGCAAGGTGGTGTCGTAGCTTGGTGCGGAAATGAAGTACGATCAGCCTCGACAGTCTAAGCATCACGGGAGGACCCCTA
>WNFJ01138656.1_pt3 | contig 15569 bp, 13 predicted proteins | sample 5400461 | NCBI WGS metagenome assembly WNFJ01 (sample SAMN13153349, study PRJNA577476) | soil metagenome | isolation source: 115 cm saprolite on Douglas fir-dominated hillslope | place: USA:California | collected 2013-09-17 | reverse complement strand
GGTATCTTGACAAAGCAGGGAGGCGAACGTAGCATCGCTGGCAGGTTGCGCAATCGCAAAGCGCTTGAGTTTTTGGTCGCGAATGCGAAGATAATTGATCAAGAGTGGGCGGAGGAAATCGCGGAGTCAGGGACCAGCAGTCAGGAGCCGGAATAGATTTTCCATTTCTCATTTCAGATTTTTCATTTGTCATTGGTTGATTCAAGATAACCTGAAATGTCAGATGAAAAATGGAAAATGATGAATGAAGCTCTTCTGACCCCTGACTTCTTTTTTCAATCTATGGCACTGATTCCAATGGTCGTTGAGCAAACGTCGCGTGGCGAGCGCGCGTTTGATATCTACTCGCGACTTCTCAAAGACAACATCATCTTTCTCGGCACGCCGATCGACGATCAGATCGCCAACTTGATTGTGGCGCAACTGCTTTTCCTCGAAGCCGAAGATCCTGAGAAGGACATTAACGTCTACATCAATTCGCCGGGCGGCTCAGTCACTGCGGGCCTCGCAATTTACGATACGATGCAGTTCATTCGTCCCGACGTGACGACGATTTGCGTCGGCATGTGCGCTTCGATGGGTGCGCTGTTGCTGACGGCCGGCGCCAAAGGGAAACGCTTTGCGCTGCCGAATTCTCGCATACTCATTCATCAACCCTCAGGCGGCATGCAGGGCCAGGCCACCGATGTCCGCATACATGCCGAAGAACTTATCCGAATTCGCGAACTGACGTCGCAAATCCTTGCCAAGCACACCGGTCAGAGCATGGAGCAGATCGAACTCGACGTCGAACGCGACCGTTATTTATCTGCCGCTCAGGCCAAAGAATATGGTTTAATAGACGAAGTGATCGCGCACCGCGAGTAACGCGGCGTCGTGCAAGTTGCAACTCTCTGACGAATGAGGATTCAAGCGGCCCCGACAGTAAAAATCTTACAGTCTCGAATGGAGTTCCCCAGACATGGTAAGACGAACTGACGACACCCTGCGCTGTTCCTTCTGCGGCAAGTCGCAGAACGAAGTCAAAAAGCTCATTGCGGGCCCGACGGTTTACATCTGCAATGAGTGCATCGACATCTGCAACGAGATCATTACCGACGATCAGCAGGCTGAGTCGGTAGCGTCTCGGCCGCCTTTGCCCAAGCCCGGCGAGATCAAATCGTTTCTGGATGAATACGTCATCGGTCAGGACGAAACGAAGAAGCAGCTGGCCGTCGCCGTCTATCAACATTACAAGCGGATCGAGCTGGCCCGCCGCCGCTCTGATGTTGAGATTCAAAAATCAAACATTGTGCTGATCGGCCCGACGGGCACCGGTAAGACGCTTCTGGCGCAGACGCTGGCGCGCATGTTGAGCGTTCCGTTTACCATCGTGGATGCCACGACGCTGACGGAAGCCGGCTATGTCGGCGAAGACGTCGAGAACATCATTCTGAAGCTCTTGCAGGCCGCGAACGGCGACGTCGAACGCGCGCAGCAGGGCATCATCTACATCGACGAGATCGACAAGATTTGCCGCAAAGACGAGAACCCTTCGATCACCCGCGACGTTTCGGGCGAAGGCGTGCAGCAAGCGCTTTTGAAAATTCTGGAAGGCACGATCGCGAATGTTCCGCCCCAGGGCGGCCGCAAGCATCCGCATCAGGAATTCTTCCCAGTCGACACGACGAACATTCTGTTTATCTGCGGCGGCGCGTTCGTCGGATTGGAAAAGGTTGTCGAGCGCCGTCTGCGCAACAAGTCACTCGGTTTTCACGCCGAGGTAAAATCCGGCGCGCAAAGGCAGGCTGACGCGCTGGCGCATGTGCAGCCCGAGGATCTGATTCGCTACGGCCTGATTCCGGAATTCGTGGGCCGCTTGCCGGTTGTCGGCGTGCTGCAGGAGCTGGACGAATTCGCTCTGATTAAGATTCTCACCGAGCCCAAGAATGCGCTCGTCAGGCAGTATCAGAAAAAATTCGAGTTTGACAACGTCAAGCTGCGCTTCACCGAAGACGCTCTGCGCGGTGTGGCCGGCCAGGCGCTGGCGCGCAAAGTCGGCGCCCGCGGGTTGATGATGATCCTCGAAGAGCTTTTGCTCGAGGCGATGTACACGATGCCCTCGCAAAAACGAGTCAAGGAATTCGTCATCACCAGCGAAATGGTCGAACGCCGGCGCGCCATGCCGGGTGAAAGCCTGGCGGGTGTCGATGATGCTGCGGCATAGCGCCTCACTGAACAAAAATTCGTCAGTAGCGGCTTCCGACCAAATAGTTTACAATCAGCGCAGCTACGAAAAGGGCGAGGCGACCAGAGCGACTCGCCCTTATTCGCAGCCGCGGACGGCGGGTCCCGGTTAATTTGCAACAGAGGCCTAATTCGTCGTTTAATTCAGGTGCCCCGTTTCCCGGTTTCCAGGAGCTTGTCGGTCCCAAAGAGTTTTCATCTCAGCAATAAATAATCATGGAAGAATATTCAGACCGCACGCCAGCCGATATCGCTCGCTACCCCATGGTGCCGATTCGCGATGTCGTGATCTTTCCGTTCACTAAAGTTGCGTTCAAGATTGGCCGGCCCGGTTCGGTGCACGCGCTGGAGTCGGCGCTCGGATCCGATCGCACGATTTTTCTGGCCACGCAGCACGACGCCACGGTTGACGAACCCACGCCCGAGCAAATCTACAACGTCGGCACGATTGCCCGCATCATGCAATCGCAGAAACAGGAGAACGGCCAGATCAAGGTCGTCGTCGAAGGCCGCGAACGCGCCACCACGATTCGCGTCGAAAACAACGACGGGGCTTTCACGGCGCTGGTCCGCCGCGCGCCGGTCGTCAGCGAAGAAGGTGTGCGTACCGATGCGCTAATTCAGAAAGTTGCCCAACTGGTCGAGCAGCATTTGCGGCTCGCGCCTGACGTGCAACCCGACGCGCTGCAAACCGCGATGCGCAATGCCGATGCGTCGCACATGGCCGACGCACTTGCGTCGCAACTAAGAATCTCAGTCGAAGACAAGCAGGGACTGCTGGAACTCTTCTCGGCGCAAGCCCGTCTGGCGCGCCTGATTGAGATTCTGGAGATTGAACTCGAAAAACGGCAGCTTGATCGCACCATTCAGACGCGCGTGAAGCGCCAGATGGAGAAGGCGCAGAAAGAGTACTACCTCAACGAGCAAATTAAAGCGATTCATAAAGAGCTGGGCCGCAAAGACGAGCGCGCCGAACTCGACGAGCTGAAGAAGAAGATCGAAGAAGCCGGCATGTCCGAAGAGGCGAAAGAAAAGGCCCTGCAGGAACTGCACCGGCTGGAAGCGATGCCGCCGATGTCCGCGGAAGGCACGGTTTCGCGCACTTACATCGACTGGCTGATCAGCGTGCCGTGGAAACAAAAATCAAAAGAGATTCGCGACCTGATCAAGGCCGAAGAGGTGCTGAACGAAGATCACTACAGCCTGGAGAAAATCAAGGATCGCATTCTCGAATATCTGGCAGTGCGTCAGTTAGTGAAGAATCCGAAAGGCTCGATTCTCTGTTTTGTAGGCCCGCCGGGAGTCGGCAAGACGAGTCTGGGAAAATCGATCGCGCGCGCAACTGGCCGAAAGTTTGTGCGCCTTTCGCTGGGCGGCGTCCGTGACGAAGCTGAGATTCGTGGTCATCGTCGCACTTACATCGGCGCGCTGCCCGGACAGATTATCCAGATGATGAAGAAAGCGGGAACAGTGAATCCGGTGCTCCTGCTTGACGAAGTCGACAAGCTCGGCACGGACTTCCGCGGGGATCCGAGCGCGGCGCTGCTCGAGGTACTCGATCCGGAACAGAACCACATGTTCCAGGATCACTACCTCGACATCGAATACGATCTGTCGAAAGTGTTCTTTATCGCGACGGCGAACGTTTTGCATACGATTCCGCCGGCGCTGCAGGATCGTTTGGAAGTTTTGCGGCTTTCCGGTTACACCGAGCGCGAGAAGCTGGAGATTGCCAAGCGCCATCTGGTGCGAAAACAGTCGGAAGCCAACGGACTAAGACCTGAGCAATTTGAATTTACCGACGAGGGCATCTTGGAAATCGTCCGCCACTACACGCGCGAGGCGGGCGTGCGCAATCTCGAACGCGAGCTTGGTTCCTGCTGCCGCAAGATGGCGCGCAAGTTCGTAGCCGAGAGCGTGACCGCGGACTTTAAGGATGTGATTGGCGCGGAGCGCGTGCAAGAGATGCTCGGGCCGATCAAGTTCCGCCAGCAAGGCGTCGCCGCGGAAAGCGAAATTGGTTTGGCGACCGGGCTGGCGTGGACGGAAGTCGGCGGCGAAGTGCTGCAGATCGAAGCGACCCTGACGAAGGGGCGCGGCGGCGTGCAGCTCACCGGCAAACTGGGCGAAGTGATGCAGGAATCCGGCCAGGCCGCGCTGACTTGTATTAAGGCGCGCGCCGAACGGCTCGGCATGAGTCTGGATTTTATTCGCAAGCGCGATTTGCACGTCCACGTTCCGGAGGGGGCGATCCCTAAAGATGGTCCGTCTGCCGGCATCACGCTTGCTGTAGCCATGGCCTCAGCACTGATGCGCGTCCCGGTGCGCAAGAACGTCGCGATGACCGGCGAGATAACTCTGCGCGGCCGCGTTCTGCCAATCGGGGGCGTAAAGGAAAAACTTTTGGCGGCTCACCGCTTCGGCATTGATACGATCATCTTGCCGAAGGACAACGAAAAGGATTTGCCGGAAGTGCCTGAGGAAGTTCGCAACGCGATGACCATCAATCTGGTTGAAACGATTGACGAAGTGATCGCCCTGGCACTTGAAGAACAGCCGGTCAACGCCGTTCCGGAAGAAGCCAAGACGCCGCCGTTGTGGACGACCGAGCCGCCGCCGCAGGGCCTGCAAACGCCTGCCGAGCAGTAGCGGCTCAGCCGAACAATTTCAGTTTTCGTTCGTCAAATTAACCGTTTCGAAACTCGCAGATCACGCAGTTCGTGTGTCTGCGTTTTCCGACAACTATCTTTCATCAAACAGGAGAGCAACAAGATGGGAAAACAAGAAGACGCAAATCTGATTCTGAAACTCTACGACCTGAGACGCGAGCCGGTCATGCGTGAAGCACGCAACTGGTTTTTCTCGTTCAATCCGACCACCACCGCCGAATATATGGAATGCGTTATGGGCGAGCACAGCGGACACCTTCGCATGGTGATCACGTACTGGGACATGGCCGCTTCGCTGGTGAATAACGGCGCCATCGACGAGCAGATGTTCAATGACGCGAACGGCGAGCACCTTTTCGTCTTCGCCAAGATCGAACCGATCCTCCAAGGGCTGCGTCAAGAGTGGAACCAGCCGGAGATGCTCAAGCACTACGAGACGCTGATTAGACGCATCCCGAACAACCAGGAGAAGCTGGCCGGCATGCGCGAACGGATCAAGATGATTCAGGCCGTGATGGCTGAGCGCGCAAAGGCCCAGACCGCGACCGCGTAATCACGCCAGCGACGTTCGGCCGCGGACGCCTGATTGAAACGCAAGGAGTAGCCACGAAAAGGCGCAAGACGCCAGGACGAATTTGCTGATGTGCTCTGACGCCTCTTTGTGGCTCTCTTGTGTGTCTTAGGCGCTTATCCGCATGAAGCGCGCCGCGGCCACCATAATGAAAGTCACGAGCGCTGAATTCATCAAGAGCGCGTTCGAGGAAACCGACTGGCCCGGCGATCGCAAGCCGGAGATCGCTTTTCTGGGACGTTCGAACGTAGGGAAATCCAGCTTTATCAACTCCCTGCTGGGCGTGCGCGGCCTGGCGCGGACGTCATCGACCCCAGGCAGAACGCAGTCCGTCAATTTCTTCCTAATCAACGGGAAGTTTCGCTTCGTCGATCTCCCGGGTTACGGATACGCGCGCGCCCCCAGAGAGGTGAAGGCAAAATGGAGCGCGGCCGCCACCGATTATCTTGCCAAACGTGATCAGCTTGTGCTATCAATTCATATTGTCGATTCGCGTCACGAACCCACGAAACAGGATTTGCAGCTGCACGAGTGGCTTGAACATCATCAGAAGCCGCACACAATTGTCGCCACCAAATCAGATAAGCTTTCGAGTAATGAACTGCGCCGGAACATCGAGCTCGCGAAACGCGCGTTTAAGAACGAGCGGATAGTAGTTTATTCGGCGGTCAGCGGCCGCGGGCACGACGACGCGTGGAATGCTATTCAAGCGGCCCTGAAGCACGCCAAGGATTCTTAGCCTGGTCATTGTGCCCTGGGGGTTCGCGCCCGGTTCGCTCAATTTGAATCAGATCGCCTTTTGAGGTAAGTTGTTACTTGCGATTCTCCAGCTTTCGTTTAGAATAAGGAAACCCCTGAGTCACAAAAGCATCATACTTAAGTAAGACTCTGGTCGGACCGTGTTTGTAATCTGGAATCTGATCCGCGACCACGCTTACCAGCCAGCCGACATCCAAACCAGGCGATTACTCCGCGTTCTGGATTGTGACCTGGCGGCAAAGTTGGTTGGTTATTGAGTCACGCAGCGGGAAAGTAGTCCCACCCGAGCTGCTCCACGATCCGCGAGGAACCTTTCCTTTTGACTGGCATCATTTAAATCAATTGACAGGATGCTGAAACCCGAAACCCTGCGCGCGGCAAATTCTCTGACCGCGCACGAAAGAAAGATATGGCAAACAAAAGACGTACGAATAATGGTGAGAACGGCGGCGGCATAGCCACGGCTGAAGCTCCGGCAGAAACATCCATGAGCAGCGACGGAAGAGACGAAGTTTTCAATCTGTCCACGCTGAAAGACATGTCGATCTCCGCGCTCACCCAGATCGCCAAAGGGATGGACGTGCCCGGCGCTACCGGCATGCGCAAGCAGGAGCTGATCTTCAAAGTGCTCGCGGCGCAAACCGAAAAGAGCGGGCTCATCTTTTCAGAGGGCGTGCTGGAAACCCTCCCGGACGGCTTCGGATTTCTGCGCGCGCCGGAATACAACTACCTGCCCGGTCCCGACGATATTTATGTCTCGCCATCGCAGATTCGTAAGTTCGATTTGCGCACCGGTGACACTATCAGTGGTCAGATTCGTCCGCCGAAAGAGGGCGAGCGCTATTTCGCGCTAATTAAGGTCGAGGCAATCAACTTCGAATCGCCTGACCAGGCGCGGGAGAAAGTTTTCTTCGATAACCTGACGCCGCTTTATCCCGACGAGATGCTGAAAATGGAAGTCGGTCCCGAGAATCTCTCGGCGCGGGTGATCGATCTGGTCACGCCTTTGGGCAAGGGCCAGCGCGGCTTGATCGTTTCACCGCCACGCACCGGCAAGACCATGCTGCTGCAAGCCATCGCTAATTCAGTCACGCAGAATCACCCGGAAGTAACTCTGATCGTGCTGCTGATCGACGAGCGACCTGAGGAGGTCACCGACATGCAGCGTTCGGTGCAGGGCGAAGTGATCTCTTCGACCTTTGACGAGCCACCCACGCGTCACGTTCAGGTGGCCGACATGGTGATCGAAAAGGCCAAGCGCCTGGTCGAGCACAAACGCGACGTCGTAATTCTCCTCGACTCGATTACGCGTCTGGCGCGCGCCCACAACGCCGTCGTTCCGCCCAGCGGTAAGATTCTTTCCGGTGGTATCGATTCAAACGCACTCCAGCGTCCGAAGCGTTTCTTTGGCGCGGCGCGCAACATCGAAGAAGGCGGATCGCTGACGATCATCGCGACTGCGCTAATCGACACTGGCTCGCGCATGGATGATGTGATCTTTGAAGAGTTCAAAGGCACCGGCAACAGCGAAATTCATCTCGATCGGCGGCTCAGCGACAAGCGCCTGTTCCCGGCCATCGATCTGCAGCGATCAGGCACGCGCAAAGAAGAGCTGCTCATCAGCAAGGAAGACCTGGCCCGCGTCTGGGTCATGCGCCGCGTGCTGAATCCGCTCTCGCCGGTTGAACAAATGGAAGTCGTACTCGAGCGTCTGGAGAAGACCAAATCGAACGCCGAGTTCCTCGCGTCGATGCAAAGCTAAACAACAGGGATGAAGGCGGATGAAGGATGAAATAACTACTTCGGATACTGGAGTAGTTCGTTCTTCACCTCGCTGCCTTCGTCCCTGTTCTCTTCGTCTTTCCGCCTTCATCCTTGAGTTTCATGCGGGTTGCCATCCTGTCATCTGAAGCCGTTCCCTTCGCCAAGACCGGCGGGTTGGCCGACGTTTCCGGCGCGCTGCCGAAGGCCCTGCACGCCGAAGGAATCGATTCCTTTCTGATTCTTCCGCGCTACGATCAGATCGACCCCAAGCTGTCCGGTAAAACATTCATCGACGATCTGGAAGTCGAATGGCGCGGGAAACAGCCGCGCATTCGCGTCTGGCAAAGCGAAACGCTGAATCTGCCCACTTATCTGATCGACGCGCCGTTTTACTTCGCGCGCGGTAAGATCTATGGCGAACCCGACGACTTTGAGCGCTTTGCTTTTTACTGTCGCGCCGCGATTGCGTTGCTGCGGCGGCTGGGCAAAGCGCCGGACGTGGTTCACTGTAACGACTGGCCCTGCGGCTTCGCCGCGGTCGAGCTGCGCGCGCGCCGGCGCCACGATCGATTTTTTCAAAAGACGCGAAGCGTGTTTTCCATTCACAACCTGGCTTATCAGGGAGCGTTCGACCCGAAGAATCTCTGGTGGTTGGGTTTCTCGGATTCCGCCAGCGAGTTTATGTTGAGTGGCGCAGCTTCGCCTTTGAAGGCCGGCATCATCGCGGCGGACGCACTATCCACGGTCAGCCCGCGCTATGCGCGTGAAATTCAAACAGTTGAACAGGGTTACGGCCTCGACTGGCTGGTGCGAGCCCGGAGCAACCGGCTGGCGGGAATCACGAACGGCGTCGATTACGAAGTGTGGAATCCGGAAACCGACCCGCACATCGTCAAGCATTTTTCCGCTGCAGACCTGGCCGGTAAGCGCCAGTGCAAACTCGATCTCTTGCGCCGCTTCGCGCTGCCTGAAGAACCTGACCGCCCGATCATCGCGATCATCTCGCGTCTGGTGGCCCAGAAGGGCTACGACTTAATCAGGCAAGCCGCCCGCGGAATCCTGGATACAAGCGCCTTCTTCATCGCACTCGGCGCGGGCGCGCGCGAGTATGAAGACTTCCTGCAATCCTGGCACGACGGCGCGCCCCAGCGCGTCGGCATCTACAAAGGCTATGCCGGCGAGCCTCTGGCTCATCAAATCGAGGCCGGGGCCGATATGTTCCTGATGCCTTCGCTGTACGAGCCCTGCGGGTTGAATCAAATGTACAGCATGCGCTATGGCACGGTTCCGGTGGTGCGCGCGACCGGCGGGCTGGATGACACCGTCCAAAGCTTCGATCCGGCGACCGGCCAGGGCCACGGTTTCAAGTTTGGACCCTATTCCGCCTCCGCCATGCTTGATAAAATACGCGAAGCGATTTACTTTTATAGTGAACCCGATACGTGGGTACAGATTCAGCGCAACGGGATGGCCGTAGACAATTCGTGGTCGGCCGCGGCCCTGAAGTACATTCAACTTTACCGTGAAGTAATCGATGTCAGTTGAAGATTTCGAAACGACTAATTAACACTGCAAGGAGATACTGATGAGCGAGCATGTAAGAGACACGAGCGATGGAAATTTTGAAAACGATGTGTTGAAATCCGATCGGCCGGTGCTGGTCGACTTTTGGGCGGTGTGGTGCCAGCCGTGCCGCGCGCTCGCGCCTACAATCGAAGCTGTGGCCGAGAAATATGCGAGTAACGCCCACGTCGTCAAACTAAACGTGGACGATAACCCTTCGGTCTCACAACGTTATGGCATCAAGGGCATTCCTACTTTGATTCTTTTTAAGAACGGCAAGGAAGAAGAACGAGTGGTCGGCGCCACCTCGGAACAGGCAATCTCACGCATGCTGGACAAACACGTCGGCGCCGCAACAGCTGCCTAAGCAATTAAGTTGTGGGCGCGGTTCTGCTTTGTTGGTGTAACCGCGCCCTTCGTGTGTTTACCAGATTCTGGGTCTGTCTTTTCTTCTGATTTCTGATCTCTGACCTCTGATATCTGACTATGGTTATCGCGGTTATCGGGGCCCAGTGGGGCGATGAAGGCAAGGGCAAGATTGTCGATCTGCTCGCCGAGCGTTTCGACGTCGTGGTCCGCTATCAGGGCGGCCACAATGCCGGACATTCGGTCCAGATCGGCGATCAGTCCTTCGTGCTGCATCTGCTGCCGTCCGGCATCGTTCACGTGGGCAAGACCTGCGTGCTGGGCAACGGCATGGTGATCGATCCGAAGGCCTTTTTTGAAGAAGCCGATCGGCTCATGGCGCAGGGCATCAGCATCACGCCCGATCGCGTGAAGGTCAGCTCGCGCGCGCACTTGATATTGCCGTATCACCGCGCGCTGGATCACACCAGTGAAGAACGTCTCGGCAACGAGCGCGTCGGCACCACGCTGCGCGGCATTGGCCCGGCGTATGAAGATAAGGCCGGCCGCAGGGGTCTTCGACTTGCCGATGCGCTGGTTCCTGAAGTACTGCGCTCGCGGATTGAGCGCAACCTGGAAGATGCCAATCGAATCATCGTGGCCTACGGCGGCCAGCCGCTCGAGGCAAACGCGATCATCGATGAAACGTCGGCGACGGTTGAGCGCCTCGCACCGTTCATCTGCGACACCAGTCATTTTCTCAACCAGGCGGCCACTCGTGGCGATTCAATCCTGCTGGAAGGCGCGCAGGCGACCTTGCTTGACGTCGATCACGGCACCTATCCGTTCGTGACTTCATCGAGCACGGTGATTGGCGGCGCGTTGGTCGGCACCGGTCTGGCGCCACAGCATCTGACTGGCGTGTTGGGCATCGTTCGCACTTACACGACTCGCGTCGGTGAAGGACCGTTCCCGACCGAGATGCTCGACGGCGAGGCTGAAATGGGACAACTGATCCGCGAACGTGGTCGAGAGTACGGAGCCTCGACCGGCCGCCCGCGCCGGTGCGGCTGGTTTGACGCTTTCGCGACGCGCTATGCCGCAGAGATTAATGGTTTCACTTCGGTGGCGTTGACCAAACTCGATGTGCTCGACACGCTGGATGAAATTAAGGTGTGCGTCGGCTACAACCTTAACGGCAAGAGATGCGAGTCGCTTCCCTCTGTGTCGCAGGACTTGCGCCGCGTCGAGCCGGTGTTCGCAACGCTTCCCGGTTGGCAGAGTTCGACACTCGGCACGACGCAGATGAGCGCGCTGCCGGCAAAGGCGCGCGCTTACGTTGAGTTTCTTTCCGAGAAGATCGGGGTTGAGATTGGGCTGGTATCGACCGGGCCAGAACGTTCGCAGACGATTATTGTTCAGGATTCAAACGTCGGGCGCTGGCTGAGACGTTAGCTTAAGGTTTCAAGTTTCAGGTTTCAGGTTTCAAGTTCGCGCCAAGTCCTTGCCGCCCTAACTAAGACTTCAGAAAAAGCCCGCGGCGCGAAAGGGCACTCCGTACGCTGAACGGAACCTTAAACTTGAAACCCTGGACTCAAGTCTTTTCTAAAGTGGGCCGATAGCTCAGTTGGTAGAGCAACTGGCTTTTAACCAGTGGGTCGCAGGTTCGAGTCCTGCTCGGCTCACCACCTTTTCCTGAGGACAAGAAAAGAGCGAGTGGTTGTTAAGTCACGCGCTCGTTTTCCTTAACTCGACCAATCACGTACCGGAGCGTTCATTTGAGCACTCGCGCGGTCATGACGAGGATGAGCGCCTTGTCGCTGAATCCCGCGGTGCCGACGACCACCTTTTCGCCGTCGCGCATCCTTACGTCGCTATGAATTTTGGCTTCGGTCCCCGGAACTGACAGAGAAAAACTAAACTCGCCAAGCTGAATGTCCGTGGCGGCGGACGGAGATGAGGTGAGCGCAACCGAGTTTGCGTAGAATTGGTAATTGGAAATTCTTTTTTCAGTTTGGCCCGGCACATTGGGATTCGGCCAGGCAACCTCCGCGGAGCCTCGCCCGTCCAGATAGTTGCTGCGCGGCCCCCGACTTTCCCTCGTGCGCTGCACAATCGAAGTCAACAAGGTGTATTCCTTGAAATTGAGCGTCTTCTGCAACTCGGCAATCACGTCCTTCAGATCGGCCGGGTACTGGTTGGACGCGCCCTCCTTGTTCGACGCCAGCAAGACATGCATCCGCAGTTCGATGTCGGGTCGCGTGACCTCGGGTGTATCGAGGCGCTTGATCGCTTCTTCGATCGCCGCAATGTTTTCCGGAAAGTCGCGCACGGTGATCGTGCGGAACTCGTTGCTGGCGGCGAGCTCCGCTCCCTTAAACCCGCTGGTCAACAGTCTAATAACCGGGACCAAATCGTCCGGCATGCGGTTGTGGACCTCGAACACGCGATTCTTAAAACCGCTGTTGGTGACGTACTTATCGGCCGGCGCCGGCTGGCTCGGCGTCTGGCCGACGGCGGCGGTCGAGAAGATCGCTAATAACAAGGAGAGTGCTAGTGTCTTAAGTTTTGTTGAATACATGATGCCTCCTACTTTCGGTTACCGGTTTCAGGGTGATCTTGATCGTGATGGGTCCCTTCAGGGTCGCGGGACTCTCGCGGCGATAGCCAGATGATCCTGATGTTCGGATCGGCGGTTTGAATCTCTATGCGCGAGACTTGAGATGACTCCTCCAGCGCGACCGATCCGACGTTGGTCGACGACTGCGTCGCTGGCTCGATCTGGGCGCGACTGTCTCGCGCAGCTTGAGATGTAACCAGCGCGTCCGGCTTTCTCATTCCCTCGAAATGCCTGTAACTTCCGCGCGGACTTGCGAGCGCCAATACATTGCTTGACTGTGCGCTTCGCTTTCCGGGTAGCTTATGCTTCTTTGGTGCCGACGGCACTTCGGGCGGAGACGTTGGTTGACCCGTCACCTGCGATGCGCGGACCAAATCTCGCGGCGGCTCACGCCTGGTACTGACGAAGTGTTGAAGCATGACGCCGGCAGCAATGACTATGGCGGCGAACGCGGTCGCGTAAAACCACCGTGGCCGAAAGAGCGACGGTTTCGATAGCATTCGCTCGCTCGCGATCTCGCGGAGCACCGCGTGTCTGATTCCGGAATAGAACTCCGCGCCGAATTCCGGTGGCGTAAACGCTTGAGCAAGCAAGCTGTTGCTCTCTGAGAATTCTTCGGCGAGTCGACGACATCCTTCACAAGCCGCGAGGTGCGCCGCAACTTCGCGCTCAGGCGCGCCCACGAGATCGCCCGCGACATAGAGTGAGATCAACCGGGCCGTGCGTTTACAGTTCAACGTTCTCATTGTGACGCTCCTTTCTTCCGCGCTAGTTTGGCGCAATAGGTCTTTATCTTGGCGCGCGCTGAGCTTACCTGGGAGCGCACGGTGACCGGACGCGAGCCAAGCGCCTGCGCCACCTCCTCAGTCGAGAGACCTTCAAGGTCCCGTAGCACCAGCGCCGCGCGTTCTTTCGGCGGCAGCGATTGCAGGGCGCTCCGGATGAGCGCGAGTTGCTGTTCGTGTAGCGCGAGGCTCTCGGGGTCCGCCCCAGGACGCCCGGTTTCAAGCGCCGCGCCCTCTTGAACGAAATCGATCTGGTCGAGTTGGGCCAGCCCGCTCACACCTTTCTTGCGCGCGAAGTCATGGCAGACATTGATGGTGATGCGATAGAGCCAGGCCCGAAAATCTTCACCGGCTCGGAATCGCGCGAGGTATTTAAAGACTCGCAGGTAAACATCCTGGGCGGCGTCGCGCGCATCGTCGCGGTTGCCGAGCATGCGCCAGGCGATTGATACCACGCGCTGTTCTGTCGCCAGCATAATTCGCTCGAAGGCAATCTCGTCTCCGGCGCGCGCCCGCGCAACGAGCACCGCGAAATAGTCCGCGCTTTCTGCGGAGGCCGGCGGCAGCATCTCTTGCGCGTCGGTCAGAAAGATATGAGCCATCTCGGCAGCCATCGTTCCCTTTTACGACTTCCACTTACTACTACTCCGGTACCAGGAAAATCGTTGAGTCTTCGTTCGCTTTAATTTTCACTTCAACTCGATCACCAACGGATGAGAAATTAGTTCCACTTTCTCCTGGGAGCAATTAGTCCGGCGTATTCGAGGGCAGGAGCAGCTGTTGGAGGTTATCTAAATCTGCCCAAGCGCGCTTGTCGCATTCTGATAATCCTGGGCATTGCCACGTTCTTGCAGTCAGTAATCGTCAGGGGCTGGTCATCAGCCGTGTGCAGCGTAACGTTTTTCATCGTCCAGTTCCGCGCAAATTCGATGAGTCCGGCCTCGTAGGCGCTGGCGGTTACGTTTATCCATTTCACATTAGTGATGGGCTTCTCTCGAAGACCCACTGCCGAGAATACGCGGGCCGCACCCAAGACCCGAACATCTTCGATCGTGATGTTGCGAAACTCGCATAACCCGCGCTCGGGCGGCATGACCGTTGTGGTCAGCACGCGCCAGTACAACGGAATGTCCTGCATTCCGCTCGGAAGCGCCGGATAGCTGTAGCTTGGATCCCAGTTCAGCGTGAACGTGAACGGCATCGACACGTTCTCCATCCTCAAATCGCGAATCAAAACATCTTCCACAAAGCCGCCACGCGTCCGGGCGGATTTAAAGCGGATGCCTTCGCCGGTGGCAATCGCGTGGTTGTGATAGGCAACGACCTTCCGAATGCCGCCTGAAGTCTCGCTGCCGAAAGAGATCATGCCGTTGCCACGCCGCACAATGTTATTTCGGATCACGATGAATTCCGTCGGTCGATTGACGCGCAAACCGTCGGAATCGCGTCCCGCTTTCAGACAGATGTCATCGTCGTTACTATCAATGTCGCAGTTCTCTACGAGTACGTAGCGCGACGAGTCAATGTCAACGCCGTCGGTGCTGGGTCCGTCGTTGTTCTTAGTCTTGATCGCGTCCACAGTCACGTGATCCGAATAGACGACTTGCACGGTCCAAAAGCCTGAGCGCCTCAAACTAAGGTTTTCAACCGTAACGTCGGTCGACTTCCAAATCACCATTAGCCGTACTCGCTGGCAATCATAATCAGCCGCCCAGCGCAGTCCGCGGGAGTCGTAATCGACCCGCAGATTTCGATACCTGTCCCACCACATTTCGCCGCGGCCATCAATCGTGCCGCCACCCGACAGCATCACGCTTTTCTGATCGTTCACATTGATCAAAGCCGCGGGCCATTTCATCTCGATGCCCGCCACGCGCGTGGAAATGAGCGGATAGTCCCCGTCGTCTTGACTTGCAAGTAAGGTGACCCCTGCGTCAAGGCGCAAATGTACGTTGCTCTTGAGAAACAGCGCTCCGGTTACGTATCGCCCGGGCTTGAAGGTCACGATCCCACCGCCGGCTTTTGAGCAAACGTCTATCGCTTGCTGAATCGCGTTGGTGGACTTCTGAACTCCGTCACCAATCGCGCCAAACGAGCTCGCCAGGAAAATCCGTCGCCCTTCCGGCCTCTGCCTCGCGCCCGCTTTCGGCACCCAGCCAGGCAGGCCTGCAGCCGCGGTGACGTTTGCGCCCGCTGAAATCGACGTAGCTAAGACAGACGACAGGATCAGAACGCGGATGATCGGCAAGCGAATTCTTTGTTCGCAA
>WNFJ01249937.1_pt2 | contig 15573 bp, 16 predicted proteins | sample 5400461 | NCBI WGS metagenome assembly WNFJ01 (sample SAMN13153349, study PRJNA577476) | soil metagenome | isolation source: 115 cm saprolite on Douglas fir-dominated hillslope | place: USA:California | collected 2013-09-17 | reverse complement strand
CCGCGCCGGGTGGCCCTGATCGGCCGGCCCAACGTCGGCAAGTCCAGCCTGCTGAACAAGCTGGCCGGGCACCAGCGGGCGCTGGTCGACCCGGTGGCCGGCACCACCAGGGATCCGGTGGACGAACTCGTCGAGCTCGGCGGCACCACCTGGCGGTTCGTCGACACCGCGGGCATCAGGCGGCGGTTCAGGGAGAACCAGGGCGCGGACTACTACGCGGCGCTGCGCACCGCGGGCGCGCTCGACCAGGCCGAGGTCGCCGTGGTCCTGGTCGACGCCAGCGAGCCGCTCACCGAACAGGACCTGCGGATCGTCTCCATGGTCATCGAGGCCGGCCGGGCCCTGGTCATCGCCTACAACAAGTGGGACCTGGTCGATGAGGAGCGGCAGCGGTACCTGGAGCGCGAGATCGACCGGCAGCTGCACACGGCCCGCTGGGCGCCCCGGGTGAACCTCTCCGCCGGGACGGGCCGGCACATCGACCGGCTCGTGCCCGCGCTGGAGAAGGCGCTGGAGGGGTGGGAGACCCGGGTGCCGACGGGCAGGCTCAACGCGTGGCTGACCGGTCTCGTCGCGGCCACCCCGCCGCCGGTGCGCGGCGGCCGCCAGCCGAAGATCCTGTTCGCCACCCAGGCCGGGGTCCGGCCGCCGCATTTCGTGCTGTTCGCGTCGGGGTTCCTCGAGGCGGGTTACCGCCGGTTCGTCGAGCGGCGGCTCCGCGAGGAGTTCGGCTTCGAGGGCAGCCCCGTGCAGGTCTCGGTCCGGGTCAGGGCCAAACGGGAGAGCTCGGGACGGCGTCCTGCCGCCCGCAGCGGGCACCGGCGCTAAGGCGTGTCAGCCCGGCCCGTTCGGCCCATTCTCGAATCTGACCGCCGGCACGTGTGGCACCCGTACGGTCCGATGCCGGGCCGGACGCCTCCGCTCGTGGTGGAGTCGGCGGCCGGGGTCAGGCTCCGGCTCGCCGAGTCCGGCGCCGAGCTTGTCGACGGGATGTCCTCGTGGTGGGCGGCCATCCAGGCTTCGCCGCCGGCGTGGACCCCGGGTACGCCGCCACGCTCACCGCGCTGATCGCGGAGCACGCCGACTCGCTGGCGGCGGTGATCGTGGAGCCCGTGGTCCAGGGCGCCGGCGGGATGCGCTTCCACGACCCCGGCTACCTGCGGGTCCTGCGCGAGGCCTGCGACGCGCACGACGTGCTGCTGGTGTTCGACGAGATCGCCACCGGGTTCGGTCGCAGCGGGTCGCTGTTCGCCGCCGGGCACGCCGGGGTCAGCCCGGACGTGATGTGCGTCGGCAAGGCCCTGACCGGCGGCTACGTCTCGCTGGCGGCTGCCTTGTGCACGCCCGCCGTGGCCTCGGGGATCTCCTCGGGCTCGCTGCCCGTGCTGGCCCACGGGCCCACCTTCATGGGCAACCCGCTGGCTTGCGCGCTGGCCCTGGCCTCGCTGTCCGTGCTGTCCGACCCGGCGTGGTACCCCGCAGGCTGGCAGGCCTCGGTGGCCCGGCTGGCCGCCGGGCTCGAGGCCGGGCTGGCCCCGGCCCGCGGCCGGCCCGGGGTGGCCGATGTCCGCGTGCTCGGCGCGATCGGCGTGGTCCGGCTGACCGGCGAGGTCGACGTGGCCGCGGCCACCGCCGCCGCGGTCCGCGCCGGGGTGTGGCTGCGCCCGTTCCGCGACCTGATCTACACCATGCCGCCCTACGTGACCGGCGACGAGGACCTCGCCCAGATCTGCCGCGCCATCCTCGCCGCCGTCGACTCCCAGTAACCCACCGCCCCAGCCCGCCCCGCGCCCCTAAGACCTCACTGGCCCCGCTAACCACATTCCCAACGCCATTCGCTCACCAGTGCGATGATCTTAACTTTTCCGTGGTTGTTTCGGGCTTGGCGGTGCATTTGGGGCACTATCGTGCACCGGATCGACCACGAAGCCCGAATCAACCACGATCTTTTCGCGCCAAGACGCACCACGGGCCGCTCTGGTGCCACGGCACACGCTGGTTACGACGCGAACGCGCCGGGCGGGGCCTCGGGGGAGGGGGCGGCGGTCACGTCGGTCACGGGTTTGGCCCCCGCGGTGAAGCGCACCAGGTCAGCGCCGTGTACGACGCGCGCGGGCATCGGGTCCCCGGCCGCCCGCCGGGTGAGCGCGTCGACCGGGAGCGGGACCGGGCTCGCTGCCAGCACCAGGTTGCCGAACCTCCGGCCGCGCAGCACCGCGGCGTCCGCGATCAGGCAGGCGTGCGGGAAGGCGGTCCGCGCCGTCGCGACCTGCGCCCGGGCGTGCGCGAGCGGCGCCCCGTCGGCCACGTTGGCCGCGACGACGCCCGAGTCACCAACCGCGCGCCGGGCCGCGGCCCAGAACTCCGCCGAGGTCAGGTGGGCCGGCGTGCGGCCGCCCGCGAACACGTCGGCGATCACCACGTCGAAGGAGCCCGCGCCCAGCCGCTCCAGCTCGGCTCGGGCATCGCCGACACGCACCCGGACCCTGGCGCCCCGCGGCGGCAGCCGGAGCCGGATGAGGTCCACCAGCGCGGCGTCCACCTCGACGGCAAGCTGCGGCGAGCCTGGCCGCGTCGCCGCTACGTAGCGGGCCAGCGTGAGCGCGCCCGCGCCCAGGTGCAGCACCCGCAACCGCTGCCCGGCGGGCGCGGCCTCATCGATCACGTGCCCGAGCCGCCGGACGTATTCGAAATCCAGGTAGCCAGGGTCATCCAGGTCCACGTGCGACTGCGGTATCCCGTCGACCAGCAGCATCCACGCCGCCCGCCGGTCGGCGTCGCGGAGCAGTTCGGCCCGGCCCGTCTCCACCAGGTCCGCAGCCGGTTCCCTCCGTCGCGCCATACCCGTCATTATCGGTGTTTCCCGAACGGGCCTCGGCCGGGGCCCGGCGTCCTCCGGGTGGCGACTCGATGAAACCGCCTCGGGTGTGCCAGGCTGTGTAGGTACGTCGATGCTGCAGGAGGTTCGCATGGCCGTTGAGCAATCCGGAGCCGAGGCGTCCCCGGGCGAGTCTGCCCCCGAGGACGAGGCCGGCCCGCACGGGGAACCCGCGAAGCCCGACCTCGACGAAGTGAAGCGCAAGTTCCGCGAGGCGCTCGAGCGCAAGCGCGGCAGCCACGCCAGCGCCGAGAGCGTGGATCACACCGGAAAGGTGCACGGCGCCCACGGCCCCGCCGCCAACCGCCGCTCCTTCCGCCGCAAGAGCGGTTAGCCGGGCGGCCCGCCGCGGCGGCTGCGCCCCAGCGATCGCGAACGCCAGCACGCTGAACGCGCTCCGCGAGGGCGAGGTGCGGTGCAGCCCTGTCTCGTGCATCACATCACGGCACGCCAAGCTCAGCGTTACACCACGTCGGGGCAAGCCGAACTCTGCGGGCGGGCTGACCTGCGATGACCTGTGCGGTGCGGCTAGCCGGGGAGGGATCCGGCGAGCCGGACCGCGCGCTCAGACCGTGATGGGCTGTATCGTCGCGGCCCAGAGCTGGGTCGGCCGGCTGTGCTCCGGCCGGGCGGGTCGGCGCTCGGCTTGCAAGCCTGCCTGTGGTTCGGCTGGCTCGAGGGTCCGCTGCGGCTCGTCGGCCGCCAGGAGATGGAACCAGACCGTGGTGCCGGCCGGGTCCCTGAGGTAGCCCCACTGGGCGGCGAGATGCTGGACGAGGAACAGCCCGTGTCCCTCGGCCGCGTACAGGTCGCCCTTCACGACGGGGGCGCCCGCGGATCCGTCGTCGATGACCTCGACGAGGACCCCGCGCGGTACGCCGATGACGACGATGGTGACGGTGCCGCTGTCGACGCCCGACTTGGTGTGCTGGATCGCGTTGGTGACGATTTCCGAGGTCAGTAAGGTCGCCGCGTCGTTGTCCGCGCCGATCCTATGTGAGCTGAGCGTCCGCGAGACGAAGGCCCTGGCCGTGGCGACCTGGTCGGGGCGCCCGGGGATGGTCAGCGAGCCGAGGACTGCCGCGCGCGCCCCGCCGGCGGTCCCGCGAGGCCCCGCCCTGCGGTGCGGGCCTGAGCCTGATCGTCGGGAATTGCCTTCGGGCGTTTCCATGGTGAGTCCCTCCAAATCACTTCACAGATCGTAATCTGTCCTGCTCGCGACCCCGGACCATGAAGTTCCGCTTGCTTCAAGCGCCACATCCGTGGCATTCGCCACCGTAGTCCGCGTAATTCGCTAATAGACCACTCAAATCAACATCAGGCGCGGCGCCCCGCCTGTCTGGATGTCCGGAATCCGTGCAGACGCTCTCTTATCCGCCTTCTTCCAATATGTCCTAATTTGTACCTTAATGATGGAGCGCCTCGACTAGCATCAGAACCGATGATGGTGCCGCCAGCCCACATCACGCAAGTGCGTGAAGGAAATTTCCCTGCTGAAATCCCGGATGGGATTTCATCAAGGACGATAGTGCGGTATCGTACCGTTGTCAGGGACGATGTGGAGTATTCGGGTTACTCTCTGATGCTCGTGAATGGGTCACATCCGGTTTCTCCGCGAACTTCCTGATCGTTAACCCCCTCTGCATCACGAGGAGGCGAGCTTCTCGTGCCTCTTGGTCCAACCGTCCGCCGGCGCAGGCTCGGTGCCGAGCTCCGGCGGCTGCGCGAAGCGCACTCGCTCAAGCTGGAGGAAGTCGCCGAAAAGCTCGGCCTGGCTCCGTCCACGCTCTCGCGCATCGAGACTGGCAAGGCGCCGACGAAGTCGGCCTACCTGATGGCCATGCTCGAGATGTACAAGGTCGAGGACCTGGGCGCGCGCAAGGTGCTCGTCGACATGGCTCGCGAGGGTCACCGCAAGGGCTGGTGGTCGATCTACGACGACGTCCTGCCCAGCGGCTTCGACATCTACGTGGGCCACGGGCTGCTGCAGACCACCGACTACGCGCTCACCGTGCTGCGCGAACTGCGGCCCAAGGACAGCGAGGAGCAGATCCGCCGGGTGGTGGACCTGCGGATGCAGCGGCAGCGGCTGCTCGATCAAGACCCGGCGCTGGAGGCCTGGATCATCCTCGACGAGGGCGCGATCAGGCGAAATATCGGCGGTGCGGCGATCATGCAGCGCCAGCTCGCGCACCTGATGGAGGCTAGCCGCTGGCCCAACGTGACCCTCCAGATCCTGGACTTCGAAGCGGGGGCGCATGCGGGGCTGATCGGCCCGTTCGCCATCCTGGAGTTTCCCGAGCGCACCGACTCGGACGTCGCCTACACCGAATCCCTTGGCGGCATGATCTACCTGGAGAAAGACAGAGAAGTCCGGGCTTGCGCCGAGGCCTTCGACCGCATGCGCGCCGTGGCGCTTTCGCCGGCCGCGTCGGTCGAGCTGATCCAGCGGGTGGCGGCCGAGATCGGCGACCGATGACCTACACGAAAAACGCACATATCAATGGAATCAATGGAAGGACAGGCGGATGGACACCGACCGCACCGGTCTGCGCTGGTTCAAGAGCAGCGCAAGCAGCGCCGCAGGCTGCGTGGAAATAGCGCACCTGCCCGAAGGGGGAGTCGCGGTCCGCGACTCAAAGGACCGTGGCAAGACGCCCCATGTATTCAACCGGCACGAGTGGGAGTGCTTCCTGATCGGTGCCAAGAACGGGGAATTCGACCTCCCAGTCACCTAGGCCTTCATCCTCCTGAAGCGCCGGCGGAGGCTGCGGGCGGGGCGCTCCCCCCACTCCAGCCTCGTCCGCCGTCTGCCTCGTCGGGCCTGCGCGCACGGACAGATGGTTGGGGGAGCAGAGGGCGGTGGTCCTGGCGGGTCCACCGCCCTCCGCATCGTCTGGCTAATGTCCCTCGCTGAGCTCATCCTCGAGCTGGCCGATGATCCTGGTCAGGATCCCGGGCGTCTCGCTCGGCTTGGCGCTCAGGATGCTGAGTCGCTCTATGTTCAGCAGGTACCGGTCGACGTCGGCCTTCTTGTCGAAGTAGAGCGCGCTGGTCAGGTGTTCCAGGTAGGCGACGTCCGGCAGATCCGGCTCGGAGAAGCGCAGGATGGTGAACCCGTTGGGCACCGCGTGACCAACAGTGCCGGACGGGATCACCTGCAGGGTGAGGTTGCGCTTGGTGCAGAGGCTGAGCAGGTAGCGGAGCTGGTCGTGGAGGATCTCCTTGCTCCCCATTGGCCGCCGCAGCGCGGTCTCCTCGATGATCACCCAGAGCTTGAGCCGTCCCTCGGTGAACCGCCGCTGCCGTTCCTTGCGCAGGATGACATGCCGTTCGGCCTCGCTGACCGGGATGTCGCAGACCGCGAGGACGGCCGCCGTGTACTGCTGTGTTTGCAGCAGCCCCGGGATGAACTGCGGCTCGTAGATACGGATGGACGTCGCCGCCTCTTCCATTCCGACGTAGGACTGGAACCAGTCGGGCAGGATGTCGTTGTACCTGTGCCACCAGCCGGGCCGGTTGGCCTGCTCGGCCAGGCTCAGCAGTTGCTCCCGCTCGACCGCGCCGACGCCGTAGTAGGTCAGCAGGTCGAGCACGTCGATCTCACGGATCGCGTTCCGCCCGAGCTCGATGCGGCTGATCTTCGACTCAGACCCGCGGATCGCCCGGGCTGCCTCCTGCGCGCTGATGCCCCGGCTCTCCCGGAGCCTTCGCAATTGTGTGCCGAGCAGGATGCGCAGCACGGTCGGCCCCTCCGTCGGCTCTGGCATGACGCCTCCCGGATTCCCCGCGCCGCCGCGGAATTGTTTCGCGCAATTGCGTGGCAACACGTTGCCACACCTCGTCCGTAATCGTTATGGTATCCCATATGGGATTGCATGCTACCCCCCAATATTGACGGCTTGGCCAGCCGATCTCGGACACATCTGTCTCGCGGACATTTTTGTCTGGCCGGGTTTCATAAATGGCTTGCACGCTTGTGTGCACTTGTTGCGCCCTTAGGTCATGCGGGTTCGCAGGCCGGGCCCATGCCCTGCATCTCGATGCCCGCAGCCCTCCGATCTGCGGGTTCGACCCTCGGAACGCGCTCGGGGCCACGGCGCACCTGGACCTGGCCGCGGGCCGGACCGGCCCGCGATGAGCGTCACGTCCGGGCCCGCAGGGACCCGGGAGAATCCCTATCGGTATGAGCGGCGATTTCCTTCCGGCTGCGGCGATTAGTGATTCATAATCCGCTGATATATTCCAGGGCGGCGCGCCTTCACCACTGTCTGCCGGGCGGGCTAGGCAATTATCCGGCAGGCAGGAGGGGGTAAGATCGCCGGGCATTCGCCGGGCATTCGCCGGGCATTCGCCGGGCATTCGCCGGGCGTTTGGCGGGAACCGCACGTTGTCGCGGCGCGTGGTGTGCTTTTGTGTCAAAGAAGGGGAATTGCCTGCTCAGCGACACCGGCTCCGGGTACCCGGCCGCCGCGCCAGGCTCGGTCCCGCCGCCATGACGGGGCACCCGCGCCGACGGCGGCCTGGACCCAACCGGGGTCGGCCTGGTATAAGCGCGGCAATGGCATCGGCGAGCCATCCCGAGCCATCCCGAGCCATCCCGAGTGCGGTGCGGTAATGCCGCGTTACCCGGAGGAGTCCCTTTTACGGAGCGCTCGCCCGCACCGCGTGGGCCTGCCGGCCCCGCCTAGGATATGGAGTATGCGCCATACCCCCCTGGGGCAGTCGGGACTGCTGGTGTCGGTGGTCGGGCTCGGCTGCAACAACTTCGGCAGCCGCCTGGACGTGGACGGGACGCGCGCGGTGGTGGACGCGGCCATCGACGCCGGGATCACCCTGTTCGACACGTCGGACACATATGGCGGGGGCGGCGGCTCCGAGCGCGCCCTGGGCGAGACCCTCGGCTCGCGCCGCGACCAGGTCGTGCTGGCCACGAAGTTCGGCGGCCGTGGCGTGGACATGGGCTACGGGCCCGCGGCCGGGGCGAAGGGCGGGCGCGCCTACATCCGGCGCGCGGTCATCGAGTCGCTGCGCCGGCTGCGCACGGACTACATCGACTTGTATCAGATGCACGTCCCTGACCCGGTGACCCCCGTCGAGGAGACCATCGCCGCGCTGCACGAACTCGTCGCCGAGGGCAAGGTCAGGTACCTGGGTCACTCGAACTTCTCCGGCTGGCAGTTGGCCGACGCCGCGCACCTGGCGGCGCGCAGCGGCCAGACCCCGTTCGTCTCGGCGCAGAACCACTGGTCGCTGCTCGAGCGCCAGGCCGAGTCGGAGGTGGTCCGCGCGGCCAGGCACTTCGGCCTGGGTGTGCTGCCGTATTTCCCGCTCGCCAACGGCCTGCTGACCGGCAAGGTCAGGCAGGGGCAGCCGATCCCGGCCGGGACCAGGCTGGCCGGCCGTCAGGACTACGTGACCGAGGGGAAGCTGGCCAAGGTCGAGGCGCTGATCGCCTGGGCCCAGACACACGGCGTCACGCTGCTGGAGACCGCGATCGGCGCCCTGGCCGCCCAGCCGGGCTGCTCCTCGGTGATCGCCGGGGCCACGAGCGCCGAACAGGTCAAGGCCAACGCGGCCGCGGCGGAATGGATCCCCTCGGACGCCGAACTGGCCGAGATAGACGCGATCGTCCCCCCGCCGCCGGGGCCGGTGTCCTGAGCACCCCGCCGCCGGGGCCGGTGTCCTGAGCACCCCGCCGCCGGGGCCGGTGTCCTGAGCACCCCGCCGCCGGGGCTGGTGTCCTGAGCCCCCGGCGCCCGTGGCCCCCGCGCCCTTGCCTCTCCGCGCGCTCGTTAGCCGCCGGCCACGGCGATTTGGTACAGGGCCGCCGCGTTTGGGCCGAGCACGGCTGAGTACGAGACCTGGGGCGTGTTGCCGCCCTGCTGGTACCCGCCGATGACGCCGATCACCAGGCCCTGCCCGGTCAGCTGGTCGACCTCGCTGAGGAACGGGCCGCCGCTGGTGCCGTCCGGGTAGCCGCCGCAGTCGAACTCGAGCTGGCCGGCCATCGGCTCCCTGAGCCAGTTCTGGCAGGTGACCGGCTGGTTCGTGGTGCTCGGGTACCCGATCACCTCGACCAGCTGCCGGCTGGCCGGGGTGCCGGTGGCGAGGTGCTCCCCGCCGGTCACGTCCTCCACCGGCGTGCTCGAGCTGGGGCTGCTGATCCGCAGGAAGGCGAAGTCGTCATCCTGGCTGGACGAGGAACTCCACGCCTGGTCGACGTAGACCTTGGCTACCGTCCACACGCCGTAGGGCTCGTTCCCGTTGTGGTAGCCGGGCACGAAGGCGATAGTGCCCGAGGTGCCGGTCATGCAGTGCGCGGCGGTGATCGCGAGGTCGCCGTCCGGGCTGTCCACCACGCTTGCCGTGCAGAAATGCTGGCTCAGCTTGCCCGCGGAGGTGGTGAACAGCGCCCCGACGGCCGGGGTGCCGGAGAAAGCCTGGCCGTTCCGCGAGGTCGAGGCCAGATGGTCCATCGCCCGGACGAAGCTGTTGGCGATGTCGCCGGCCGCGCCGTTGGCCGGCGTTACCATGACGATCAGCCCGACGGCGAGCGCGCTGACCAGCGCCGCCCTGGTGGGTGACAGGGAGAACCAGCGGGCCCGCTCGCGCGGGCGGATATGGTCGGCGGGCGCGGGCGCCTCGTTGCGGGCCCCAGGGTGACGCCTGGCCCGCCGCCCGGTTCGCACCAGCACCTGCCCTGCTCACCCGCCTCGCGCTATGTCGCAATTAAGTTGCTTTGAGCGCAACATCGATACTCAATTGTGATGGACAAGGTGCGACTGTACCAGAGGTCAACACTCCGAAGTTGCTCAGAAGTCGCCCGGCTGAGCTGGGGATTTCCTGTGAATGACAGCGCGCCTGCCCTCGGCGGGCGCTTTTGGCAGCCGATCCCGGCCGCCGTGAGCAGGCCTTAGTTACCCGAACGTAATAGGGGGTTATCGTCCGTCACCGAGCCGGGGCAAGCAATGGCGGTGTCGGATTATCTGGGATCTGGTCGGTCGATGTTCCAGTGCCGGCTCTGTCACCCAGTCGGTCGCGCTCACCAGCGATCGTGCACCGTGGCGCGGAAGTACTTGTCGTACAGGCCCTCGATCGCGCCGAGTTCGGCCTGCGGCAGCGGCGGCAGCCCGGCGGCCTCGGCGTTCTGCCGCGCCTGGCCGGTGCTGCGGGCGCCGGGAATCACGGTCGTCACCCCAGGCTGTTGGATCACCCACCGGAGCGCCCACTGAGCCGGGGTCCCGCCGGGCAGCGCGCCGGTAATCGCCGCGAACTCCGCCGCGGCGTCGACGCCTGCCTCCAGCCCGACGCCGGAGAACGTCTCCCCGACGTCGAACGCCTCGCCGTGCGCGTTGTAGCTGCGGTGGTCGTCGGCGGCGAACGTGGTCTGCCTGGTGTATCGGCCGGAAAGGAGCCCGGACGCCAGCGGCACCCGGGCGATGATGCCGACTCCCGCCGCCGCGGCGGCGGGCAGCACGCGGTCGAGCGGCTTGCGCCGGAACGCGTTCAGGATGATCTGCACGCTGGCCACTCCCGGCCGCGCGATCGCGGCCAGCGCCTCCTCGCAGGTTTCCACGCTCACCCCGTACGCCGCGATCCGGTCCTCGGCGACCAGCGTGTCGAGCGCGTCGAAGACGGCGTCCGAGGAGAAGACCGGGGTCGGCGGGCAGTGCAGCTGGACCAGGTCGAGCCGGTCGGTGCCCAGGTTGACCCGCGACCTGTCGGTCCAGGCGCGGAAGTTCTCCAGCGTGTAGTGCTGTTCCCGCTGCTCGACCCGGCGGCCCATTTTGGTCGCGACCGTGATGTCCTGCCCGGCGTTATCGGCCAGGAAGCGTCCGATGACCCGCTCGCTGCGCCCGTCGCCGTAGACGTCGGCCGTGTCGAAGAACGTGACCCCGGACTCGACCGCCGCCCGCAGTACCGCCATCGCGTCGGCCTCGGACACGTTCCCCCAGTCCGCGCCGAGCTGCCAGGTGCCAAGTCCGACCACGGACACCGCCCTGCCCGTCCGGCCGAGAACCCGCTGCTCCATGAGCGCGATCCTACTCAGAGCGGCCCGGCCGCACCGCGGCCTGGTAGGCGCCCGGAGTGACGCCGTAACACCGCCGGAACCAGCGGGTCAGGTGCGCCTGGTCGCGGACAGCAGCCTGCGGGCCGCCCGGATCCGGAGCTGGCGCTGGTAGTCGCTGGGCGCGAGCCCATAAGCCCGCGAGAACGCCCGGTAGGCGGCGAACCGGCTGCAGCCCGCCGCCGCGGCCAGGTCATCGGCGGTCAGGTCGGCGGCCGCGGTCAGGTCCGCGGCCGCGTCGTGGATGAGATCACGCACGCGCGCCGCCACCCGCAGGTCAGGCGAGCCCGGCCGGGGCCCCCGCCCCGAAGCATGCCGGAGCAGCAGCCGGGCCGTACCGGCGAGCCGCTCGTACCGTTCCAGTTCGGTCGCCTGGCCGGTGAGCGCGAGGTGCAGCCCGCGCACCGACGCGGCCACGGCGGGGTTCTCGATCACCGGCGACCGGAACAGCGGGAGCGGGGTTCCGGTCAGCGAGGCGAAGAACTCCGGCCAGATGTGCACCATCCGGTAGGTGAAGCCGCCGTCGCCGGCCGCGTGCCCGTCGTGCGGGTCGTCCGGGTTGAAGGCCATCACCATGCCGCGGCCGCTCACGTGGTGTCCGTGACGGCAGGTGAAGGCCTGCGCGCCGGTCTCCGTCACGCCGAACGAGTAGCTCTCGTGAGAGTGCCGGTGGTACACGTGCGAGGTGAAATGCGCGTGCATCGCCTCGACCGGCACGCCGTCCGCGCGCCAGTACCTGGCCCAGTCCCGAGCGGCCACGTCCCCCATCGTAGGCGCACCAGCGTTCAAGACCCGGCCGCGCGCGCCAGGCCACCATGGTGCTATGGACCTCGGCGCGCTGACCACGGCCCACCTGGCGGACGGCTGCCTGCGGGCCGGGCTCCCGTTGCGCTGCGCGAGCTTGCAGGCCGTCGTGCCGGATCGCCGCCTGCTCGGGCGCGTGCGGCCGGCCCGGCACGCCGGCAGCGTCGACATCTTCCTTGAGGCGCTCGAGCAGGCCGAACCCGGTGACGTGCTCGTCGTCGACAACCGCGGGCGCCTCGACGAGGCGTGCGTCGGCGATCTCGTCGTGCTCGAGGCTCAGGCGGCCGGGCTGGCGGGCGTGATGGTCTGGGGCCTGCACCGGGACACCGCCGAAATCCGGGCCATCGGGCTTCCGGTGTTCAGCCTCGGCGCGTCTCCGGCCGGCCCGCAGCGCCTGGACCCCAGGCTGCCCGACGCGCTGAAGCTCGCCGTGGTGGGGGAGTGGACGGTGACCGGCGCGGACCTTGTCGCCGCCGACGACGACGGCGTGCTCTTCCTGCCCGCCGAACGGGCCGGGGAGATCATCGCCCAGGCCGAGGCGATCCGCGACACCGAGCGCCGCCAAGCCACGCAGATCAGCAACGGCACGTCGCTGCGCCGCCAGGTGCGGTTCGGCGCCTACCTGGCCCGCCGGGAGCACGAGCCCTCGCTTACCTTCCGCGAGTACCTGCGCGACGTCGGCGGGGCCATCGAGGTGTGACGGAAAGGACCTCATGACCATTCGTTTCGACACCAAGATCGCCATCGCGGTGCGGGCCGACCTGGAGCCGTGGCAGAAGCTGAACGTCACCGCGTTCCTGGCCAGCGGCGTTGCCGCCAGCACCGGGGAGCTCATCGGCAAGCCGTACGAGGACGGCTCGGGGAACTCCTACCTGGAGCTGTTCCGGCAGCCCGTGGTGGTGTACGCGGCCGACGCCGGGACCCTGCGCCAGGCACACCAGCGGGCGCTGGCCCGGGAGCTTCCGATGGCGATCTACACCACGGACATGTTCGGCACCGGCAACGACGACGACAACCGGGCCGTGGTCCGCGCGGTCCCTGCCGCGGAACTATGCTTCGCCGGTATCGCGCTGCACGGCCCCCGCAACGCCGTCGACAAGGTTTTCAAGGGCGCTACCCTGCATCCATGAGAGCAGCGCTGTACCGGGACATGGGGAACGCGGCCGAGGTCTTCCGGCTCGAGGAGGTAGAAAGGCCCGAGCCGGGACCGGGTGAGGTCCTGGTCAGGGTGCACGCCTCCGGCGTCAACCCCACGGACCACAAGGCCAGGTCAGGGGCGGTCCCGCGGCCCATCGACGACTTCCAGATCCCGCACCAGGACGGTGCCGGGGTTATCGAGGCGGTCGGCGCCGGGGTGGACCCCGGGCGTGTGGGCGAGCGGGTCTGGCTGTGGCTCGCCGCGGCGGGCCGCCGGTGGGGGACCGCCGCCGAATGGACCGCGCTGCCCGCCCGGCAGGCGGCGCCGCTGCCGGACGGCGCGTCGTTCGAGCTGGGCGCCTCGCTGGGCGTGCCGGCCATGACCGCGCACCGTTGCGTGCTCGCCGACGGTCCGGTGAGCGGTCAGACCGCACTGGTGGCCGGAGGTGCCGGAGCGGTCGGTCACTTCGCCATTGAATTGGCCAAACGGGCCGGGGCGCGTGTGATCGCGACCGTGAGCAGCCCGGATAAGGCGGCGCTGGCCGAGAAGGCAGGCGCGGACCTGGTGGTGAACTACCGCTCGCCCGGCGCCGTCGAACAGGTCAGGGCCTTCGGCCTGGTCGACCGGGTCATCGAGGTCGCGCTCGGCGCCAACTTCGAGCTCGACCTGGCGGTGGCCCGGCCGCACGCCACGATCGTGACCTACGCGGCCGAACCCGTCAACCCGGTGCTGCCGGTGCGGGCCTGCATGACGGCCAACGTCACCCTCGAGTTCGTGCTGCTCTACGGCGTGCCGATGGAATCGCTCGACCAGGCGGCCGCCGACATCAGCGCCGCCCTGGCCTCGGGCGAGCTCACAGGCCTGCCGGTGCACAAGTTCCCGCTGGCGGGCATCGCCGCGGCGCACGAGGCCGCCGAGGCAGGCGCGGTCGGCAAGGTGATCGTCACCCCGTGACCGCCCGGAGGGCACTGGGCCCAGGGCAGCACTGATCCAAGAGCAGAGGGCCTGCGGACGGCGCGCGGGCGGGGTCGCGCGCCAGGAGGCTCCGCCCGAGGGGTTACTTTTTCGGCCAGATCCCGGTGTGACTGGTTCCGCCCCAGAAGGCCTTCGTGCCGGCCCGGTCGAGCTGGCCGCGGCCGGCGCAGCGCCGGCAGCGCCGGTACGAGCCCTTGTAGATCCCGCCGAAGTGCCTGCCCGACATGTTGCAGGTCGGACACTTCCTGAGCGGATGGATGCGCGTCGAGACAATGTAGCTGACCGCGACAATGGCAATGATGACTACCGCTAGCATGTTTGTACTCCTTACTGACCCACGCCAGAACCGCCCATAGCCCTGTACCGCCTTATACACGGGCCGGGTACCGCGACTCCGGCGAGAGTTGACCACCGCCGTCGGCACTGGGACTGGATCTCACCCCCAGTACCGACTCACTAGCACAGAGTAATACACTCTGGCCGGATATGTGAATGAATTTTGTCATGACGGTTACCGTCATGAGCGTGATTATCTGGTTTTTCTGCCGTATCACGGGCGTTAGCGGTACGCGCTGATGCCCAGGCGCACCGCGAGGCCGATGCCGCACAGGCTGACGACGACCCGGAACGGCCCGGCGGGCACCTTCCTGGCGATCTTCGGGCCGATCAAGCCGCCGAGCAGGAAGCCCGCGGCCAGCGGCGCCACGAACGTCCACCTGACCTCACCGAACACCGCGAAGCACGTCGCGGCCAGGGCATTGGCCATTCCGGAGACGGCGTTCTTCACCGCGTTCACCGTGATCAGCGACTCGTCGGTCATCATGCTGAGCACCACGAGCAGCAAGACGCCCGCGGCCGCGCCGAAATAACCGACGTACAGGGCGACTGCGAACAGGGCCGCGCCCCGGACCAGCCGGTTCCCGCCGCCCGCGGCGGGGGAGAGGCTCTTGATCCTGGGCTGCACCAGGAGCACCAGCGAGGCGCCGCCGATCAGCACCGGCACTGCCACGGTGAAGGTGCTGCCCGGCGTCACCAGCAGCACCGTCGCCCCGGCGGCGCCGCCGAGCGCCGTGATGGCCCCGAGCCTGAGCACGCGCCTGCCCTGGCCGGCCAGCTCCGGCTTGGAGCTGAGGACCGACCCGGCCCCGGTGAGTACGAGCGAGACCGTGTTGGTCATGTTCGCGCTGAGCGGCGGTACCCCGAGCGCGAGCAGCACCGGATAGCTGACCAGCGAGGCGATGCTCACCACCGTGCTGAAGAGGCCGCCCAGCGTTCCGGCGGCGAGCAGCACGAGCGCCTCGGTGATTCTCATCCGAGCCAAGAATCCCCCAGCTGCCGCCCGCCCCGCACCTCCGAACCCCCCTCAGCAGGTGTGATCCGCATCGCAGTGTCTTCCCTGCTCGCCTCCGGGCCCACCCACCTCCCGATCCCCCTTCAGTGCTGCCGGGTTCGAGCAGGACATCCAGGCCTACGCCCGCGCCTGACCGCCAGTGTTGACGGCAGCGCGTTGACGGCAGCGCGTTCACGGCAGCGCGTTCACGGCAGCGGCCGCAGCCCCGCGCCGCTGAGCAGGTACCCGGCGGCGACGGTCGCCGGGTCGGCCCGGATCAGGTCCACCACGGCGGACCCGGCCATCTCGGGGGTCAGCGGTTCCCCGAGCTGCCTGGTGAATTCCTCCTCGGTCTGGCCGCTGCGGGCCGCGTAGGC
>WNFJ01245359.1_pt1 | contig 15575 bp, 9 predicted proteins | sample 5400461 | NCBI WGS metagenome assembly WNFJ01 (sample SAMN13153349, study PRJNA577476) | soil metagenome | isolation source: 115 cm saprolite on Douglas fir-dominated hillslope | place: USA:California | collected 2013-09-17 | reverse complement strand
ACCGGGTGGCCGAAGTAGGTCACCTGCCGGGTCCCGTCCGGGCGGGTGATGATACCCAGACCGTCCCGGTTCACCCCGGGCCCGGCGGCCGCTTGCCGGTTGGTGAGCAGCGGCGGCCAGATCCCGGTGCATGGCCCGGTGCACGTGGTGGCGGTGGGCAGGTCGAAGGTGAGGTTGTAGAGCGAGCGGTGGCCGTTCGCGACCGTGGCGGCGAGCACGGTCCCCACCGGGGAGTTCTCCAGGATGACGTTCGCTGCCCCTGGCGCCGGAATGCCCTGCCGGGTGTCGAGATGCCAGAAGGCGTTGAACGCGGCCACGTTCTCGCCGCTGACCGCGCCCGCCGGCATGCTGGCGTCGCGGATGAACTCATACAGCGGATGGCCGAAGTAGGTGACCTGGAAGGTGCCGTCGGAGCGCTGCACCGTGCCCAGGGCACCCGCGTTCACCCCGGCGCTGGCGGCAAAGGGCCCGTTCGCCCCGGGGGCAAGCAGCGGCGGCCAGGCGACGGCGCAGGTTGCGGTGCAGGTGCTCTGCAGCGGCAGCGCCGGGCCGGTCGTCGCGTCGAAGCTGCGCAGGTAAAGCGCCCGGCCGCCCGCGGTGAACAGCACCGGCCCGAATGCGGAGGGTGCGGCGGTCACCACCACGGGGCTGGCGCTGTCAGCGGGCGCCGCCGGCGCGGTGACCGCCGCCACCGTGGTCACCAGGCACACGGCGCCCAGCAGCGCAATGGCCCGGCGCCGCAATGCCGCGGCGGGCCGGGAACGCTTGGAGAAACGGCTGACATGAACTAACAGGGCGGGGAGTGGAACGCGCATGGTTACCTCCGATACCGGTAGCAGAACTGCCCGATGGCAGAACGCGCACGCACAGGACTGGGCGGCAGCGGGTCGGCTGCCCGCGTGGTGTCACCTCGCGCCGCCGTTCGGGATAAGTGCTCTTCCCCGTCGCGGTATCCGCGCCGCCGGGGCAGCACGCGTTGGTGGGCGTCGCCCGGCTGGCGGGTGGCCGGGTTCTGCACCGCCACCGCGGACAGCGGGTCGCGACGACCATGCCTGGCCGCACACGCCAGAACTAGCACGTACCTTCGTGTCTCTTCCTCCTGGGGACTGTCCCGCCGGGGGGCTTCGCCCGCACGGCAGGCTAGATACGCGGGCGGCGCCGCCGCCTATCCTCTGCACGTACCCGTGGCGGGCCCCGGTTCACATGTTTCGCAAACGCGGACCGGCGGAGCCGGGGGCGCATCGTTTCACAGAGACCACAGCGCCTGGGTGGGTGACATCTGGGCGGCGCGGATGGCGGGGAACAGCCCAGCGACGGCGCCGGCGAGCAGGGCCACCGCGCCGAGGCCGAGGAACAGGCCGTTGAGCGCGGTCGCCGCAGGCAACCTCATAACCGCCCGAAAGCCACCGGCGATGCTGGCGTCTTGCTATACGAACTTGCGCCGAGCCCCGCCAGCAGCCGCGCCCGTCAGGTCGCAGGCCGCCGCCCACGCGGTGTCGTACGTTGGGCTGCGGCCAGCATCCCGGCCGGCCCACGCGGCGCAGTCGCCGATCACGCCGGCGAGCAGGTCACGGAGTATGTCGTCTGGATGCGGGACCGCCGACCGCTCGATCCCCTCCACCGCGGCATGGACAGTGGCGGGCGCGGAGTTCCGGCGAAAGGTCTTCGGGGAGATCGCGATGTCACGGGTGAAGCTGCGGGCCCACTGCGCAGCGTGCGGAACTTGCGCCAGCGCGTGCCGGCTCGCCTCCTCAAGCCCGCCAGCCGGCCGCCCGTCCAGGGTCGCCAGCACGCGCTCACACGCCAGGACCGACACCGCCATGACCCGTTGCCGCTCCGCCGTCACCACCGGCAGCGCCGTCCGCGCGCACCGCAGCGCGATCCGCGCGTCCAGGTGCAGATCCTCGCCGGTCAGCCCGATCACCGACGGGATCAGCCCGGCCAGCCGGGCCCGGTTGGCATCGGAGGTGTAGTCGTTGACATCGCGCGCGGCAGCGGCCAGCAGCGGGTGCGTGCAGGCCGGGTGATCGCTCCAGCGCTCCCCGGCCAGGTAGGACGCCAGCTCCATGAAGCATGCGCCTTTACGCGGGTTGCGGTGCTTGCCGCGCGACAGAATCGGGACCAGCTCAGGTGGATGGGTCTGGTAGCCAGACATGGCGGCACCTCCACAGGATCGGCATCCCTGGTATGACCAGTCTGCGTGTCTCCTGACGCGCACGCCACCCAGCCCGACCATCGGCGAACTCGCAGACGCTGGAGCGTGACAAGCGAGGTTGTCCGCGGCCACCTGGCGACCTGGCGACGGCCCGCGCCCGGGCATGGGCGGATCAGCGGATCGATTTACCGCCTCCGGCCGTACCAGCCACCGGGTATGGATAGGGTCGCGCGAAAGCATCAGCGCCCGGGAGCAGGGGGTGTCGCGTGGATTTGGTGGAGCGGGCCGGACGTCTCAAGCCGATGCTGGTGGACTTCGCCTTGTCGCCCCGATTCGATCGCGAATTGTCGGCAGTGATCGCGCGCAGCTTTCCCGACGGGGTGGTGACCGATGAGTCGGTGTTCTCCATGGTCCTCGATCACTTCGCGTTACAGCATCGGCTCCCATCGGGGAATACCGTGGTCGAAGTGTTCGTCGCGGCCCACCCCGAGCTGACCGACGCCGAACGGGACATGCTGCTGGGCTGGCGGGACGTCGTCGAGGGCGTCTTCGAGATCGCCGGCAAGGACCGGGACGCCCTGATGTTGTTCGACTTCCTGGACGAGCTCACCTACCGGACCCGATCCAACCTGGGCCGCCGGGCATTCAAGCCGCTGAAGAAAGGCATGATCCTTGTCGGCCGACTGGTCCGGGCCGGCGAGGATTGGATGATCTCGGGCAATCCGGCCGCCTTCCCCGCCTCGGCCCGCGGGCAGATGCTGGCGGCCGCCGCCGAGCAGGCGATGCGCCACCCCGAAGCTGTCTTCCGCAATCCCGCCAAGCTGGCCGAGGCCCGCCGCATCCTCGCCCAGCATCACCAGGCGTTTGTAGAGTTGTTCGGCGCCGACCTCATCGTCGTCCCCGGCAGCGAGGTACCCGCCAAGGTCGAGGCATTCCACCGCCATCTGGCCCAGCAGACCCGTCCCGACGCCGAACCACCGGAGATCGCGTCTCTGGACTTGCCCGACGATCTGCTCGCTGCCGACAGCGTCGCCATCCACTTCGCTGCGGGCGAAGGACTGAGCTTCTACCCCGGCTACCACCTCCTCGAGGAACTGTTCAGCGACCCCGCGCTGGTCTCCCGCCGGCGCTACCGTGAAACCCTGTCCAGCTTCTTGCGCGACCCCGACACCTCACCCGAACCGCTGCGACGGCTCGCCGCCCGCGATCCGGCCAAGGCCAGCGCGGTCTTCGCCAAGCTCCTCAGGCGCAAACGCGGGTTCTCCTGGGACACCGACGGCGAACAGTTGCTACGCAAGCACAAGCCCATCTATTTCGATGGGACGCTGCTGCCCCGAACTGTCCCGCTCTCCAAGCCCCTGTCCGACGCACTCCGACGCAGCCGTTGAACCCCCACGCCCGCCGCCCCCTTTGTCATCACGGACGACTGTTAACTCACGGCCTTGCCGCTGTTCGGTCACTGAGCCTGGGTTGTCTCTAGTTCTACGTGCACCTCCCGCTTTCGGCCGACAGACCTACCACGACAGCGTCTTCCGCACCTGGGCGGCGGGCAACATCGCCGCCGATCCGGCCAACGCGGCTCGGCTCACCTGGCCGTGGTCTGGTCGGACATGCGCGACAGCGTGACACCTGCTCCAGCGACCCCTATACGGCCAAGACGAACTCGGACGTGATCGTGAGCCGGTCATTCGATCGTGGAGCGACGTGGTCGGCACCCACGCCGCTGGGGCTCGCGGGTGACCAGTTCATGCCATGGGGCCTGCTAGCCCGTCGCCCAGCCGCGACTGCCGGACCGGATCTGCGACGCGTCGAACCGGGTGACGACGGCACCATTACGCGATCGCTCCGTGCTCAACTAATCCTGGCGTTGGACCCAGGTGCCTGCCTGATCTGGCGATCAGTGCCAGCCGGTACAGGCCCATTGGTCCGATGCGTACGCTTGGACGCAGGCGCGTGTCCAGTCGCCAAATGAAACCATGTAGCTCCAGTCCACATCGTCGTAGCTATCGGACACCGAAATGCCGTAGGCGGCCAGGATATGAACTTGGTCCGTGGACTCCTGGATCTCGATGTTCGCCCAGTAGTGGTCGCCCCTGGCCCAGGCGGCGTCACAGCTTCCCGAGTAGCGCAAGGTGACGGTCGGGGTACCGCCTGGGGCCGTCACCGAGTCCAGGTTCTGGGTGGAGGAATCGGCACAACCCATGTATTCGGGGTCATAACCGCGGCAGCCACTGGCCCAGCAGCCTGCGGCAAGCGCTGACGACGGATGGACGACCGTGAGCGATATGAGGGAAATCGCGCCGACCATTACGATAATCAAGAGGCGCCGCATCGGAAATCCCTTCCTGTCTTGGCGTGCTGGCATGGAGCCGAGATACTGCCTCGGGTCGTTCACGCCCGCTGTGCGCACCTTCCATCGTGACCTTGGGCAATAAAGAAGTTCTTAAGCTTTTCTGTAGGTGAAGAAGCGGCGTCGCCGTGCCGCACCCAAGATCCCGAACGGCTCACGCCGCGTGGCTCCTGCCGGTCCGTACCGGGTCACCGGCACCGGCGGCCTCCAGAGAACCTTCAGAACTTCTTCACTGCGCTCGGACACGATGAGCACGCCTAGATGGTTTTTGGTGCTCCGGTCGTGCTGCCCGCGGCCGGGGTGTGCTGCCCGTTGGGCGGGAGGCGAGCTGATGTTCAGGTCGTTAGCGCGTCGTCGCATTCCGGGGACGGTGAGATCGCGCTGGATCGTGTCCGCGGTGGCGCTGGCCGCGGCGGCCGGCCTGGTTGTGTCGCAGGTGACCCCGGCCAGGGTGGCGGGGCACCGCGTGCCCGGGCTGCAGGCGGCGGGTTCGAGCGGGTCGCTGCAACACCATCCGTGGTGGGATCCGCAGGGCTGGTTCGCTGGAGGGGGCACGGCGCCGGGGCCGCGGGTGCTGGCCGGCAACGTGGCCGCGGTGCCTGCCGCCGGCCGGATGCCGCGGCAGGCGGCGATGAGACCGGTGCGCCGGGTGCGGGAGCTGACCGGCAAGCGGGACCGCTACACCCGCGTGTTCCAGCTGTCGGATGGCCGGTTGCAGGCGGTGGTGTCCGGCGTGCCGGTGAACTACCGGGACGCGGCCGGCCGGTGGCAGCCGATCGATACGACCGTCACCCGGGCCACCGCGCCCGGCTACCTGTACGGCAACGCGTCGAACACGTTCGGCAGCTTGTTCGGCGCGGCGCCGGGACGGCTGGTGCGGTTCGCGGCGCCCGGCGGTGGATGGCTGACCATCGGCCTGACCAGCGGCACTGCCGGGCGCCCGCGGGTGTCCGGGGACTCGGTCACCTACGCCGGCGTGGCGCCCGGCGTGGATGTGTCGTACCAGGTCACCCCCACCGCCCTGAAAGAGCGGATCACGCTGGCCTCGGCGGCGGCCGCCGCGTCGCTCGCGTCCCTGCCGTTCGTGATCAGGACGGGCGGCGGGCTGATCCCGTACCAGCGGCCGGACGGCTCGATCGCATTGGCACGGGACGGGGCCGGCGGCCCGCCGGTGCTGATCATGCCGAAACCATTCATGACCGACGCCGCGGCGGACGCGCGGTCGCCGTACGGCGCCGCCTGGAGCCCGAGGGTCGCCCAGCAGGCCACCTGGGACCAGGCCACCGGCGCCATGCGGCTGACGGTTACCGCGGACGCGGGGTGGCTGCGTCAGCCCGCGCGGAAGTTCCCGGTGGTGGTCGACCCGACGATCTCGATCGCGCCGACCCCCACGGACGCGCAGAACACGATGATCATTTCGGACTCGGCGCAGGCTTCGACGAACTTCAATTCGAGCTGGCGGCTGTCGGTGGGCACCGACTCCGGCGGTGCGGTCCGCTCCCTGCTGAGCTTCCCGCTCGGCGCGGTCCCGGCCGGCACCCAGCTGGATTCGGCCGACCTGAACCTGTATTACGACCAGAACTTCGGCTCGCCCGGCTCCAACGAGACGATCGAGGCCCACCAGGCCACCGCGCCGTGGTCGGCGTCGACCGCGACCTGGGCCAACGCCGGCAACAACGTCGGCCAGCTCGGCAACAACCAGGTCGTGACCGACGACTCGGCCACCGCCAGCACGAGCGCGAGCGGCGCGTGGCCGACCGCGGTCACCTCCTCGGCGGTGAACGGGGAGTACCGCTACGACCAGGACACGACCTCCGGTGACACGTTCACCTGGGTGCCCCGGCTGACCGAGTCCGGCAGCTACCAGGTGGAGGCGCACTACGTCGCCAGTTCGACCGCGGCGAGCAACGCCCCCTACACCGTGTACTACAACGGCGGGTCCCAGAGCTACACGGTGAACCAGCAGTCCGGGTCCGGCGGGGTATGGGCCACCATGGGCACCCAGCCGTTCGCCGCGGGCACCACGGGGAAGATCGTCCTGGGTGACGGGCCGGCGTCGGCCTCCACCATGGTGGAGGCCGACGCCGTGCGGCTGACCAAGCCCGGCTCCGTGGTGTTCGACCCCAACGCCAACACCTGGGACGTGTTCTCCGTCCGCAACATCGTCCAGTCCTGGCTGGACGGCACCAGCCCCAACTACGGGTTCGTGGTCAAGGACGCCAACGAGTCCACGCTGAACCAGGGGGGGCCGCGGTATGAGGCGTCCCGGTTCGCCTACAACGGGGAGACCGCGACCTACCCGCAGCTCGTGCTGACCTACGGCACCCCCGGGGTGACGCTGAACCCGATCACCACGATCCACGCGACCGGCGCGGACCTGTCCTGGCCGGCCTACACCGACCCGACCCCGGGCACCAACCCGGCCGACGACATCGCCGAGTACCAGGTGTACCGCAGCGTCTTCCAGTCCTTCACCCCGTCCGCGTCCACCATGGTCGCGCCCGTCGCGGCCGGGATGACGAGCTTCACCGACACGACAAACACCCCCACCCCGCCGGGCAACGGGGCACTCGGCAACGCGTTCTACTACATGGTCGCGGTGAAGACCCAGGACGGGATGGTCATCCCCGGCCCGGTGCAGCTGGTCCGGCTGCCCACCGCCGGGTCCACCACACAGATCATCAACGCTTTCGGAGACACCACTCTCTCGTCGGGCCAGCCCACCACCAATGAACAGCAGTTCGCCGGTGGCCCCTACCTCGGCGTCGGCGACAACTCCGCCACCTACGGCGTCACCCGCGTGGTCGCGGGTTTCCCTTCGCTTGCATCCGCCGGTATTCCGGCCGGGTCGACGGTCACCGACGCCGAGCTGAAACTGTGGGGCTGGTACAACCTCAACACCGGCGGCGGGACGGCGACGTACGAGGCGCACGCGCTGACCCAGAGTTTCGACCCGGCCACCGCGACCTGGAACAACGCGTCCTCCGGCACGACGTGGACCACCGCGGGCGGCGCCTACTCCGCCACCGTTTCCGGCACCGTCTCCGGGCTGACGAACGACCCGAACCGGCAGGAATGGCCGGTCACCGCGATGGCGCAGGACTGGCTGAACAACCCAGCCGACGAGCACGGGCTGCTGGTGAAGCTGTCCGGGGAAACCAAGCCCAGCCCACAGGAACGCGAACTGTTCCTAAACAGCAACGGCGTCGAGCCGAAGCTGCGCCCCGAGCTCGTCGTCACCTACCTCCAGAACACCGCACAAGACACCTACTACGCGCCCAGCCTCCCCGACCCGCTCACGGCATCCGGCAACTACACGGTCAACGTCACCCTCACCAACAGCACCGCCGCCACCTGGTCCGCCAGCGACTGGGTGCTGTCCTACCACTGGCTGCTGCCCGACGGCACCGACGTATCCAGCCCGGCCAACCAGGCGCAGACCGCCCTGCCCGCCGGCATGGCCCCCAGCGCGGTCGCCACCATCGCGGCGACGCTGAAAACCCCGGACAACACGGGCGACCCGCACCGGCTACACCCTCGAATGGGATCTCTACAACAAAACCACCGGCACCTGGCTATCAGCCGCCGCGGGGTCGGCGAACGGGGTGCCGCCGCTGGCCCAGCCCGCCTCGGTGGACCAGCCAACCTCCAACAAGCTGGGCCTGGAGAAGTTCTACCAGTACACCGGGGTCAACACCGGGTCTGGGTCGTCGGTGCTGAACAACCTGGCCTCCGGCAACGCGGTCTGGTCCTACAACGCGTTCTCCAACCCCTCGCGCGGGTTCGCCACCTTCGTGCGGATGGCCTACAACTCGCTGGACACCTCCGACTCCTCGATGGGGTTCGGCTGGTCGCTGGAGACCTCCACCCTGATGCGGCTGGGCACACCGCTGGACTTCCACCCCCGGCCCCACCCCACCCAGATCACGCTCACCGACGGGGACGGCACGAGCCACCTGTTCGTCCTCGGCTCGAACGGCGTGTGGCAAAGCCCACCAGGGATCCATCTGTTCCTGCAGCAACTGGCCGACTGCTCCGCCAATGGCAAGGACCCGGCGTCGAAGGCGTGGGTGATGACCCGGCCGGACCGTACCCAGTTCTTCTTCGACTGCCAGGGCTTCCAGTCCGCCGTTGTGGACCGTAACGGCAACGAGGCCGACTTCACCTACGCCCAGCGCAACTCGAACAACAAGCCGGTGAAATTCCTGGACTACATCACCGCCCCGGCCGGCCGGCCGACGCTGACCCTGACCTATTACGCCAAGGGGGACAGCTACAACTTCGTCGACGACACCGGCAACGTGGCCTCCGCCACCAACCTGACCAACCCGTTCATCATCGACCAGGTCAAGTCGATCACCGATATCTCCGGGCGGACGATCACCTTCCTTTATGACACCAAGGGCCTGATGTCGCGGATGACCGACGGGGACGGCACCTCGCTGGCGAAGGTGTTCAAGTTCGGCTACGACATGACCCAGGGCAACAAGAACGTCAAGCTCGTGTCGGTCACCGACCCGCGCGGCCACACCACCGGCCTGGCCTACAACCTCCCGCAAACCGGCGACAACCCGTTCTTCCACTGGCTGCTCAAGAGCGTCACCGACCGGCGCGGCGGCACCACGAGTTTCGCCTACACCCAGCCCGACGCCAGCGGCAACACCACGGCCCAGGTCACCGACCAAAACGGCCACGCCAGCACCTACGGGCTGGATTCCACCGGCCGGCCGGTCCAGTCGGCCAACGCGCTGGGCCAGGTCACCAAGCTGGCCTACGACTCCGACAACAACGTGACCAGCCTGACCGAGGACAACGGCGCGACAACTACCTGGACCTACGACCCCAACACCGGGTACCCGCTGACCCAGAAGGACGCGCTGGCGAACAAGAACGGCACCGCGCCCACCACCTACACCTACCAGACCGGGCTCAGCGGCCACATCGCCGACCTGATCGCCAAGCTCACCCCGCAGCAGCGGCTGTGGACCTTCGGCTACGACACCAACGGCAACCTGACCTCGGTCACCGACCCTTCACCACCACCTACACCTACGACTCATTCGGGCATCTGCTGACCGCCACCGACCCGAACCACAGCACGACCAGCTACTCGAATTACGATCCGAACGGCTACCCGCAAACGATCACCGACCCGCTGGGGAACACCAGAACGTTCAAGTACGACCCACGCGGTAACGTCACCGCGGTGACCGACCCGCTCGGCCACACCACCACCCAGGCCTATGACGTGTTCGGCCGCAAGGGCCAGAACATGACGCCCGAGGACCAGGCGAACGGGGTGTTCATCACCACTCCGGCGCCGGTCTACGACGGCAACGACAACCTCACCCAGCAAACCGCCCCCAACGGAGCCGTCACCACCTATACCTACGACGCGGGCGACGAGAAGACCGCCCAGTTCGCCCCCCAGGACACTCCCACGTCGCCGCAGCGGGAAACCACCTACACCTACGACCCGGTCGGCAACCTCACCTCGGTCACCCAGCCGGACGGCAATGTGCCCAGCCCGCCGTCCAGCTTCACCACCACCTACGCCTATGACACGATCAACGAGCAGATCTCCACGACCGACGCCAACGGCGGCATCACCTCCACCGGCTACGACGATGTCGGCAACCGCACCAGCGTGACCGACCCACTCGGCCACAAGACGGGATTCGCCTACGACCTGGACCACCGCCAGACCTCGACCACCGATCCGGCCGGGTTCACCACCAGCAAGTCCTTCGACCTGGATGGCCTGGTCACCTCGGCCACTGATCAGAATGGCAACACAACACTGCTTACCCTCGACGCGCGCGGCAAAGTGACGCAGGTGATGGTGTCGCACGACACCTCGGGCGCCAGCATCGTCTACGACACGACCCAGTACGTGTACGACCAGGTCGGCAACCGAATCAAGGTGATCACCCCGCGCGGGGTGGCCTCCGGGGTAGCCAATGCCTTCACCCAGCAGACCCGGTACGACGCGGACAACCGGGTCAAGGCGCAACTGTCCGCCTTCAACCCGGGCGACCCCGTCTACAACACCCCGGCCGAGACCGACTACAGCTATGACGCGGCTGGACGGGTTGTCTCGGTGAGCGCTCCGCCGTCAGGCAGCCAGACGGTCCGCAACGTCACCAACTACAGCTATTTCGACAACGGCTGGACCAAGTCATCCACCGACCCGTGGAACATCACCACCTCATATGACTACAACCCGCTGGGCGAGCAGGCGTCGCGGACGATCACCTCGGCCGGTGGGTCGGCATCGCGGACCATGGGCTGGGGTTACTATCCGGATGGGAAGATACAGTCGCGGTCCGATCATGGCGTGCCGACCGGGCTAGCGACCGAGCTCGTCGACGACTCCGACTTCAACAACACCACCTCGACCGGCACCTGGACCACGTCCAGCGCCGGGACCGGGTTCGTCGGCCCCGGCTACCAGACCCACGCCCCCGGCGCCGGCACTGACACGTTCACCTGGAACCTGAACATCCCGCAAGACGGCAACTACACCGTCTACGTGAAGTACCCGGCCGTGTCCGGCGCCGCCACCAACGCGTCGTTCAAGGTGTCGTTCAGCGGCGGGTCATCAACCGTCACGGTGGACCAGACCCAGAACGCGGGCACCTGGGTCTCGCTCGGCAAGTTCGCGTTCACGCAGTCTGGAACCGGCCAGAACGTCACCCTGGCGCAGAACCCCGGCGGCACCGTGGTGGCCGACGCGGTGCAGGTGGTGCGGGACAACAGCGGCGACACCAACACCGCGCACCACAACTTCGGCTACACCTACGACCCCAACGGCAACCTGACCGGCATCACCGACAGCAGCCCCGGCACGGCCATCGGCAACTACCAGGTCAGCTACGACGGGCTGAATCGCGTCACCCAGGTCAGCGAGCTAACGCCGTCCGGGACCACCCAGCACACCACGACCTTCGGCTACGATGCCGACTCCAACCTCACCAGCCGCGGCCACGACGGCGCGCCTTCCAGCTACGCCTACGACCCACGGAACCTGCTCAGCAAGGAGACCGATGCGCAGTCGGCCACCGACCCCTCCCCGCAGGTGACCACCTTCACCTTCACCCCCGTCAGACAGCTGGCCAGCGAGGTGAAACCCAACGGCAACACCGTCAATGACAGCTATTTCGCCGACCGGTCGCTGCAGCACTCCATCGAGACCAAACCCGACGGCACCACCACGGTAACCGAGCACACCTTCACCTACGACCCCAATGGGAACAAGACCCAGGACATCGAAAAGCTGATGTCCGCCGACAACAATGCCACTGACCTGACCCACACCCTGGCCTACACCTACGACCCGCGCGACCGCATCGCACAGGTTACCAAGGACGGCGCGATCACCGAGTCGTACGTCCATGACGCCAACGACAGCGTCACCTCCCAGACGGTCAACGGCACCACCACCACGTTCAACTACGACCGCAACCGGCTCCTCACCGCGCTCACCGGCGGGGCGACCGCGGACTACAACTACGACCCGTTCGGCCGGCTCGACACCGTCACCTCCGCCGGGCAGGTGCAGCAGCGCAACACCTATGACGGGTTCGACCACGTCACCGAGCACCAGCAGCTCAACTCCACCGGCTCGATGGACACCACTGACTACACCTACGACCCACTCGACCGCAAAACGTCCCAAACCACGGGCGCGGGCACCAGTTCACCGAACACCACCAACTACGCCTACCTGGGCCTGTCCAACCAGCTGATCAGCGAGCTGCAAAACGGCACGCAAACCAAGTCCTACACCTACACTCCCGCCGGGCTGCGGCTGTCGCAGACCATCGACAACAGCAACGGCACCCAGACTCCCGGCTACTACACCTACGACGACCACTCCGACGTCGAAGCCGTCACCGGCAGCGACGGGAACACCAAATCCACCTACGGGTACACCGCGTACGGGCAAAACGACACCAGCCAGCACCAACCCCGCCAGCACCACCCAGCCTTTCAACGCCTACCGCTACAACGCGATGCGCTGGGACTCCTCCTCCGCCCAGTACGACATGGGCTTCCGCAACTACGACCCGGCGCTGAACCAGTTCCTGACCCGGGACATGTACAACGGGGCCCTGGCCGACATGGCCCTGGATACCGACCCGTTCACCGGCAACCGGTACACCTTTGGCGCCGGTAACCCGGTCTCCAACATCGAGCTCACCGGGCACTTGTTCTGCAGCCCCGGTGACACCGACCCCAACTGCGACGCCTACCGCGGCGCCCCCAGCCCCACGCCCAGCCCCAGCCCCAGCGGGAGTCCCGGCTCAGGAGGGAATTCCGGCCCAGGCGGGAGTCCCGGCGCGGGTCCCAGTCCCAACCCCAGCCCCGGCCCTAACCCGGGGGAAGGGCCCGGCCTAGCACCCATCGATACCGGCGCGCTGAGTGAATGGCTAAGGAGTTTTGCTGGTCTTTTAGCACAGGCGGACCATGCACACGACGCTGTGGAAGATACGGCTCGAGAGGGGATAGACGCGATAGCCTCACAAGCTGGGAGGCTGATGCATGACCCCGATCCAGCGATCCGCAGCCAATTCGCCCAGATTTTGAGCTATGTCGGCAAAACCGAGCTCGGCGGCGGCCCATGGCTGAAAGTCGCTGCAGCGATGGCCAAAGCGGCGGACGCAGCCCCCGCTGTCGCCGTCGCTGTCGACACGGTCAGTAACCTTCTCGGTGGTGACAAGTTGTTGACAGCGCTTGGGAAAGCAGGAATCGTCGCGTTCAACGTCGCCGCAGGGGCTGCCGTGGGCGGTGGTATCGGCGAGATGATCGACCCCCTCGGCGGCGGCATCCCCGGAGCGCTGATCGGCGGCATCGCCGGCGGCATCGTCGGCGAGGCAGAGGTCGCGCAGGTAGGCGGGACCGTCGCCAAGGCCCTCAACCCAGTCCAGGATTGGTTCATGGAACAGGTCCGGCAACCGATCGTCATGCCGCCGATCCTGCCGTGGCCGCACTGACGCCGTGTCACGGTCCGGACCCGTCTCGTCCCTCGGTGACGCGTTCGGCGGCGTAGATGCGCAGCAGTTCGTGCAGCCGGTAGCGATCAGGGGCGACCTCCGCCAGCAGGTTCCTCCTGACCAGGGTCGTCAGCAGCGGCCGTACCCGTGCCGTGGTGCTGTTTGCCAACGCTGCCGCGGCCGAGGCGCTGAGCTCCGGTCCGGTGTGCAAACCCAGCAGCCGGAACATCCGGGCCGGCTGGGGCGCCAGCGCGCGGTACGACCATGAGAAGACGTTGCGCACCGCCGTGTCCTCATCATCGTCGGCTGCGAGCGCGTCCAGGCGGCGGTTCTCCACGGCCAGTTCGGCGGCCAGTTCGGCGAGCGTCACCTGGCGCGGGTGGCCGGCCGCGCGTTCCGCGGCTATGCGCAGCGCGAGCGGCAGGCCCCCGCAGAGCCGGGCGAGCTCCGCCGCGGCACCGGGCTCGGCCTCCACCCGCTGCGTTCCAATGACGCGTGCCAGCAAGGCGACGGATTCGCCGGTGCTGAGCATCTCCAACGGGATGCGGTGCGCTCCGTCGCGCGCGACCAGCCCGCCCAGGTCGTTGCGGCTGGTGACCAAAACCAGACAGTGGGGGCTGCCCGGGAGCAGCGGGCGGACCTGCCGGGCGGTGGCGGCGTTGTCCAGGAGCAGCAGCATCCGCTTGCGGGCCAGCAGCGTTCGCAACATGGCGGCCTGATCGTCGACGTCGCCGGGGATCCGTACCGCGGCGACAGCCATTGCGCGCAGGATACGGCTGAGCGCATCGCCGGGCGGCAGCGGAGCCTGGCGGGGGTCGAAGCCGCGCAGATTCACATATAGTTGTCCGTCGGGGAACCGGCTGGCGACCCGGTGAGCCCAGTGCACCGCGAGGGACGTCTTTCCGACGCCCGCGGTCCCGCTGATCACCGCGATCACGGCGGCTCCCGGCGGCTCAGTCTCCTGCGCCAGGAGCAGGTCATGCAGCCGCGCAAGCCTAGCGTGGCGGCCAGTAAAACCGGGTGCTTCCCGGGGAAGCTGCTGAGGTACCTGCCCGGATGGGTCACCCTCGCCGCTATGGTCCGGCTCCGGGGCACTGCCCGTGGCGGCGGTGATGTGGTGGGTCGGCGGGACAGTCGGACGGGACGGGCCGAGTTCGGCTTCGCCGGTCAGGATCTGCTGATGGAGCCTCTGAAGCCGGGCATTCGGCTCGATCCCCAGCTCGTCTATCAGCAGGCGGCGAATGCCGGTGAAGGACTCCAGCGCCTCTGCCTGCCGGCCGCTGCGATACAGCGCCAGCATGCGCAGGCCATGTGCGCGCTCCCGGAGCGGCTGATCATGGGTCAGGTCCGACAGGTCGGCCACGATCTCGGCGTGACGTCCCGCAGCGAGCATGACCTCAGCGCGATCTTCCATCGCGGTCAGCCGAAGCTCGCCGAGCCGATCCCGCTCGGCCTCGGCAAACGGCCCGCGCACCCCGGGGAAGGGCAGACCGCGCCACAACGCCAGCGCCTTGCCGAAGCTGCCGGCCGCTGCCAGCAAGTCGCTACCCCATTGCTCGCGAGCCCGGTTCAGGCTCCGCTCGAACAGCTCCACGTCCAGGCCACCGCGGTCCAAGCGCAGCAGGTACCCCAGCCCCATCGAAACCAGCAGCCGTTCTTGCCCCCGGTGGGTGCGGCCGGGCTCAAGCGCACGCCGTAATCCCGCAACATACGTATGCACCGCATTGGCGGCACAGGCCGGCGAATCCCCACCCCACACGCCGTCGATAATTTGATCACGAGACACGACCCGGTTTGCCCGGCTGGCCAGCATCACCAAGACTGCCTGCTGCTTCGGCGAGCCGAGCGGAACCTGCCGCGGGCCGAAGCACACGCGTAACTGGCCAAGAAGATCTACCCGCAGCAACTCCTGCATTGAGTTCCCGTTTCCCGCGGCGCCCGGTGCGGCGTTCGCGAGACGTGGCGCATCCGCGCGGCCGTTATGGATCATGATCCCGAACGGCTGCCGCGCCGTGACGCTGCGCCGGCAGGCCATTACTTCACACCCATCCGGGGAATGCGGTCCGGGCCGTCT
>WNFJ01054417.1_pt1 | contig 15575 bp, 7 predicted proteins | sample 5400461 | NCBI WGS metagenome assembly WNFJ01 (sample SAMN13153349, study PRJNA577476) | soil metagenome | isolation source: 115 cm saprolite on Douglas fir-dominated hillslope | place: USA:California | collected 2013-09-17 | reverse complement strand
TGCTGTGGAACGGCACCTATACCTCGAGCAGCGGCTACACCTGGAGCAGCGGCTACACCTGGAGCAGCGGCTACACCTGGAGCAACGGCTACACCTGGAGCAGCGGCTATACCTGGAGCAGCGGCTACACCTGGAGCAGCGGCTACGCCGGTATCGACGTCCCGGCACAACAATAAGCGCAGGTCCTCAATGCAAAGGCGCGGGCGCATACTTGGTACCGTAACCGCCTGCGTCGCGATGGCGGCGCTGAATGGCAGCGCGTATGCGGCAGCCCCGGTGCCCGCCGTGCACCCCATGTATTTCGAGCATCTCACGATGCGCGATGGGCTCTCGCAAAGCACCGTCAACAGCATCCTGCAGGACTCGCAGGGTTACCTGTGGCTGGGGACCGAAAACGGCCTCGACCGTTACGATGGCGACTCGATCCGCGAGTACCGCCGTGAGCGCGGCAATGAGCACGGGCTTGCCAGCGACTATATCTGGTCGATGGCCGAGGACGCGCAGGGCGACCTGTGGCTGGCCACGGAAGGCGGCGGCGTGGCTCGCTGGGATCGGCGGACAGAGCAATTCCAGCCGTTCCGGCACGACGCGCACAAACCGAACACACTGGCCAGCGACGCGGTACGCACTCTGCTCATCGATGCTCGGGGCCGCATTTGGGCCGGCACCCTGGACCAGGGCCTGGATGTTCTCGATCCGAAGACCGGTGATGTCCGCCACTTTCGCCATCGCGACGAGGACCCTCGCTCATTGCCGGCCGATGCGGTGTGCGCCCTGTTTGCCGACCACAGCGGCAGGATCTGGGTGGGCACGGACGGCGGCCTGAGCCGCTACGAACCCGCAAGCGACGACTTCGTCAACTACGGCGCTGCGAACGGCAACGGCTCGAGCGATGCGCGAGTCCGCGCCATTCGCGAGGATCACACCGGAGCGCTTTGGATCGGAACTTACCGCGGCGGACTCGACCGCCTCGATCCCGACACGGGACGCTTGACTGTATTTCGCCATGACCGGAAGGATCCTCATTCCTTGAGCCATGACCGTGTATTGGCCGTGCTGGAGGACGATGCGCAGCGGCTGTGGGTGGCGACGGCCGACGGACTGAATCTATTCGACCGCGAGTCGGCGACGTTCGTGCGATACGGGCGCGATGCGGACAATCCTCAGAGCCTGCGAGACAGCGACATCATGTCCCTGTACCAGGATCGCGGCGGAGTGTTGTGGGTCGGCACGCGCGGAGGCGGCGCCAGCCATTGGAACCCGCGAAGTTGGCTGCTGGGGCATTACCGCAGCGACTCCTTTCGCGACACGCAGGTGAATTCTTTCGCCGATGACGGCGCCGGCAAAGTGTGGGTGGGCACGGTTGGAGCCGGGTTGGTGGAAATCGACACCCGCAACCGGAGCGAACGGCACTTCGGCACCAGCGTGGACGGCAGCGCGCACAGCAGCCTGCACGCCGGCGTACGGCTGACCGACGACCGCATCATGTCGCTGCTTTACGATCGCAAGGGGGTGCTGTGGATCGGCACGATGACGGGGGGCCTCAATCGGCTGGATGTGAACACCGGCGCGCTGCGGGTGTATCGCTCGGCCGCCGACGATCCCGCGACGCTGCCGGCCAACGGAGTGATGTCTCTGTACGAAGATCGGCTTGGCACGCTCTGGGTGGGTACGTACGGCGGGGGCCTCGCGAGCATCGATCAGAGCAGCGGCAAGGTCACACGTTACCCCTATGGCAGCATATCTGCCTCCTCGTTGAGCGGCTCGCGCGCCAGCGCCATCGTCGAAGACCCTATCGGCAACCTCTGGATCGGCACGGAGGGCGGCGGGCTCAACCTGCTGGTTCGAAGAACGGGCCGCTTCTACACTTATCGGCGCGACGACCGCGATCCGGCCAGTCTCAGCGACAATTCGGTGTATGCGCTGCATCTCGATCATCAAGGCCAGTTGTGGGTCGGCACCGCAGGCGGCGGTCTCGATCGCGTGATCGGCAACTCCGTCCGGCCGAGTGCGGTGCGTTTCGAAAACCAGTCGGGGCTCGGCGGCATCTCGACTCAAGTCGTGTATGGGATCGAGTCGGACCGCGAGGATCGACTGTGGCTGAGCACCAACAATGGCCTCGCCCGTTTCGATCCGCGCGCTCATTCGATCAAGTGGTTTCACCGAGTGCACGGATTGCAGGACGAAGAATTCAATTTCAACGCTCACTACCGGGGCGCCGACGGCACTCTATACTTCGGCGGCAACAACGGATTCAATGCGTTTTTGCCCGATCTGATCACGCCCAGCGCACCGCCGCCGCGCGTGGTTCTGACCACGGCGGCGAAGCTCAATCGAGCCATCGCACCGCAGGAGTTGCCGGGTCCGACTCGGCCGTTGGCGCTGGCCTACGACGACAAGCTGGTGACTTTGGATTTTGCCGCCCTCGATTTCACCTCGCCCGCGAACAATCATTACTCGTATCAACTCGAGGGTTTCGATTCCGGCTGGATCGACGCAGGTTCGCTGCATCGGGCCACCTATACCAATCTCGACGCGGGCGACTACATCTTCAAAGTGCGCGCCGCCAATGCCGACGGCGTCTGGAGCGAGACTGGGTTGGCCATTCCGATGCATGTGGCGCCCGCTCCCTGGAAGACTACGGCAGCACGCCTGGTGTATTTGGCGCTGGGCTTGCTGGTGTTCGGCTATCTATGGCGCCTGCAGCGTCTGCGGCGAGAACGCGAACTGCGCTATAGCCGTGAGCTGGAGCAAACGGTCCAGGCGCCGAAGAGCGCAACCAGCAGCTGCAGGTCTTGAGCCGCGCCAAGAGCGACTTCGTGGCCCGCATGAGTCATGAACTGCGTACGCCGATGAACGGTGTCCTGGGCATGACCAGCCTGTTGCTCGACACCCGCATCGATCCGGCGCAGCGGCGTTTCGCCGAAGCCATTCACCGCTCCGCAGATTCGCTGCTGGCGATCGTCGACGACGTTCTCGACTTCTCCAAGATCGAGGCGGGCCGCCTGCAGCTCGATCCCGTCAGCTGTGATCTCATCGAGCTGGTCGAACAGACGGTGGAGATGCTGGCGGCGCGCGCCGCGACCAAGGGCATCGAGCTCTTGTGCGACTCGCCTACGACGCCTCTGCCGCGAGTACGCATGGATGCCGTGCGATTGCGTCAGGTACTGGTGAATCTCGGCGGCAATGCAGTGAAATTCACCGAACGCGGCGAGGTCATTCTGCGCCTGATCCCGTTGAGGACGGAGAATGGCTCGCTGACGGTACGATTCGATGTGGTCGACACCGGTGTCGGCATCGCGCCGGAAAACCAGTCGCGAATTTTCCAGGAATTTGCCCAGGAAGACGCCTCGACCACGCGCCGCTTCGGCGGTACCGGTCTGGGTCTGGCGATTTCCCGGCAAATCGTCGAGCTCATGGGCGGACAGCTCGCGCTCGTCAGCGCACCCGGCGTAGGATCCACGTTCTCATTTGAATTGTCGGTGCCGCTGGCCGACGCAGCGGCGCAACCGCCGGCGCCGCGGCGCAGCCTCGACGGCCTGCGCGTACTCGTGGTGCACGAGAACGCGGCGGCGCGAGGGCTCATCGGCAAGGCGCTGTGTGATTGGGCCGCGCTTCCCACGGAAGTGCCGTCTCTGGCTGAAGCGGCGGCTGCGTCGGCGGCAGCGACGTACGATGCCGTGGTGATCGATGACTGGCTGCTCAACGAGGCCGATGGATTGTGGAAAGTTCTGCGCTCGCGGCAATCAGTGAGCCTGCGCACAGTCCGATTGTTGAGCTTCGTCAGCTTGGCTTCCGACACCACCATAACTCAGGGGCTGTTCGATACGGAGCTCACGAAACCGTTGCGCCTCGGCGAACTGCATCGGGTACTGACCGGCTGCACCGACGAAGATACCGAAACGTTTACCGGTACCAATGTTTTCCCGCCCGCGATGAGTTTGCCGGCGCTCGTGGGCCGCGTACTCGTCGTCGAAGATCAGCCCCTGAATCGCGAAGTGGCCATCGGCATCCTGGCCTCGCTCGGCCTTCAAGCTCAAACGGCGAACGATGGGCGGCAGGCACTGGAAATGCTGCAGAAGCAGCACTTCGATGTGGTCTTGATGGACTGCGAGATGCCGGTCATGGACGGATTCTCGGCCACCGCCGCGCTCCGCCGGCGCGAGCCTGAGGGAACTCACGTCCCCGTTATCGCGCTGACTGCCGACGCCACGGCCGCGGGCCGGGAGGCCTGTCTGGCCGCCGGCATGGACGACTATCTCGCGAAGCCATTCAGGCGCGAGGCTCTGCATGGCATGCTCGCTCGATGGCTGAAGGACAAGGCGCAATCTGAAGCGGCGCAGGAGCCCAAGGCGGCCGCTTCCATGGTCGTCTCGGCGTCCCCCGGCGAGCCCACTCTGGACGGCGCGACGCTCGATGCACTGCGCGCGCTGCCGCGCAGCGGCCAGAAGGACATGCTCGAGCATATAGGTGAGTTGTATCTCTCGGATTCGCGCAATCTCATCGCGTCGATCGAGAAATCCTTGGGTGCCGGAAATTCGGCCGATCTTGCACGGGCGGCGCACGCCTGGCGCTCCTACAACGGCAATGTGGGCGCGCTGGGTCTGGCGCGCCTGTGCCGGGAGCTGGAAGACACGGCGCGGCAGAGCAACTTCGCGGCGGCCCGAGAGATCTATGCGCAAATACGCACTCTGCACGCGCGCGTACGGGACGAGTTGGAGTTCGCCATGCGGAGATCCGCATGAGCGCTCAGGCTCCGCCGATTCGGGTGCTGGTCGCCGACGACGACGCGATTCTGCGGGAGATCGCCGGCGCCATGCTGCGGGACGCCGGTTTTACCGTGCAGACCGTCGCCAGCGGCGACGCGGCCGTCGCCGCCTGCGCGCTGCGCCTGCCGGACATCGCGCTGCTCGACGTGGAGATGCCCGACGGCAACGGCTATCAAGCTTGCACCAACATTCGTGCGCTCCCGGGCGGCGCGGATCTGCCCATCGTCATGGTGACCGGTTGCGACGATACGGTATCGATCGATCGAGCCTATGAGGCGGGCGCCACGGATTTCGTGGTCAAGCCCATCAATTGGGCGCTGCTCGCGCACCGGATCCGCTACGTGCTGCGCGGCGCGCGCACCCTGGTCGATTTGCGGTTCAGCGAGCAGAAGAACGCGGCGCTGCTGAAAGCGATTCCAGACGGGATCTATCTCGTGAACGGCCTCGGAGTCATCGAGCATTGTTACAGCCCCGCTGCGGGATTGATCGACGTTCCCAAGACCGGCGTCGAGTCGATGCGTTTCCTCGATCTCATTCCGCCGGCCGCGCGGGCGCGCGCCATGGATTGCCTCGACGCCGCGTTGCGCGGCGAAGCGGCGGTGTTCGAGTTCTCCCTCGATGCCGAATCGCGGCCGAATCGCCATTTCGAGTGCCGCTATCTGCCGAATTCCAGCGGTCAGGTGCTGGCGATCGTCCGTGATGTGTCGGCGCGAAAGGAGGCGCAAGCCCGCATACATCGATTGGCCTACTTCGACGGTCTGACCGGGCTACCCAACCGCGAATGGATACACGACTACCTTGCGCAGTCATTGACCCAGGCGAGGCAACTGAATCGCGGCCTGGCGCTGCTCTACGTCGATCTCGACCAGTTCAAGCGCATCAATGACACCTTGGGCCACGAGACGGGCGATGCGCTGTTGCGGCAAGTGGCGGAACGCTTGCAGGCCGGGCTGGATCTGGAAGGCGACGGCGACGAACCCGTAGTGCCGCTGAATCTTCGCGCGCCCGACCCCGGCGTCCCCCAGCGCGCTCGAGGGCGGCTCGCGCGCGTGGGTGGCGATGAGTTCATCGTCGTCCTTACCGGGCGCACGGATGCTGCGCAGGCCCAATGGGCGGCGCGGCGGATCCTGTCGATTCTTGCCGCTCCGTTCCAGCAGGAAAGCTATGAATTCGTGGTGACGCCGAGCATTGGTATTGCCATGTATCCGGAGCACGGCACCGATGCGCAGAGCCTGCTCAAGAACGCGGACGGTGCGATGTACGAGGCGAAGGCGAGCGGCAGAAATCAGCTGCGCGTCTACGACAGCACTGTGAATGTGCGCGCCCTGAAACGGCTGTCGCTGGAAATGGAACTGCGGCGGGCCGTCGAAAATTCGAGTCTTGAAGTCTATTACCAACCGAAGTACCGGACACGGGACCTGAAATTGCTCGGCGGCGAGGCGCTATTGCGCTGGTTCCATCCTGAGCGGGGTCAGATTCCCACGGCCGACTTCATCGCCGTGGCCGAGGAGACGGGCCTGATCGGGGACATCGGCCGGTGGGCGCTCAAGCGGGTGTGCCGGGATCTTTGCCAATGGCGCAGCGAAGGCCTCGAGCTGCCCCGCATCGCCGTGAACGTGTCCGGACGGGATTTCATGTATCCCGAAGCACTGCTGCGGCTCAGCGATACTGTGGCTCGAGCGCAACTGTCGCCGTCGCTGTTCGAACTCGAGTTGACCGAAGGCGTGCTGATGCAGGACGCCGAAGCAGGGCGGCGCTCGCTGCTGGCATTGAAGGAATTCGGCTTCGCGCTGGCGATCGACGATTTCGGCACGGGATATTGTTCGTTGAATTACCTGAAGCGCTTTCCGCTCGACACGCTCAAGATCGATCGCTCATTCGTCTCCGACATCAGCGACGATCCGGATGATGCGTCGATCGTCCGTGCCATCATCGCGCTCGGGCACAGCCTGGATCTCAAAATCGTGGCTGAGGGCGTGACAACCCAGGCGCAGCTGCAGTTTCTACAGGCCGAGTCCTGCGACGCAATTCAAGGATTCCTGATGAGCCCGGCCATACCCGCCGACGCCTTCCGCGATTTGCTGGAGCCTCGCGTATCGCTCGAGGCCCCCCAATTGGACTCGAGGCGCCGCGCTGGTTGACGGCATTTCTGCCCGGCGCGCCCCGCGCCGCCCCACCTTCGGGGTTCGCGCTTCGCGAACCCCGTTGAGTTCTGGCCGAAGGCCACGAAAAACTCACGCGGCTGACGTTGACCAGGTGTAGAACGCGCGAGAAGAGATGATCGTGCGCGTCGGCGCGGCCGATGTGAATGACGCCGGTGTGCGGCAGATCCTTGGCGAAGAGATCGAGAACACATCGGCGCGCGTTCTCATCCAGGGAATCGAGCACCTCGTCGATGAGCACCCACGGCGGCGCGTGCAGCACCACGCGCGCGAAGGCCAGGGTCTGCTGTTCGTCCTCGCTCAATTCGTGATCCCAGCGCCGGGATACATCCATCAGCGGCTCCAGCCTGTCCAGCTTGAGCCGAACCAGCGCGTTCACATAGGCGGCGGCCTCGAAGGTTTCCGTCGCCGATGGGTAAGCGAGGACCTCGCGCAGCGTGCCGGGGGGAAGGTAGGGGGTGCGCGGCATGCACAGGATTTCTTCGCCTCCCGGGCGTGTGATTCTCCCGGCGCCCCACGGCCACAACCCAGCCAATGCGCGGAACAGCAGGGTCTTGCCGGTCCCGGATTACTCGCTCGCCGGCCTTGATCTCCACTTTTTTCTCCTCGAGCATGGTGGCGCCGGCGGGCGAGGCGATTTCCAGATCATCGATGCTGATCTTGCCGGGATCGCTGGAGACCACGGCGATGCGGCTCTCGATGTCGTGAAGCACATCGATGTCGATGACCGCACGGCGGAAACTCGCGACCCGCAGCAGGGTCGCGCGCCAATCGGCGATGGTGCTGAAATTGTCCACGAACCAGCGCAGCGAGGACTGCACCTGGATGAAGGCGCCCGATGCCATCATCAGGCCGCCGAACGAGATATTCCCCGCGAAATAGAGCGGCGCGGCGACCAGTATCGGGGCGACGAGCGTAAACCAGCCGTAGCCGGCGGTTATCCAGGCCAGATTGGTGAGACCGCTGACCAGCCGCCCGGTGGCGGCCAGCACCGCCGCGAGATCGACCTCGATGCCCCGCTCCTCGTCCGCTTCACCCGCGGCAAGCGCGATGGCGTCGATGTGTTCGTTGACGCGTACCAGAGAAAATCTCAAATCAGCCTCACGCGCATAGCGCTGCGCATTGCGGTCGATCAGGCTCCGGCCGACCCAATAGCTCAACAGCGAGGCTGACCCCGAATACACGATGGCGGCCCACACCATGTAGCCAGGAACCGCAAAATGCCGGCTCCCGAGGTGGAAAACAAAATCAGCCGACAGCGACCAAAGCACGCTCACGAAAGTGACCAGCAGGATCGAGGATTGCAGCAGGCCCACACCCAGATCGGCGGACAGCTCGGTGAGGTGGCGCGCATCCTCGTGCATGCGTTGATCCGGGTTCACGCCCATCGCGCCTGCGTTGGCCAGATGGAACGCCCGGCCGGGCTGCATCCAATTCTGAATCAAATCGCGCACCAGGCCCTGACGAAGCCGGAGCTTCAGTGTTTCACCGAGCCAGCGCTGAGCCACATTGAGCGCCAGCAGAGCCCCGGCAATCAAACCGAAGACACCCAGCTGCAGCAAGAATTGCTCAAAGTCGCGGCGCGACAGGGCATCATAGAAGGGCTGGTTCCAGTTATTGAGGCGTATCTGTCCATAGGCGGTCACCGCAATGACGAGGAACAGCGCGCCCGACAACCAGAAAAGGGTGTTGCGCACGGGCGCCGCCCACAGGGCCCGGACCATCATGCCGAGTTGCGGCACGAGGCCGGAATTGGCAATCTCTTCGGTATTCGATTCGCGGTTCATGCATGTCTCGGGAGTAATGTGATCACGCCATTATCAGGCAACGCCGCCTCCGGCGAGCGTAATTAAGTGAGCCGGATCGAAACCTTGATCGGCACGATGACCTTGGCCGAGAAGCTCGGACAGCTCACCATGACCGCGGCAGGCTTTACGGTAACCGGGCCGATCATCGCCGGCGATTCGACCGAGGCGATCAGGGCCGGGACCATCGGCAATCTGCTCAATATGGTCGGAGCGGCGCATGTGCGCGAGATGCAGCGTCTCGCCGTGGAGGAATCGCGCCTCGGCATTCCACTGCTCATCGGGTTCGATGTCGTGCATGGCCATCGGATTTTGTTTCCGGTTCCCTTGGGCGAAGCGGCGCTGTTCGATCCTGAAACCTGGGCGCTTACCGCGCGCGAGTCCGCCAAGGAGGCCGCGGCCGAAGGAGTGGCGATGACCTTCGCGCCGATGCTGGACGTGGCGCGCGACCCGCGCTGGGGGCGCAGCGTGGAGGGGCCGGGGGAGGACCCCTGGCTCGGCGCACGCATTGCCGAGGCGAAAGTGCGCGGATTCCAGGGCGCCGGCCTCGCGGCGGCGGATGCGCTCGCGGCGGTTGCCAAGCACTATTGCGCCTACGGGGCGGTCACCGCCGGACGGGATTACGCCTCGGCTTGCGCGAAGTGTACATGCCGCCGTTCGCGGCGGCGGTTGCCTCGGGCGTGGCGGCCGTCATGCCCGCGTTCATGGATCTGGCGGGAATACCCATGACGGCGAACAAGGAGCTGCTGCGCGGCTGGCTGCGAGGCCGTTGGGGGTTCAAGGGCGTGATCGTCAGCGATTACAACGCCATTGCGGAACTCATGAATCACGGCATCGCCGCCGATCTTGCCGAAGCAGCCGCTCACGCGCTCAAGGCCGGTGTCGATATCGACATGATGGCCGATGCGTATCGCCGCGGACTGCCCACGGCTCTCGAGCGCAGACTGGTCCGCATGGCTGAGATCGACGAGTCGGTCAGACGCGTGCTGACGCTCAAGGAGCGGCTGGGTCTTTTTGACGATCCGTATCGCCGCGGCGCAATTCCGGAACCGGATGCGGCCTTCGCGCATCGCCGGCAGCTCGCACGCGACGTGGGCGCGCGCGCCATCGTGATGTTGAAGAATGACAAGGCAGCGCTGCCGCTGATCGGCTCATTGCGCCGGCTCGCCGTCATAGGCCCGCTGGCGGATGCGCCCGCTGAGATGCGGGGGCCTTGGTGGGGAGCTGCGGACGCTGAAGGTCATGTCAGCGTGGTTGCCGGCCTCCGCGCGGTGCGCCCCGGCTCCCAGGTGCTGCATGCGCCGGGCGTTGCGATCGACGATGAGGATGTGTCGGGCATGGCGGCGGCTCTGCATCTATGCGCGGCGGCCGATGCCATTCTCCTCTGCCTGGGCGAAGCGGCGACCATGAGCGGGGAGGCCGCGAGCCGTGCGCACATGGGTCTTCCCGGGAAGCAGCGCCAATTCGCCGAGGCCGTCTTGGAGAAAGCGCGCGCGGCGAACAAGCCGGTAATCGTCATCCTATTCTCAGGCCGCCCGCTGGTGGTGCCGTGGCTGGTCGAGAAGGCGGATGCCGTGCTCGCAGCGTGGTTCCTCGGCAGCGAGTCGGGCAATGCAATCGCCGACGTCGTGACCGGACGCGTGTCCCCAAGCGGCCGAACGCCGGTCACGTGGGCGCGCGCAGAGGGACAGATTCCCATCTTCTTCGGCGAGCGCCCGGGCGGCCGGCCGGCGAACGCGAAGGATCATTACACGAGCAAGTACCTCGACGTGCCGAATGAACCCCTGTTTCCTTTCGGCCACGGGCTCACCTACGGGCGATTTGCGCTGTCCAATCTGCGCGTGACACCGGTCGACGCGGAGGACATCGACACCCTGCAGATTCGCGTCGACGTGCGCAATGACGGCGCGATGGCGGCGCAGGAGACGGTATTCCTGTTCACGCATGACAAGATCGCGAGCGTGGCCCGGCCGCTGCTGGAGCTCAAAGGGTTCGCGAAGATCGATTTGCGGCCGGGCGAGACAGGAACCGTGACTTTGTCCTTGCGTGCCGCGGAATTGCGCTTTCTAGGGATCGATCTCGAGCCCGTGTTCGAGCCCGGCGACGTCGAGATTTTGGTGGGCCCCTGCGCGGACAGAGCGCAGTTGCTAGCCGCAACCGTGAAGTTATCTTGGTCGCGCCCCTGCTGAGTCGCCGCAGATCCAGCGAAAGATGTATTCGCTTTGCGTGCCCGGAACAATCGGATCCCACTGCACCTGCTTCGGGTCCGATTCTTCGGTTTGCTGGGCGCCGGCGAGATTATTCTCCGAGTAGAAAATGATCAGCATGACCCGGGCCTGTGCCTTGCCGCAGTCGTATTGGACTTTCTCGACGTCGCTCGAGTACACCTCGCCGGCGGCGCTGCGTTGCGGCTCCGGGAATTCCTGCCTCAGCCATGCCGTCACGAGGCGGCCTGAACGCTTCAATTGATGATCCGTGCTGAAAGTCGCCCAGGATCCGGCGGCGCCGACCGCCCTGAATACCCAGCCTCCGGGCGACATGGGATCGAGTGTGCGCACCCATGACATCGGGTCCGCCCGCCGCGCCGCTCGTTGCCCGGCCAGGAGATCCGCCTTGACCTTCTCGTCGGCCTGCGTCTGGGCGCGTTGCGCGTCCCACATTTTCTGCTGTTCGGGGGTTTGACCGACGACGGCCGAATAGTGCATGACGAATGCGGCGATGAGCACGGCCGAGAGTCGCCGAGAGTGAGTACTAGTCATCGGATTTCCCGCAACATGTTTGAGCGCTCCGTATACCGCGTTTTGAGCTCATGGGGTTGGAATGGTTCGATAGTGATAGGCGAGCCGATGATAGTAGTGACGCACTATTTGGCCGTCCTCGCGCAGCACATCGTCCTCGACCGGCCCCAAGCGTTCGGCATGGGACTCGATGATCTTGCCCGTGAGGTCCCCGGGGTCCCACGCGACCAGAAGCAGGTTTCGGCCCTCCTGCAACTCGGCCGGAGTCCACCGTTCGTACATGAGGCCGATCCCCTCGAACAAATGAGCGCTCGACGTTTCCACTGCCGATTTGGTTCGCTCCGCCCCGTAGAATGCCAGCTCGCTGGCGATGGCATAGCGATCCATACCGACGATCAGCGGGTCGCCGCCGGTTTCCTTGCGGATTGCGGCCGTGGTTTCTGCGATCCGGCGGCTGAGGTCGCGCCAACCGACCGGAATCAGCTCGATGTGTTTGTTGTACCCGAGACCGGGAAGTCCCAACACGAGGTAGTGCAGGCCGGCGCCGTAGATCAGCAGCATCGTCACGAGCGTCGGTCCCCATGCCGCACGGATCCATGCGCGCAAGCCGCTCGAAGCGGCTCCGCCCGAGACCATTCCCGCCGCCATGATGGGAAGCGCGGCGATCCACGGGGCGCCGGTCCAGTCGAGTTTCACTTCATGACGCAGGCTGAAGAGCGCGAACACCGCGAGCGGGACGAGAACGCCCAAGCTGATGAACAGCCGGCGTCGCGCGGCATCGCCGCCGCCCGCATCGCCGTCCACGCGGCCGTCCACGCTGCCGTCCATCCTGCCGCGCCAGATGCCGCCGCCCACTAACGCCGCCGCGACCGCCAGCACGCCCGTCGGCGTGATGAGTATCAGGGCGGACGCGACCAACTTGTGCAAGGCGAATCTCGGAGCCTCCGCCAGGCGCCGCGACGTTTGGAATGCGAAGGACGCCCATTCGTGCTGCGCGTTCCAAAGAATAACCGGGGAAAAAATCGCGAACGCGAGCAGCGCCGCGACATAGGGCTCCCAACGCCGCCACCAGCGCCGCGATTTGCGATCCCACAACGTGAAGCCCAGGGTTACGGGAACGAGCAAACCGATGGAGTATTTCGAAAGCGCGCCGATCCCCAGCCAGAAACCGACACGCCACCACGCGGAAGAGCGGCCCGCCACCAGTGCGCGCTCGAGATAGTAGAGCGATGCCGCCCAAGCGGCAGTCAAGGGCGCGTCGGGGGTCATGAGCAGCCCCGAAAGAAAGAAGAAGGGCAGGGCCTGCACCAACACCACGGCGGCGAGCGCAGTCGCCTCATCAAAAAGGTTGCGCGTCAGACGATAGGTAAAGACCGACGTAATCACACCGCAGCAGAGCGCGCCCGCGCGGATTCCGAACTGCGACTGGCCGAAGGCGGCCGTGCCCACCTTGATCAGCCACGCAACCATCGGTGGGTGGTCGAGATATCCGATGTCGAGATGGCGCGAGTAATTCCAGTAGTACGCTTCCTCCGGCAGAAGCTCGACGGACCCGAGATACACCAGGCGAAGCGCGAAGGCATAGACGACGATAGCGATCGCCAGCGCGCGCGCATCCGACTCGTCCCGCGACAAGGCTTCCGCGTATCCCGGCATCGTCACCGCCAATCCCGCGAGCACCGCAAATAGGATGGATACTTGCGCCGGCCAGCCCCAGCCCAGAGACAGCAAGCCCAGCACACCGCCGCGCAGGAACAGCGCCATGAGGCTCACCGCCAGCAATCGGCAGTGCAACCGCCAGTCCCGCGTTCGCCTCTCTGCAGCGACCGTCGAACGAACTTTCAGCAGGTAATTCAAAGCGGCGCCGGCGGTGAAGCTCGCGATATGGCTGGATCGCAACGGCAGTCCGTAGCCGATCAGAGCACAGAACAGACCCGCGTCGAGAAGGGGCGCCATCGCCGCTGCGATGAGGCGCTTCAGTGTTTCATCGTGCTCCCGCAGAGGCGCCCACCTTTCGGAATCCCAAACGACCATTGGAGCGCGTACATCATCGATTCGTGCGTCAGCGCCGCTGGGTGATCATAGTAGCAACGATAACCATCGTACGCTCGGCGAATCAGCCGACTCCGCACGGCCACTGCCGAACTGGTGCGCGAGCATGCGGCGGCGGATAGCCGGGTTCGTTGTCTGCAGAGAAGACGAAGTCTTACGGCGCAGGGAAGTCCTACGGCGGGGGAAAGCGGCGCGTGCCGCGCACTTGAACGCCACAGCACATGCGGCGCGCGATTTCACTTGCCGCGGACTTGTCCAGGGTTTTGCTGGGATTGCCGAGGAGGAATTCGCCGAGCTCGGCGAAAATCGCATAGGCGAAAAGGGCGGTCCCCCCGACGATGAGGAGCATCGGCAATAGGATGAACCAGGCGACAAGACATCCAATCGTGAACAAAATGGTTTTCAAAGACATGGCGGCACCCTCATGTCGGCGGCTCGTTTTATCGACCCAGTCGTGGAAGCCAGAGACTAGCTCTGCGGGCCGACAAAATGAGAGAACAGTGTCGCAATTTTGCGAATTTGTCCTTTCGCCTAGATTAGATTAAATTCGCAAGATATTGAATTATAAATATATATATAGCGCACATGGCCTCTAAAGTCAGGACCCCCGATTGCGGCGGAGAAAATGTCCAGACCGCGGACTTGTGGGCTTACGACGAGGCTAGGGTGGGGGATGCGATCACCTCCCCGGTCGCGGTCTCTTGCTGCGGCGCCGCGAGCGCCACCAGGCTCGCCGCATCGAACGGAAGGGTGATCGCAACGCGCAGGCCCGGGTTCCTGTCCGACAGCTCGAGGGCGCTGCCATGCAGCTTGGCCACCGCCTGCGCGAGACTCAACCCTAAGCCGACGCCCGGAGTGCCGCGGCTCGCATCGCCGCGATAGAAGCGTTCCACTACTTTGCACTTTTCCGAATCGGCGATTCCCGGGCCATCGTCCGACACCGAAACCTGGGCGGTACCGTCGCTGCGCCTGACCACCGCTCCCTCGATCGAGCCGTTCACAGGCGCATACTTCAGCGCGTTGTCGATCAAATTGCTCAGTGCCTGAGCGAGCAGAACCGGATCGCCCGATACCGACACGGATCCATCCGATCGAAACGCGAGATCGATATTTTTCAGTTCCGCGGCCGGTGCGTAGAACTCCACGGCATTTGCAGCAAGGTCGGCTACGTCGAGCGCCACGAAGCCGGAGCGGCGCAGGCCGGCATCTATTTCCGCGAGCCGGAGCAGGGCGTCGAATATGCGGATCACCCGGTCGACGTCCGCGACGGCGCCGTCGATTTCCGCGAAGGTCTGCTCAGGAGGCGGCCGAATCAGCGCCAGTTCCTCGAGCCGGGAGCGCAACTCGGCCAACGGGGTGCGCAGGTCGTGGGCGATGGAATTGGACACGTTACGCACGCCGTGCACCAACAGTTCGATCTGTTCGAGCATTCCGTTGATGGTGCGCGACAGAGTGTTGAGTTCGTCGTCGTTGAGATGCGTCGCCAGGCGGTGCTTCAAATCGCCGTGAATGATCGCCGATACCGTCTGACGGATGCTGTCGATGCGCGTCAGGAGGGCGCGGCGGGTGATGAGACCGATCATGAGGCCGGCGATGGACAGGATGGCGATGGCGGCGGCCAAGCCGTACCAGAAGCGCGTTTGCAGAGGCGCAAAGAGCGCGTTGTCCCTGCCCACCAGCAGGTTGTAGCTGCCCAAGGTCGCGACGTGCACCAGGGCCGTTTGCACGCCGCGATCGCCCAATTCAATCTTGACCTTGTAGCTCCCGGGTTCCGTAGGCACGTTGGAGGGCCAGGCCGGCAGGTTCCCGGAAAGTGGATGCAGCGAGGCGTCCGTCAGCAGAAGGATTCTCTCGCCGGCGATCTGCATGCGCACGCGGGCGTCGATGAAGGCCTTCGCGCCTTGTGCGCCTTCGCGCCGGAGGACTTCGGCCAGGCGTTGCGAATCGATCTGCAGAAGTTCCGTGCGGCTGTCCTGGATCGTCACCTGCCAGGCATACCACAGAGGCGCCGCGAACAGCACCAGGGCGACAATCCCCAGTGCCACATAG
>WNFJ01083420.1_pt2 | contig 15576 bp, 16 predicted proteins | sample 5400461 | NCBI WGS metagenome assembly WNFJ01 (sample SAMN13153349, study PRJNA577476) | soil metagenome | isolation source: 115 cm saprolite on Douglas fir-dominated hillslope | place: USA:California | collected 2013-09-17 | reverse complement strand
ATACGATCCTACCAATGCCAGTGGACCATTTGCGCGGGCCTTCCGTTAGACCGCATGCGACTGGCGACCACTGATGTTCTCTGCCACAAGACTGATGGCTGTCGTCGTGCTGATCGCACAAGGTCACACCGGCCGGCGGGCTTGCCGACGGCGGGCTGCTCGGCCCTTGCCTCGCGACCTCGCAAGCCATCCTTCGAGAACGGTCCTCGCAAGGGTGGTATGTCCTACGCTATGCGCGGCGGCCAGCGAACGCAGGGCCTGCAGGTCCTCCTTGTAGAGACGTACCGCAATCTGCTCGGCGCGAGGCGACGAACGGCCACGTCGAGATCTTCGAGATGCTCTGCGAAGTCCTCGACACTGTGACGCGCCCAGAAGGCACGTTCTTGTTGATCGCTGCGGAAGCGTGTGGAATCTTACCCTTCCTTGCCCGCGACTGTAGGCATCAGCCACCCCCTTTACTCCCTCGCCACCGGCGATAGCTCTTTGTCTCGTCCTGATCAGCCATTCTGTTTCCTCGGCCCGCAGCTCACTCTCCTGCCCGGAAGCAAGAATAGCCCCACGGTGTGCACTTGAACGGCAGGTGATAGTGCTGCTCGGGGTCGGCAAGGCCGAAGCGATACGTCACGACCGTCAGGAACGGCAGCACCGGCAAGGTCAGGCCGACACTCCGGTAGTAGTCTGCGACATAAAAACCGCCTCGTACTCCGCGGCTGCGAGCGTGTCGGCCAGCGCCGGATGCTCGAGCAGGCCCTTGACCCCGATGCAGCCCTCGGCGAGTGCGCGCCGCGCGGGGGTCGTCGCGAACCCCTCGACTCGCATGCCCGCGGCCACCATACCTCGCGACACGTCCACGACGTGGATAGACATCCCGGGCATCGGCGTATCCTCCTCAGCGCAGCTGCCTGGTGAGCCCGGCCAGCCGCTCGGCGGCGAACATCAGCACGAGAGTGGCCACCACGATGAGCCCCGAAGCCGCCGCCGTGCGCACGTCGAGATTGGTCTCGATCTGCTGCCACAGGTGAATCGGCAAGACCTCGGTGCGCTCATCGGCCAGGAAGAGCGAGACCGGGACATTGTCGAATGAGGCCACCGCAAGCTGGCTCCTCGGGCGGGCCGCAACTCACCCTGGCGTAGCGCGGTACGCTCAGGGCACCGGGTGCCTGTCCGCCGCACGCCGGGGGGCGCGCTGTTCAAGCGTGCGTGGACACCGATCAGCTATCCCGACTCGCCGCCGTGCTCCTGGTCCTCGTCGGTGGGTGTCGTGAGAAATCTCCCGGCTACAAGAATATCCAGGGCGCGCTGAACCCGAGGGGAGTCGATCTCTTGGCGGCGCTGGAGCAGCTCCCAGTCTTCGCAGCCGAGGGCCCTGCACTGGTTCTCAACGATGGAGGCAGCGGTCTTCAGCAGCCACTCCGACTCCGCGGCGGTCATGAAGTCTTCGGAGTGTTGGCTGTCGTGCTCAGTCATTCGTGCCAGCGTCGTTCGCAAAGTCCGCCGAGCAGGTCGGGGTGCTGCTGCACGCCGCCAGGAGGGTCACGGCCAAGCCTGTGAGGACGGCTCGGCTCCACGCCATGGTCGGCATCCCGTGAACTAGTTGGCAGGCCACATTACCGAGCCTACGCTGACGGCGACCGGGTGTCTACGCGTCTGGGAGACCTGCGGCGGCGGCGCAGAAATGAGGCGATCGCTCGCCGAATGGGGTGAGTGCAGTTCAGACCCCTAGCCACGCATCTCGCTTCCGCTACGATAGCCCGCGCTCCTGCCTTCATCACGATCACGTGGCGCTTCGCTGGGCATCGCCGGGCGCCTCGGCGTGCCTTCGTCGAGAGCACGCGTTCACCCGGAGTCTGGCTGGCCTCCTCCGGCGGCTCGGCTGCGCTCTGACCCTTCGTGTGGCGCGCGCCGATCTGCCCACCCACGCGGCATCCGACTTCCCAGCCTGCTGAACCAGTGAGCGCTTCCCCGCTCCGGGTTTGCGGTCTCGGCCCGGACTCCATCGCGATCGCTGAGGCTACGCAAGGTTAGCCGTGTCGGTCGAATCCACTGTGATCTGGCATGCGCGATGCTCGCCAGCCGCGTACGAGGGCATCCGAGCGTCTCTCCCGCCGTCGCTCGTGGCGCGGGATGCCGCACCGCCGCGGCTGGCGTCCACCTGTACCCTACATGCGGAGGGCCGACACATGCTGCGGAGCTTCCCCGGTTTGATCGCTGTCCTGCTGATTCCGGTGGCTGTGCTCGGAGCGCCTGCCGCCTGGGCGCAGGAGGTGATCAGGATTGGCATCCCGGTAGGGCTGAGCGGGGCGAACAGCGTGGTGGCACCCTCGGTGGTGCAGTCCGCCGAACTGGCGGCTGAGGAGATCAACGCCAAGGGCGGCATCCTGGGCAAGAAAATCGTGCTGGAAGTGGCCGATGACGGCAGCGGACCCGCGGGGGCGCAGAAGGCGTTCGACGCGCTCATCTTCCAGAAGAAGGTGGACGTCCTGATCTCGATGGAGACGAGCGCGGCCCGGAACGCGGGCTTGCCCATCGTGAGCCGCGGCAAGACTCCCTTCATCTACACGTCGCTCTACGAGGGTCGCTCCTGCAACCGGTATCTCTACTGCAATGCGCCGGTGCCCGAGCAGATGGTGGCGCCTATCGTCGACCACTTCCAGAAGCAGTTCAACGCCAAGACGTTCTTCCTGGTGGGCAGCGACTACGCCTTCGGTCGGGGCATGCTCGCCTTCACCCGCAAGTACATCGAATCCAAGGGCGGGAAGGTCGTCGGCGACGAGTACCAGCCCATGGACGCCAGCGACTGGACGCCGGTCATCAGCAAGATGCGGGCGGCCAATCCCGACGCGGTGATCATGTCCACCGCGGGCGGAGCTCCCAACGTGACACTGACGAAGCAGTACAAGGACGCTGGCCTCAAGGCCCAAATCGGCAACCTGAGCGTAGACGAGGGAACCGCGAAGAGCATGGGCAAAGACGCGGAGGGCACCTTCATCACCGCCTCGTATCTGACCACGCTCGATTCGCCGAGGGCCAAGGAGTTCATGGGGGCGATGCAGAAGAAGTTCGGCGCGAATCTCAAGACCCCCAACGATCTCTCGGTGCCTCAGTACGACGCCATCTACGCCTACAAGGCCGCCGTCGAGAAGGTCAGGACGACCGACGCCGACGCAGTTGTCAAGGCGCTCGCCGACGTGTCCTTCGACGGCCCGCGCGGGCTGGTCCAGATGAACAAGCAGCGGCACGCCCCGCTCAACATGTACCTGGGCCAGGTGCAGTCCGACGGCAGCGTGAAGGTCATTGCGACCTTCAAGAACGTCGATCCAGGAGACCAGTGCCCGAATCTCAAGTAGGCCCGGGGCCTACGGACCGGTCCTGAAGTGACCGCCACTGTCCTGGACATCATCACCTCTGCCGCGATCCTGTACGCGGTTGCGGCGGGGCTCCTGATCGTCTTCGGCGTCATGAAGATCGTCAACTTCGCTCACGGCGGTTTCTTGACCGTTGGAGGCTACGCGGCGCTGGTGGTGACCCGGCTCGGTCTGCATCCTTGGTGGGCGCCCGCCTTCGCGCTCGTCGCGGGCTTTGTCTGCGGCATCGTCATCGAACGGCTCATCGTGCGACCCCTCTACGCGCGGCCGCTCGACGCCATCCTGGCCACTTGGGGTCTCGGCATCATCATCGGCCAGATCATTACGCTGGTCTTCGGACGTGAGGTGCAGTTCGTCCAGAACCCGATGCGGGGCACTGTCGACATTCTCGGCACCACATACTCCAAGTACCGTCTAATTCTTCTGGTGGCCGCGGCAGTCATCGGCCTGGGTCTGGCCGCGGTGCTGCACGGGACCCGCCTCGGGCTGATCACGCGGGCGGTGATCGCGAACGAGAATCTGGCGCGCGGGCTCGGGATCAATAGTGGGCTGGTTCGGTTCCTGACGTTCAGTATTGGGGCTGCGCTCGCGAGCCTGGCCGGAGCGCTGCTGACCCCACTCTCGAGCGTGGATCCGAACATGGGCGTGTCCTGGCTCGTGAGCGCCTTCATGCTTGTACTGGTCTCCGGCGTCTCGTTGGTCGCCCTCGCGTTGGCGACTCTGGTGCTGGGCGGCGCCCAGGTGCTGGTGAGCACCTACGGTAGCCCGGTGTTGGGCGGGCTCACCATTGTGGTATTGGCCGCGGTGATTCTTCGCCTGCGACCCCAGGGATTCGCCCGTGCATAGTGAGCCCGCCGCCGGCACGCTGGCCGCGGCCGGGCCGGCGCTTGCACGGCCTGCCTCGGACCTGCCCCGCGCCGCTGTCGGCTGCGCGCTCGTCCTCGTCGTGATCGGCACCGGCCCGTACGTGCTGCCTCCATTCATGGTGAACTGCCTGATCCGCGCCTTCCTCTACGCGGCGGTGGCGCTCACGGTGGACGTGCTGTGGGGCTACACCGGCGTCCTCACCTTCGGCCAGTCCAGCTACTTTGGGATAGGGGCCTACGCGGCCGGCCTGATCTTCACGCACCTGGGGCTGTCGACGGCCCACGCGCTGATCGCCCTGGTGGTTGGCTTCGTTGTGGCGCTGGCGGTCGCCGCGCTGGTGGGGTGGTTGTCTTTCTATCATGATGCGTCGCCGCTCTACGCGTCGGTGGTATCGCTGGTCCTGCCGATCGTCCTGACTCAGCTCATCTACTCGGGCGGAACGTTCACCGGGTCGAGCAGTGGGCTCTCGGGGTTCGAGAGCCTCGACATCTCGGTAGCCGGCTGGTTCTGGATCGCGGGAGGATTCCTCGTGCTGCTCACCACCGGCGGCTGGCTGTTCGTCCGCAGCGACGCGGGCCGTGTGCTCGTCGCGATCCGGGAGAACGAGCCCCGCTGCGAATATCTGGGCATCGACGTGTCGCGGGTGAAGATTCTGCTACTGTTGGCCGCGGCGGGTGTGGGCGCGATCGCCGGCTACATTTACGCCGGCTATACGATGGTCGTTGCGCCGGATCTCACGGGCTTTGTATTCGGGACCGAGCTGGTGATGTGGGTGGCCCTTGGCGGACGAGGCACGATCATCGGGCCGGTGGTGGGAACCCTGCTCATCGACATCAGCACCGCTTACCTGAGCGGCAATCTTCCGTTTGTCTGGAAGCTTGTTCTCGGCCTTGCCTTCGTCGCGGTAGTTGTGGCCCTGCCGCAGGGCCTGACGCCGCCGATCCTCGGCCTCTCGCGGCGCCTCCGCGGCCGCTCCGCGAGGACGACCGCCGCTACGGTCGAGCTGCGGGCGACCGGCCAAGGCTCCCTCACGGGAGCCGACGGCGGGCCCGTGGCCATCGAGATCGCAGACGTGAAGAAGCGATTCGGCAGCCTTGAGGTCCTGGACGGAATAGAGTTCACGGTCCGGCGAGGCGAGCTGCTGAGCCTCGTCGGCCCGAACGGGGCCGGCAAGACGACTCTCATGCGCTGCATCGCCGACGGAACCGAGCGATCGAGCGGATCGATTCACATCAACGGGCACGATATCCAGCGGCTCCCTTCTTACCACTGCGTCGCCTTCGGGGTTGGACGCAAGTTTCAGACCGCGAACACCTTCGAAACCCTCACGGTGGCCGAGTCGCTTCGGATCGCCCGCACCCGGCAGGCGAGACCCGCGTTGTGGCGACGCGAGGCGACGCTCGAGCTGCCGGATGCTGCGCTCCAGGTCATCCGGGCCACCGGGCTCGATCGTCAGCTCGACGGGGAGGCGCAGCACCTCTCCCACGGTCTCAAGCAGGCGCTGGAGCTGGCGATGGTGCTTGCGCTCCAGCCGAGCGTGCTCCTGCTCGACGAGCCGACCGCGGGGCTAACCAAGGCGGAGCGAACCCAGATCGGCCGGATCCTGGTCGATCTGAGCCGGAGCCACTGGCTGTGCATCGTGCTTGTCGAGCACGATCTGGACTTCGTACGGGAGATCAGCTCGCGGGTGATCGTGCTGCACCAGGGCCGGATCCTCCTCGACGGGAGCGTCTCCGAAGTGGTCGAGTCAGAGCTGGTCCGGACGATCTACGCGGGCGGGCCGTCTGCCCTCGCGGCGGGCCAGCGGTGACGCAGCTCGCCCTCGCCATCGACGGCCTGCGCGCGGGCTACGGCGAGGCGCTGGTCCTGCGCGACGTGGAGCTCGGCATCTCGACTGGCGAGATCTTCACCGTGCTCGGGAAGAATGGGATGGGCAAGAGCACGCTGCTCAAGACCCTCATGGGCTTCCTCCCGGTCAAAGCCGGCCGCGTGGCCTCCTTCGGTCGGGACATCACCGGCCTGCCGCCACACCGGGTCGCTCGCCGCGCCATCGCCTATACCCCGCAAGAGCAGTCGCTGTTCCAGGACCTCACGGTCCAGGAGAACTTGGAGCTGGGCCTGCCCGACCGGCGAGGTTTCGAGGCGGCGCTCCGGCGCGTCGGGGAGTTCTTTCCCTTCCTGCCCCAGCGCCTCGGCCAGCGAGCGGGAACGCTCTCAGGTGGCGAGCAGAAGATGCTGCTGATCTCCCGCGCCCTCATGGCCCGCCCGCGGCTGATGCTGATCGACGAGATTAGCGAAGGGCTTCAGCCCTCGGTCGTGGACCGGCTCGCCGGCGTGCTGAGGGCCGAGCGCGCGGCCACCGACGTGTCGGTCCTGCTCATCGAGCAGAACATCAAGTTCGCCCTGGCGGTGGCCGACCGCTACGCGGTACTTCAGCTCGGCGAGATCGTCGACCGCGGCGCTGTCGACGGCCCTGACACCGCGGCCAGCATCGCCGCCCACCTCAGCGTCTAGCCATGCACGAGGAGCTGAAGGCTCTCCTCGGCATCGACTGTCCTGACTCTCGCCTAGAGGAGAACCTGGAGGCGTATCAAGTGATTCTCGGTGAAATCGAGAAACTCCGGACCCTCGATTTGACCGACGTGCATCCCGCCATCGTTTACGACCCGCTGATCCCCTACCGCTCTCTGACAGCCTCACCTATGGCGGAGCGATCGCGCTAGGTGGATATGGTCGTGACGCCTGAGCTGTGGGCTCGACCGATCGAATCGCTCGCCCCCGATATTCGCGCCGGGCGGGTCTCACCCGTCACGTTGACGGAAGCGGTCCTCGACCGAATCAAACGAGTGGATGGCAAGCTCAAGAGCTTCATCCACGTCTCGGCCACCGCGCTCGAGCAAGCAAAGGTGGCGGCCGCCGAGATCAAGGCCGGGCGGTGGCGGGGGCCGCTTCATGGGATCCCGATCGGCGTGAAGGACAACTATCTGACGCGGGACATGCCCACTACCGTGGGCTCCACCGCTCCCGGGCTCCGCTTCCCGATGCGCGATTCGGCCGCGGTGGCCCGCCTGCGCGCAGCGGGGGCCGTGCTCGTCGGCAAGACGCGGACGCACGAGTTCGCGTGGGGGAACGTCACGCCGCCCGTCCGGAATCCATGGGACCTGGAGCGGGTGCCGTCGGGCTCAAGCGGCGGATCGGGCGCGGCGGTGGCAGCGGGCCTCTGCGCGGCGGCACTCGGGTCGGACACAGGCGGATCGATCCGCATGCCGGCGGCCGTGTGCAACCTCGTCGGGCTCAAGCCCACGTTCGGACGCGTCAGCCGGGACGGGGTCGTGCCTCATAGCTGGTCCCTCGACCACGCCGGGCCTCTGGCGCGGACGGTGGCCGATTCGGCCCACTTGCTCCAGGTCCTGGCAGGCCACGACGCGGCCGATCCCGGCTGCGCGGATCGGCCCGTTCCTGACTACCTGGAGACCCTGGACGCGCCCGTCGCGGGCATGACCGTCGGCGTCTGCCGCAATCACTTCTTCGAGCGCAACCAGGAAGACGTCGAGCGCGCGGTCGAGGGAGCTATCTCCGACCTGGCCGGCGCCGGTGCGCGCATCGTCGAGTTCGAGATCCCTTTACTCGAGTACGGACTAGGCGCGATCTTCGCCATCGAGCTAGCGTCCTCGACGGCCTACCACGACGTCTCGCTCCGCGCAGGGCGCACGCCGCACTACCAGCCCGACGTGCGCACACTGGTGGAGATCGGACGCTTCGTAAGTGCACCGGACTACCTCAAGGCCGAGCAGTACCGGACACTGCTCATGGAAGAGTTCCGCCGCGTGTTCGAGCGAGTGGACGTTGTGGTCGGTCCCACCACCCCGATCACCGCCTGGAAGATCGGCGAGTGGACGGTCGAGGTCGGCGGGCGGCCCGAGAGCGTGCTGGCCGCCTCCTGGCGCTTCACCTATCCCTACAACCTGACTGGGCTCCCCGCACTCTCCGTTCCGTGCGGTTTCGGCCGGGCCGGGCTGCCCATCGGGCTACAGATCGCGGGACGGCCGTTCGAGGAGGTGACGGTGCTGCGGGTCGCCCACGCCTACGAGCGGTCCCACGACTGGAAGGACCGCCGCCCCGCGCTCTGAGTGTGACGCCCGCATCTCCTCCCGCAGATGGCGGGACCTCTCCTCGAAGCGGTCGACACACTCGAGAAGGTGTTCGACCGGTAGTGTTGACGATGCAACGTGCCGGTCCACGTACTAGTCGCGCTCACTAACCGCTCGGTTAGTGACAGACTAGCGGAACACCGTCGGGCACATTTCCACTAGCACCTGAGATTTTGTCGAGAACGATCTACCGCGGCCGCTGCCCCGGTCCGGCTCAGGACACCTGTAGGGACCAGTAGGCTGTTCACAACCGGTCGGTTGCGAACAACCCGAGGCCGACTTGACGGCCGATACCAGGGACGGAGTTCAGTGATCCTGGCTGTCTGTGTTGAGGATCAACCCAGCCCAGGAGCCGCTTAGCGAATGTACCGAAAGAACGGTAGCGTCCTGAAGAAGGCCAGCTTCATTGCATGGCATAGACCTCTACCTTGACGGGGGTGCACTTGTACGCGTTGCAAGGCACGAGGACGTCCAGAGGGCAGTTGGACAGTCCTACGATGCAGTCCATCTCCGCTCTGAACTCCACGTAATCGCCGGGCCGCGACACTGGTTCGCCGATTACCCAGCGCCCCCGCGCGCAGTCATGGTGATAGTTCATGAAGAGGTCCATGGTGTCCGGGATGTCCTCGGGCAGTAGCCCGTACGTCGCCACTGCTTTGCTGATGTTCTCGTGGCAGCCGTCGCGCGGCCCAAGCCCGTACGATTCGTAGAGGAAGCGGTTGCACATCCGATTGTGCGTGTCGTGGACGCCCTTTGGGTCCGGTGTCTCCCTCACGAAGGTCATCATCGGGCGGCACAGAGTCGACATGAGGGTGTCACCCTCGGTGAGCTTGTCGCGCGGGACATATTCGGCGCCGGGCTTCGGCACATAGCGGGTTCGCGAATTGGACGTGGACAACTTTTCCCGGGGATTGTCGGCGTTGAAGAGCGCCATATCAACCACCTGCTTGCCCTCGATATCGATGATCCGGAGGTTCTGTCCCTTTTTCACGACGAGGCCGAACCCAAGCTTGGGAGGGATGACGTGGTCGAGTATGCGCTTCATCCGAGGATCCTCCTCCTTGCGCCACTTGAAGCTAGACGCGCGGGGCCGAGATATGTAGAAGTGGCCTCCCGGCCGATCAGCTGACAACGCACCGGTGGGGCAGGCCATGCCCTCTGGCGCAGAACCACCGGCTGACTAGGAACGAGTGAGTCCAATGTCCCTCATCGAGGGGCGCCGGCCTTCGCGCGAAGGCGGGCGCCCGCAAACGCTCAGTACGATACGCCGGTGGTGTCGACGTCCTCGACGATCACGCGCTTTCCGTCCTTGATCACGGCCACGTAGAGCTTGGGGATGGCCTGCTGGTTCTGATCGAAGCGGATCGGGCTCCCCGCGACGCTGACGTACTCGCTCTTGGTGAGCGCCTCGCGGATCTTGTCGGGGTCAGTCGAGCCCGCCCGCTTTATGGCGTCGGCGTGGAGGTGGACGCTGTCGTAGCCCGCCTGCGCGTACTGGTCCGGCTCCTCGCCGTTACGCTTCGCCCTGAACGCCGCCACGAACGCCTTGTTCCGCGGCGTGTCGAGTGTGGTCGCGTACCGGACCACGAGCGGCATCCCCTCGGAGACCTTTCCCGCGAGCCTGATGAGCGCATCCGTGATCGGACCGTCGGATCCGAGCGCCTTGGCGCTGAAACCGAGCTCGGCCATCTGCTTCACCTGCGTGGCGACCGGCGCCGAGATGTCCACCATGTTGACGCCGTCCGGATTGAGGGCTTTGATCTTCGTCAAGAACGAGTAGAAGTCTTTCTCGCCCGGCGTGTAGAAGTCGGAGCTCACCACGGTCCCCCCCAGCTCCTTGAGCCGCGCCTGGTAGACGCCGGAGGTGGCGCGGCCCCAGTCGTCGTTGCGCGCCAGGAAGGCGACGCGTTTCATGTTGAGCTTCTTGACCCAGTAGTCGACGAACCGGCTCTCCATGCGCGGGGTCTGGGCGAACTTGAAGAGATAGGTGAGCTTGTGCTCCTTGGCGTCGGGGAGGAACGCGATCCCCGTCGTCGTCGGGATCTTCAACTCTTCGATGGTGGGATGGGTCGCGATCGTCGAGGAGCTGAAGAAGCAGCAATCGACCGCCACGACCTTGTCCTGCGTCACGACCTTCCGGTAGGCGCTCACGGTCTCCGCAGGGATGCCGCGCGAGTCGGCCGGCACGATCTCGATCTTGCGTCCGCCTAGGAGGCCGCCCGCCTGGTTGATTCCCTCGGCCGCCACCTGCGCCCCGATCAGGTTGCTCTGACCGTCGTAGGCGGCGGGCCCCGAGTGGGGGCCGACGACCCCGATCTTGATCGGTTCCTGGGCGGGGACGGTCTGAATAGCCCCGATGATGAAGGCCAGGGACAACACCACGCTCCACAGTCGGTTCATCGCTTCCTCCTTGGTGTGTAGGGGCCTCGCGCTCGGATGCCTTGGTCCTCAGATTCCCAGATAGGCTCGCTTGACGTCCTCGTTCTCCAGGAGACGGGCGCCCTCGTCCTCTAGCACGATGCGACCGGTCTCCAGCACGTACCCACGCTCGGCAATCCTGAGCGCCGTCTGGGCGCGTTGTTCGACTAGCAGGATCGAGATCCCCCGGGTGTTCAGCGCTTTCATGATCTCCACGACCCGCTCCACGTAGAGCGGCGCCAGCCCGAGCGACGGCTCGTCGAGCATCAAGAGTCGCGGTCCCGCCATCAGCGCGCGCCCGATGGCGAGCATCTGCTGCTCGCCGCCGCTCAGCGTCCCGCCGAGCTGCCCGGCGCGCTCGCGCAGCACGGAGAACTCCTGGAACACCGCCTCGAGACGGTCCGTTACCTTGCGGGCGCGGCCCTCGCGGAAGGCGCCGAGCCTCAGGTTCTCCCAGACGGTCAGGGTGGGAAAGATCTGGCGTCCCTCAGGAACGTGGCCGATCCCGAGGCCGAGGATCTCGTGCGGCGCCCGGCCGTGGATCGGCCGGCCCTCGAAGGTGATCCGGCCGGCCGTCGGCGTCAGCAGCCCCGAGATCGTGCGCAGGGTCGTCGACTTTCCTGCGCCGTTGCCTCCGATCAGCGTGACGATCGTCCCCGCCGCCACCCGCAGCGAGACGCCGTGGAGCGCCTCGATGGGCCCATAGCGCACGTGGACGTTCTCGAGCTCGAGCATCGTCAGGTTCACGCGGTGGCCTCGCCGAGGTAGACGCGGATCACATCCGGGTGCTGGCGGATCTCGCGCGGCGCACCCTCGGCGATCTTCTGGCCGTGGTCGAGGACGACGATGCGATCGCAAATGCCCATCACGACCTTCATGTCGTGCTCGACGAGCAGGACGGTGACACCACTCCGGCGGACCTGTTCGATGAGGTCCATGAGCCGGCGCGACTCGGCGGGTGTGAGCCCGGCCGCGGGCTCGTCGAGTAGCAGGAGCGCCGGCCGCGACGCGAGCGCGATGGCGATCGCCAGGTGGCGCTGCTCGCCGTATGAGAGCGTGCGCGCCTCCACGTCGAGGACTGCCGACATCGCGACGAGATCGAGGACGTCGTTGGCCCGCTCGCGGACGGCAGTCAGCTCACGCCGTTGCGCGGCTGTGCGCGCGAGTGCCGACCACACGCGGGGCACCAGACGCGCCTGCTCGCCGATCATCACGTTCTCGCGCACGGTGAGGCGCGGAAAGAGACTCGTCTTCTGGAACGTGCGGGCCACGCCTTCGCGGGCGATCCGGTGCGGGGGGAGGCCGGTCAGCGGGCGCCCGCGGAACCTGACCCGACCTCCGCTCGGCGGGAGGAAGCCCGTAATCAGGCTGAAGCAGGTCGTCTTCCCGGCGCCGTTGGGCCCGATCAAGCCGGCGATCGTCCCCTCCTCGACCGAGAAGCTGACCTCGTTGACGGCGGTGAGGCCGCCGAACCGCACCGTGAGAGCCTCGACCTCAAGCAGCGACACGGTCCGGCCGGCCCTGACGCGTGCGTCGCCAGAGTCCCCGCAGCCCTTCCGGCATGACGACGATCGCAGTCATGAGGAACGCGCCGAAGATCACGAGCCGCGCCCGCTCGGCCACCCGCAGGTACTCGGGCACGAGCGTGAAGACGAGGGCACCGAGGACCGTTCCCGCGATGCTGCCCTGGCCGCCCACGATGACCATGCTGACGACGGTCACCGTGTAGTAGAAGGAGAGCGCGGTCGGATCAACGAAGTGGACGTACCGCGCGTAAATACTGCCCGCCGCGCCCGTGAAGATCATCCCGATCACGAAGGCGATCAGCTTGAAGCGGAACGTCGGGATCCCCGCCGCTGCCGCCAGCTCCTCGTTCTCGCGAATGGCGAGAAAGGCGTGGCCTACGGTGGAGTCGAGAAGCCTTCGAGTCACGAGAATTGCCACGCCGATCAACATCAGCACCAGGTAGTAGTACCCGAGCTCGGTATGAATGCGGAACGGACCCAGGCGGACATGCGGAATGTCCGGCAGTCCCATTGGTCCCCGCGTGACCGAGGTCCAGTTCAACACGATCAGGCGCAGGATCTCAGCGAAGCCAAAGGTGACGATGGCGAAGTAGGGGCCCTTGAGCCGCAGCGAGAGCGCGCCGATGAGGAATGCGAAGATGCCCGTAACGACCGCGGCCAGCAGCAAATCGATGGGGAACGGCACGCCGAAGTTCCGCGTGAGGAGCGCGGTCGTGTAGGCTCCGATGCCGAAGAACGCCGCGTGACCGAGCGAGAGCTCGCCCAGATAGCCGAGCACAAGATCGAATCCGAGCGCCATCAAGACGAAGAGGCCGGCCATAACCAGCACGTGACGATGATACGGTCCCGACAGGAGCAGGGGCAGCGCGCCCGCCGCCGCCGCCGCGCCTACGCCCGCGGCCGTCCTCGCCGTGGGCATCGGGCTCAGGCCCCCCGCCCGAACAGCCCCTGCGGGCTGTACAGCAGCACGACAATTAGGATCACGTAGCCGATGCCGTCCTTGTAGCTCGCGCCCCCGGGCAGGAACCCGGCGCCGAGACTTTCCGCCACGCCAAGCATGATGCCGCCGAGCACGGCGCCGGGGACGTTACCCATGCCGCCCATGATGACCACGCAGAAGGCCTTGACCACGGCCCACTCGCCCATGGTTGGCTCGATCGTGAACATCGCGCCGAGGAGTCCGCCCGCCACGCCCGCGATACCGGTGCCGACGGCGAAGGTAATCGCGTACACGCGGTCGACGGGGACACCCATCAAGGCCGCGGCGTCGCGATTGCCAGCCACCGCGCGCATCGCCATGCCCCACCGCGTCCGCCGAATGAACCACGTCAGCGCGATGATGAGCGCGGCTCCCATTGCGAGCACGGCGAGGCGGAGAACAGTGATGACGACGCCCCCGAGGACGACAGGATGCCCGCCCCACGCCAGCTCGATCTCGCGAGGATCCGGTCCCCAAAGGAGCAGCGCCCCGTTCTGGAGGAAGATCGAGAGCCCGAGCGTCGAGACCACGACCGTGAACATGTGACGGCCCTTGAGCGGCCGCACCGTGAGTCGCTCGGCGAGCAATCCGGCGGCGGCAGAGCCGACGGTGGTCAGTGCGAGCGCGGCGAAGTAGTCGAGACCGAGTCCGACCGTGAGGCTGTAGGTCAGGAAGGCACCGAGCATGTAGAACTCGCCATGGGCGAAGTTGATGACGTTGAGGATGCCGAACACGAGGGTGAGGCCGATGGCGATGAGCGCGTATACCACGCCGATGGTGACACCGTTGACGACCTGCTGCAGGAAGACGGTGGTCACTCGTTGGGCGGGGACGACGTCACGCGAGGCCGAGATCGTTCATCGCGCGCCGGTAGGCGACGGCGACGGAGTCGAACTTCAGGTGCAGCTCCTCGCCGAGGTCGAAGGGGACCTGCTCAGGGCGCTGCGACTCCACCATGCGGGAGTCCTGCCTGAAGATCACATCCTCGAACTCCTGGAACACGCGATCGGACTGGCCGAGGTTGTAGTTCTGGCCGATCAGGCAGTAGCCGCTGCAGCGCTCGGCCGTGATCGGCTGCGAGACGAAGAGATAAATCAGCTTCTCGCGCCCGCCCCAGTCCATGTGGACCACGATCGTGTAGGGCAGGCGGAGCTCGTAGCGCGTGCGGCGAATGGAATTCTCGCGGTGCTCGTTCGGGAAGACCGGATACTGCGACGGGCTCTTCGCTTCCGGACGCTGGAACTCGTAGTGGAGGACGTGTCCCTCGGTCCGCACGTCGGGCGCGACGACCTTCACGCGGCTCGGGTCGCCGAGCAGCCCGGGATGCACCCATGGGAAGTGCGCGAGGTCGGTGAAGTTCTCGATCTGGCGTGAAGCCTCACTGTTCCAGGTGTACGGACCGCAGAAGACGGTCTTCCAGCCCGCCGATTCGAGCTCGGGCAGATCGGGGATCGCCCAGCGTGGCTCGTCGAGCGCGACCCAAATGAGACCGTAGCGCTCCTGGCACTGGTACGCGGTCACGCGCGCCTTGGCGGGGACGCGCGTCGGATCGTCGAGCTGGGGAATCGCGGTGCAGCGGCCGTCGACGGCATAGCGCCAGCCGTGATAGGCGCACACGATCTCGTCGCCCGCGACCGATCCGAGCGAGAGCGCGGTGCCGCGATGGATGCAGAGATCGCGGAACACGTGGGGCGTGCCGCGGCTGTCGCGCCAGATCACGAGACGCTCGCCGAGCAGCTCGGTGCGATACGGGGTGGTGCCGACGTCGCGCGCGTAAGCGGCTCCGTGCCAGCAGGCACGCAGTCGCTCCATCCGTGAAGTCACTGCCGGAGCTTGCACCGTTTCCACAACGTCCTCCCTCGGTCGCGTGGCACGTAGTATATCGAGTCCACGATACGGAACGCCAGCTACTCCGGCAGGAGGACAAGCGCGGCGATCTCTCGTCGCTGCGACCCCGCCGGCACCCTGACGTTGCGGGGGGCCCAGTGGATCATCGCCACCGACTGGTCCAAGTACTACCGGGGGAGAGTCCTGCACAGAGAGTGGGTGTGTGCCTACCGTCGTTCCCGTATCGGCTCCCTCTCAGGGTGGGGCTCCGGCGCCGGCAAGCGGCGGAGAACCGCGAGTTCTCAGGTAGACGGGCCGACATAGCGACTCCCTCCCGATGACCCGCCAGGCGTCGCCAGCGCCGGAGCCAGCCCCCGGCGGCACCTCGTCCGATCGCGGGCATGCGGAGCATCGGTCGGTAGACTGGCGACATGGCGGGGAGG
>WNFJ01688085.1_pt1 | contig 15579 bp, 12 predicted proteins | sample 5400461 | NCBI WGS metagenome assembly WNFJ01 (sample SAMN13153349, study PRJNA577476) | soil metagenome | isolation source: 115 cm saprolite on Douglas fir-dominated hillslope | place: USA:California | collected 2013-09-17 | reverse complement strand
CAATGCGGCGAACTGTTCTGGTGTCGTATGCAATTTGAGTTTTGCGGTAATACCCGTTTTCATACATTGAATTCTACCATAGTTTCACAGAATTGTCAAGAAAGAGGAAGATGTTGAACGAACAAACGTTTGTCCCCGGTGCGTATTCCGCCTACGGGTGGCGGGCTATTCCTCCCCGGCCTGAAGGCGCGGGGCTTCCTAGCCCGGCTCAGTGTGAAAGTTCCTGGCTTCGTTGGACGAATCCACATCCGGCATGAAAAGCTCCTTTCAATAATGAATTTGATAGTTCTACGTTCCGGCGGCTCGCCAGAGCGGCCTGAGCAGGCCTTCCTCCACCATATTGAGGGAGCGCTGGTAGACGCGCGACCACTGTTCATAGAGGTCCTGGTACACCCGGTGAGCTGCCTGGTCTGGCTCGTATGTCTTCTCGAAACTGACGATATCCTGAACCACGCTTTGTAAGTCGTGGTAGAGGCCTGCTCCCAATCCGGCGTAGAGAGCGGCGCCCAGCGAGGTGGACTCTTTAACCAGCGGTACTTTGACACGGCAGTTGAGGACATCGGCCAATATCTGCGGCCAGAGCGTTCCCCTGGAGGCGCCACCTGTGAAGACGATCTCGTTGAAGGTACGCCCGGTGAGCGATTCTATGATTTTCATGTGGCCATAGGAGACGTAGGCAGCACTCTCCTCAATGGCCCGGATGCACTCTTTCTTGCCTGAGGAGAACGGGTTCGATATGTCGAACTGCAGCAGTCCCGGCGAGGCATGGATCCAGCGCCTGGCGTTCATGAAGTTGGAAAAGATGCCCATTACTCCATTGGAGCCTGGAGGCACCTGGAGTGCCGCCTGCTCCATCAAGATATAGGGGTCCTGGTGTAGTTGCTGTGCCTGTTCCAACTCAAGCTGGCAGAAGGCATCACGGAACCAGCGCATGGTCAGGCCGCAGTAAAAGCCGATTCCCTCCAGCATCCACTGGCCTGGGAGAGCATGGCAAAGCGTCCTGAGTCGACTCTCTGGATCAATGAGAGGCGTATCCACGCCAACTGTATGCTGCCAGAAGGTGCCCCCGACGACGGTAAACTGCCCCGGTTCTACCTGGCCAATGCCCACGAGGCCCAACTGTGTGTCGGCACCGCCCACCACTACCGGTGTTCCTTCCTTCAGGCCAGTGTCGACAGCTGCCTGCCGGTGGACACGGCCAAGCACAGTGCCTGGTTCATACACCGGCGGCAAAACGGCAGAGTTCAACCCGCACATCTGTACGATCTCGTCTGACCAGGTACGCCGGGCAAGGTCGAACATCCCCGAGCTGGAGCCGACCGAAGGGTCCGTGACGTACTCGCCACAGAGCTTGAATAGAATCCAATCGCTAAGCATGGTGAGGTGGGCGATGCGCTCGAAGACCTCAGGTTCGTGTCTCTGCAGCCAGAGCAGGCGCGGCGGCGAGGTGATAGCTACCCAGTCGCCCCCTGTGAAGTAGATTTTCTCGGCCAGGTGGCGATCGACAAGTTCAGCGGCTTCTTCTCCGGCCCGGGAGTCCACGTTAGGACAGGCCCAGATTTCCTGGCCCGCCTTATCGTAAAGGACAATACCCTCGCGCATGCTGGTGCTGCTCACGCCCCGGATCGAGTCTGGGGTCACTCCGGGGACGGCGAGGAGCTGCCGGATACAGGCGCAGATATACTCCCAGTTGGCGTGTGTATCGAATACCTGGGAGCCGGGATATTCCGGTTGGGGGTAATGCGACCATTCCCGCTGGGCCATAGCCACCTGTCTCCCGGATGGATCAAAGAGTAGCGCACGACAACTGCCGGTACCCGCGTCTATGGCTAACAAATATTGCTCACTCATCTTGAACTCCCTGTCGTGCCGCGATTCACGACGTGCTGCATGGGCTGGCCAAGCAAATAGCGATCGATCTGAGCAGCGAGGGTTTGGACCCCACGCAATGCTGCTTCGTGCGTAGCACCACCTATATGCGGTGTGATGATTACATGCGAAAGTGATACCAGGGGGTGCGGTGAGTCGCTGTGCCAGGGCCTGAGTACATCCAGAGCTGCGCCAGCAATGTGTCGTGAGACTAGCGCTTCGTACAAAGCAAGTTCATCCACCAGAGACTCCCGCGCAGTATTGATGAAAAACGATCCCTGCTTCATCGCTGCAAACTTCCGCGCGTCAAAGAAATTGTTGGTTTCCGGTGTTACGCGAGCATGGAGAGACACAAAGTCCGAGCGCGCCAACAGGTCATCAAGATTGGTCATCCCGATCCCCTGGCCTTCTACCTGGCCAGGTGACACGTACGGATCGGACACCAGGATTGACATGCCAAAAGCCAGTGCCCGCCTGGCTACGCGGGCACCAACATTGCCATACCCCACCAGACCCAGAATATGTCCTCCCAGTTCGTGTCCGAAGAAGCGGGTGCCTTCAAAGGCGGAATCGCCAACGTGGCCCCCACGGGATACATACTCGACGCCGGTTATAATACCACGCGCCAGCATAATTATAAAAGACAGGGTAAGATCGGCAACGGCATCTGCGTTCCGCCCAGGTGCGGTGACAACCGTAATGCCCCTATCACTGGCGGCAGCCAGGTCGATGTTGACCGGTCCTCCCCTGGCAACTCCTACCACCCTCAGGCCGGGAGAAGCATCCAGAACTACGTCGGTAACAGGAGCACCATGCACGAGCAGAATCTCATCATCTTCAAGCGCATCCACCAACTGCTGCGGATTTCCAGCATATTCGCCGATGGAGCGTTCGGACGGAGTTGAGGGAACGAAGGGCGCGTCCATATCGAGCTGGATGTACCGAACCTGGTGCTCGGCCACGAGAGCCGCCAGCCCGATCTCGAACAGGCGCGTGGGTACGAAAGAGTCGCCTACTGCCAGGATCTTCACAGTGTCTGATACCTCCTAAGGGCGATGCTCGCCCGTATATATCAAGTAGTGTCAAAGTCACAGGTCGATGCGAACAGTCGCATATGGAGCCATGTCCAGCACAAGTGTGCCACCCTGCATCTCTACCTGGTCTCCGCCCTGACGAAAACGCTCCGGCTCGAACATGGCCTGCTGCGCAGTGTTTGCATCCAGGCTGCGTATCCGGGCTCGACCGGACGTGAACGGTCCGATTACCACCCGCTGCTCCGTACCCACCAGATTCACGGCCAGGAGGTGGAGTGATCCGCTGCTCTCAACAGCAAGAGCTGCGACGGACAGCGGCCGGTTCGACCTGCACGCAAAGAGAGAACCACCCTTCCATTCCGCGAGATCGGCAAAGACATGGTACAGTGGGAAGACCATGCCCGGCGCTGAAGGGAACAGGTCTGGCAATGACGAACCCGTTTCCCGTTCCATCAATCCCAGCCAGCCCGTGGTCTCATAGTAGGTGAGCGATGCCGCGCCGCTCTCCGCCAGGCATTTTATGCTCCCCACCGTCCATGCCGCGCCGAACAGCGACATCTGGCGTGAATCAACCGCATCAGGAAGCTGATCTGGAGAATGCCCGGCTTCAGCGACGGTGGCATGTGGGTTATAGCGACGTTTCAGCGTGACGGGGCTCACAATGACCGGGCGACCAGCAGAAAAGGCCTGCGCGCTCCTTACCGTCTCGGCCTGCGCCTCAAGGGTTTCGGCCAGCGAGCGCTCATCGAAGGCGTGCGCCTGGGGGATGGTGGGATAGGAAATGCCCTCCATGGCGGCGACCTGCGGCCGGGTGCGGTTCAGCTCGCAGAAGTACATATCGGTTCCCCCAATGAACGCGGCGTGAGGGGCAACGGGCCGGAGATGCTGGCGGGCCAGTTCTACCAGCCCTGGAGCTGTCGTTTCAGAAGGATGAGCGGTCTGACTACCCTCCTGCAAGACGAGGAAACGAGCAACCCGGGCTCTGCCTTGCAACAACGCTGCCAGGGAATCCAACGCGCTTGCGCTCTCCCCGGTGATAAAGAGTGCGACTTCCAGAGCGCAGCCGAGCGCCTGGCAGGCGTCAAGGGCACGGTCCAGGGCAGCGGCGTATTCCGCCGCCAGATGGAGATCGACCCGCAGGTGATCAGGCTGCAGCCTGCGCAGGAATTCGATTTCACGGGCAGTCAGGGATGCTCCGTCAGCAGGCAGGGAGAAGCCGATAGCGGGGAGATGACCGATCTGTTGACCAGGTACAAGGCGCGGCCCTTCATTGCTGTCCTCAGGGCCCTGCTCGGCTGGTGTGCCTTCTACCAGGACGGTGAAGCTCTGCGCGATGTGCGAGTCCACCTTGGCCTGATGTGGGAAGCCGAGCGACAGCGGCGTGCAATAGGTCTTAAAGGAAGCGTCGGTCCAGTTGCGTTGATCCTCCATCTCGAACAGGTCGCCTTCAAAGGTGAGCCGCGCCCGCAGGCCACCGGCCAGATCGATGGTCAGGCTATTGCACGCGGGAAAGAGCGGCACATAGTAGCCATTTTCGAAGCGCTGCGGTCCGATCAGCTCTGGCAGGCGGCCGTTGACCTCGCCCTGCGGTGTATGTGCCTGGTAAGCTCGCCCCGCACATTCGCGAAACGGGTGCAGGATGCAGAGACCGACGCGGTTGTAGCGAAAAGCGGTTTTGGCGACCCCGTCCATGTCGTAGCGGATCTGCCCACCAGGCGAGCCGACAATCCGGCCGTGCCAGGCGAAGTCGAGGTCACGAGCGCGGTGCTCTACCTCGAATTCCACTTCGAAGCTGTCCGGCTGCTGGTCAAGCCTGGTGATGCGGTGACGCCCAGGAATGGTGTTCCAGTTCTGGTCCCGCACGGCGACATAGATACGGCGCACTACCTCCAGGGAGTCGGCTCGCACATAGCGCAGATCGATGCCGTCCAGGAGGGCGGTCACTGATCCAGCTCTCAGTTCGCGCGTTGCGGGCGGCGGCCTGTCAACGCCGTACCACAACTGATATGTTGATAACGTGCGCATGTTGTCCTCCTCGTCCCTCGATAAATCGGGCTCCCTCGATAAATCGGGGAGCTACTGCGCGGAGTCCTGGCGTCCCGAGCCGGGAATAGGCGTACCGGGAGGATCCACCAGGATACCCAGCGTCTGGCCGCCATCCAACACGAGGGTCTGGCCCGTGATATATGAAGATTCGCTGGAGGCCAGGAAGAGAACCGCCTTTGCCACGTCGATGGTCTCGGCGAAGCGGTTGAGCGGGATATGTTTCAAGTATTCGGCTGCCAGGATAGGATCTTCTGTCACCCACGCGGCTATACGCGTCAGGACAACGCCAGGGGCGACAGCGTTCACACGGATGCCATAGCGGGCCAGGTCGATGGCTGCTGAGCGCACGAAGGCCACAACGCCCCCTTTGGACGTATTGTAATGGGCCAGGTTCGATTCGACCCAGAAGGCGTTGGTGGAAGCCGTCACAACGATTGTTCCCCCGCCAGATCGAGCCATCACCCGGCCAGCTTCCTGGGCACAGAAGAAGACGCCCGTGAGATTGACATCCAGAATGCGCTGCCAGCTAGCGTCGTCGATCTCCAGCAGAGGCTGGGCATCGGCAATGCCGGCGTGGGCCACCATTACGTCAAGGCGGCCAAAACGTTCGATACATGTCTCCACTGCGCGATGCACATCCTCCCGGCGGCTTACATCGCCGCCGACGCACGCAGCCATGTTACCTTCGGGGGATAATTGCCGCGTGGTCTCCACGGCCAGTTCGGCATCCAGGTCGAAGATCAGGACGCGCGCCCCCTGCCGGATAAATTGCTCGGCGATAGTACGCCCGATCCCCTGGGCCGCGCCGGTGACTATGACTGCCTTTCCGGCAAATTCGCTGTTGCTCATAATTGCCTGTGTCCTTTCCCTGGCAATCATCGGCGTCTACGGGTAGGTCATCAGCGGCTTGATAGAGATCATGTGGCCGCTACCGGATTCCAGTACGATCTTGAGCACCGGCTCCGATTCGAGGTAGTAGAACTTGATGTTGTCGCCAATTGCGCCGCTCATGAGCGGCGTCAAGCCCATCTTCTCGAAGTTCTGGAGGTTCTCTTCGTAGTTTGCCCCGGTACCCATGCAGGCGATATGATGTACACCTTCGCCGTGCTGTTCCAGGAACTCCTTGTAGATGCTTGGGCCTTCCAGAGGCTGGATGAACTCGAAGTCAACCGGTCCGACATGAGTTTCTGCGTTCATGAACGTGAATGCGGTTGGCTTGCCGCGCAGGTATGTACTGTGCAGCAGTGGCGGCTCCGCCAGGTAAATGCTCCAGGGACCCCAGCCGAGCGTTTTATGGTAAATCTCTACCATCTTCTTCACATCACGAACCACTACTCCGATCTGTGTTATTGCAATACCTTTGAAGGAACCCATATCGTGCGCCATGTGTCATTCTCCTTTCACCGTGTGTATGAAAAAGTTGTAGGCAACCGAGCGTAGGGGCCGATAAATCGGCGCTGGGCGCGGTAAACCGGCCCCTACGGATGTCCGCATTATTTTGTTAATTCGCATAATCGGCGCTGGGCGCGGTAAACCGGCCCCTACGTTTGCCCGCTCCCATTGGATGTATTGCCTACGAACAATTCATACATTCCCTTTCACCGGTGGATATGATGACGAACTGCGGAACTCCAGCACCGGTCGACCCGGAGGTGTGCCAAGGTACACCTCCGGGTGGATGTGTAATCAGGCCGATCCGTGAGCGGGCTCGGTAGATTCCGGCGTCTCTGGCACTTCGAAAGCGCTCTCACCTGCTTTGGTGAGCCATTCTTCCTTGCCCCGAGCTCTCATCACGAAAAGTATCCCAACCCCTATGAGGAACCAGATAGCTATGGTGGGGAGAGCCCAAACGAGTGGAACCGTAGGGAAGGGGTTGAACAACTCGTAGCCCAGCCAGATCAGCGCTAAAGTCGAGAGGATCGGGAAGACGGCGTGGTAGAAGATATTGAACTCACTACGATATTGCCGCCAGTAGAGCAGGAAGACGCCCAGGTTGCCCATGGCGTAGACGATGAGCACGGCAAGAACCAGGACAAAGCTCTCAAAGCCATAGCCATTGACCGCGCCGAGCCACAAAGTGAGGCCAACCCCTGTCACAAGGTTCACGATCCACTGCAAGATGATCGTGTTGACCGGCGTCTTATAGACGGGATGCACCTTAGTGAGCACCGACGGCAGCGAACCGGACCGGGCCATAGCGAACCACATGCGCGTCCCTATGTTGCAGACGGCTATCACCACGTCGAATTTAAAAGAGCAAAAAGTATCAACCACCATAATGGTCCCCACACGCGCTTGGCCACTACAACGGCAGGCAGTTCCGCAGAGGTGGGCAGGGAGCCAATTTTACTGGTACCCCAGCCGATAATGATCGCCCAGGTTACCAGGATCAAGAAGACGCCGAGCAAGATGATCGAGCCGATAACCGCCCGGGAGACGTTCCTGGTCGGATTAGCGCTCTCCTCTGCCAGAGGCGCTGCGCCATCCCAGCCGGTGTAGGCCTGAAGAGAGAAGACGATGGCAAGGGCGAATCCACCGAGGTTGGGGATGTTGGCAGGATTGTAGGATATGAAGTTGACGCCTCCTGGACCAGGATTGGCAAGAGCCCAGATCGCCAGGAGCGCGACAAGCCCCATCTCGATGATGCCGAGGACGAGCAGTACCCTACCTGAGATCGTGATGCCGCGGTACTGGAGAAGGGCAACGGCGGTGATAACCACAATCATAAATACGATTGTAAACCAGGGCCAATTGATGCCCCAGTTCGCCTGTAGTTCCTGCTGCAGGATGTTGCCCATGTAGATCGACACGATGCCACCAACGGTAGGCGCGTAGAGAATAAACAGCCAGGCTACCAGCCACCCGGCGCGTGGATGTATGCTACGGCTGATATAGGTATAATAGCCGCCAGCGGCAGGCATCTTTTTGGTGAACTGGACCAGGACAATGCCAAGCATGAGGGTGATTACGAAGGCTATGGGATAGGCAAGGGGGGACGTGACCCCTGCAAAACTGACAAGGAAGGGGGTAAAGAATAAAGCGGCGATTGCCGGAGCGATGGTCGTAACGCTCTGCATCAGCACCTCGGGCAAATGCAATGCTCCTGCCTTCAGTTCGGTTGATGCAACCATTACCTTGTCTTCAGCAGAGGTCGTAGCGAGATCTTTCGAGGCCATAGTTCTCTCCTCTTTATTGTGAGTCAGATAGCAACGACTACCCAGTCAGACCTGGGGTTGTAACCTCACCAAAGCAGCCCACTCCCTGGGCTATGTGACAAGTTCCTTTCTTAACCTGCTTTCCCTCCTTTCATTTGCGGCCACCTGGACTTTTCAGGTCCTGAGCGTACAATTTCCTGCGCTGTCGTCTCATCTGTTACCAGGACAGCGACATAGCCTGAGCGCAGAGCACCCCGTATCGCGGCATACTTTTCGGGACCGGCAGCAACTGCCACGACGGTGGGAATGTGAGCGAGTGCTTCCCGTTCAATCGCGATCAAGCGATCGTCGAGGATTGTGACCGGTTCTCCCTTGATATCGAAAAAGCGGGCAGAAACGTCGCCCACCGCGCCCGATTGCAGGAGGCGCTTGCGGTCTTCGGCACTGAGGTGGCCGTAGCGCACCAGGGGAGCACTATCCTCCAGGTTCCCAATGCCAACCAGCGCCAACTGGCTGTTGGCAGCAGTTTGAAGAGCGGCCCTGATGGAACCATCTCTGAGCATCGCCTGTTTGATGTCGGGAGAGTCCACCAGCAGTGGAGCCTGCAGGTAGTGGACCCGACTGCGGGGATAAAGAGAAGCAATGTGACGAGCCAGCTCATGCCCTTGAATACCTGGCATGGCTCTGCCGAAGCCGCCCAGGAGCATGGAGATATCCAGGTCGGATACTGTGCCAGTTGGCAGCAGGGGAATCATTGCAGACAGCATCCTGCCAAAGGAGAGACCCAGGCGTGCGCCATTGGTCAGCATGCTGCCGAAGTAATCCGCCGCAGCAGAAGCTACCGCGGAACTGCCGCCGTCGTCATCTGCTACCACCACGGCTCTTTTAAGTCCGAAACGATCGGCCAGGTCACGCCCGAGGTCCACATCGAGGCGGCGCGGGCGGCGAATCTCGATACGTACGATTCCTTCATCGCGCGCCTTTTTGAGATGCCTGGAGACGGTGGCAGGATCAACCCCCAGGTCACGTGCTATGCGGGCCTGAGTTTGACCAAGTACGTAAAACCGCGTTGCCAGATCCACAAGAAATTCGATGTCTTCTTTGTCCATGCGATATCATGCTCCAGAGCAAGCTGGCAGTGCAATTTCTTGCATTGAAATCATGGATTTGAAATAGTATACCATCCAGAGACGGACAAATCAAGGGTTTGTGCTCCAACTGCGAGCGGGAGGCGGCAGAAATTAGCGCCGCCGACCAACACCTAAAGTCTGGCCGCCATCGATGGGGATAACAGCACCCGTGACCCAGGACGCGTGTGGATCGACCAATTGAACAATCCACCACGCGAGTTCTTCCGGGGCGCCCATGCGTCCCAAAGGCACCGTTGCCGTCAGGTCCGCGTGGACTTTGTCGATGTCATCTCCGAGCGTGGCGAGAATGGGAGTAGCGGCGGGTCCAGGAGCTATGGCGTTGACACGGATGCCGTCGCTGGCAAGTTCTGCAGCCAGGCAGCGCGTCAGGTGCTCGACCGCGGCCTTGGTCAGCGAGTACAGCGCGTTCTCAACCCTGACCCACGAGCCGACGGAGGAACCCAGGTTTACGATTGCAGGCGCCGGGGAGCGGCGGAGAGCGGGAAGCGCAGCCTGGATTAAAAAGAATACGCTGCGCACGTTGGTCGCCACCTGCTCATCGAACTCGGCGAGGGTGAACTGGTCAAACGGTTTTGCTACGAGTCCCGCGGCATTATTGATCAGCACATCGATGCGCCAAAAGTGGGCGAGGACGCGTTCGACAATTTCTCCCGGCGCGCTTGCCAGTGCCAGGTCCGCCGGCAGCGACATGGCTTCGCCTCCCGCGGCCTCGATGGCACGGGCAACCTCTGAGAGCTTTTCCTGCCGCCGGCCGACCAGTATCACGATCATACCCCGCTCGCCAAGAAGGCGAGCCGTGGCGGCGCCGATGCCAGAGCCCGCGCCTGTGACAATGGCTACGTATTTGTCCGTGGGAAGTGCGTGGCTCGTCATCGACATTTCCTTCCGGCTCAGATTGCTGTCATACCCCCGTCCGAGACCCAGGCGGCTCCAGTTACATAAGCGGCCTCGTCCGAGGCAAGAAAGAGCATGACAGCCGCTACTTCCTCTGGCTCGCCGGGACGTCCCAAAGGGATGGTGCGCAGGAGACTTTCACGTTCCTGGTCGTTTTCCATGAAATATTTCGTCATGGGGGTATTGGTGAAACCAGGGATAACCGCATTGACGCGGATGCCATGACGGGCATAATCGTTGGCCATAACCCTTGTCAGGCCATAGACACCTGCTTTGCTCGCGCTATAGGCGGAGTAGCCCGGAGCGCAGCCGAAGAGTCCCGTGGGGGACGCGGTACAGATGACACTCCCACCGCCAGAGGCAAGGAGCGCACGAATACCATACTTACAGGTAAGGAAGACACCAGTGAGGTTAGTGGCGATTGTCCTGTCCCATACCTCTTTCTTGAGTTCGTCGACGCGGGCATCCTCACCGATGAGTTCGACTGCTGCATTTGCGACGACGATATCTAGACCACCCCAGCGTGTAACCGCCTGTTCGATGGCATGCGCGACCTGGCTTTCATCGGTCACATCCGCTACGAGTGGAAGGGCCTCGCCGCCTGAAGCTGTGATGAGGGAGACCACCTCACCGGCGGCGCTTCGATTGATGTCGATGATACCAACCCTGGCTCCCTCACGGGCGAACCTGATAGCCGTCGCCCGGCCTATCCCCATGCCAGCTCCTGTGATGATCGCTCGCTTGCCAGCAATGCGTCCGCTGCTCATGCTGTTGCCTCCATGCTTATTCAAATTTTATGCGCGTTCAGGCGCATACGCAAAACCATGCCGCTGGATCCATCGAGATATCTGCTCCTAGCCATAGCAAACATACGGTGCAATATCTTGCACAGCATTCATGGATTTGAGAATAGTATACCATCCAGGAGCGGGTAGATCAAGAGGCAGCGGCAATCGCCACCTTCATGCCCCTTTCTTTCCGCCGGAGATGCTGGATGAAAGTGCAGAGCGGGCTTCAAAGAGAGGTCGGACGCTCGCCCTGCCTACTTTGCGCCAGCGCTCGCTCCAATCCGTGCCCCAGCCGTCCTGTGGAGGGGGGCAGATCTCAGCATGGATGCCCGCCTGTTCTAGCTTATCTACCAGCCGTCCGGTAGCATGCTCACCCCCTGGATCGGCATCCAGCGCCAGGATGACCGTGGTCACGTGCGCAGGAATCCAATCAGGGCGGATCGCCGTTCCCGCCAGCGCTATCACGTCGGCTGGTCGCATGCCCGCGGCAAGTAGGGCGAGTCGATCAAAGGCCCCTTCTACCAGGATGAGGCTCCTGGAATAGGTTTCCGGGTCATAGCCGAACCAGCCCGCCGGGTTGGTCTTGACCCAGCGACGAGTTGTCCTGGAGCGATCCAGGAGGGACTTGTGCAGGTGCTCATCCATGCCAGGAGCCCAGCGCCAGAGGGAGCGTCCGATGTACCCCTGGCCATCAGGGGTGTGCAGCGGTAAGAGTAACCGGTCCGTCCAGCGCTGCAAGAGCGCGCGCTTTGCCCGCAGTTCCGGCAGGCACAGGAGTCCTGGCGGCAGGTAGCCAATACCGGCTGCGCGGGCAATATGAAGCGGGATGCCGCGCTCACGCAGGTAGTCCTGCGCCCGCGCGGATTGTGCCATGGCATTGCGCATCAATTTGTCCAGGGAAAGCAGCGCCTGCCGTTCCTCCTGCTGCCACCGGGGTGGCGTTGGTGAAGGCAGGAGCAATACCGGCTGAGCGACACGCGGTAATTGCGCCCGAAGAGGCTGTCTCAATGAGTGTATAGCAGGAGAGACTTCCTGGTTCTGCAATGTTAGGAGACGCTGCGCTAAGCGGGGATTCCATTCCTCTACCAGTACCGTGGCTTCACAGGCGGCATTGAAGCAATGTCCCCACCCGGTCCCGCGATTGATGGACAGGGAGCGCTGGTGATCGCTGCCGTGAATATGACAATAGGCCCGGACGTAATCTCCCTGGTAGAGCGGATCGCGCAGTTCTCGTTGAGAAATCAGTTGTATTTGCCTGTCGTTGCGTGTGATTATTTCGACCATGACCTTGTGCAAAGCTTTTAGAGAACTAATCTACCAGGACAGTGAAGAACAGATGTTCTATTCATATATTTATACGAAATAAATAAACGTAAAGTTTCCTGGCTTTCTTGCGCGGCTCACGCGGTTCTGTGAGCAGTATGGGGTACATGTGCCTGACCGGTTCTCCGCGTGAGAACACTCGTACTAACTTATTCTGCCTGTGGAGCGCAAAAACGGAATGTGGCGGCGGTTCTGTTCGCTCCATCTTCATCCTGCACGGAGAACGAACGTCGAACGCTCGGAACCTTCCAGCTTTGCATTAATGTTTTATACTCAAGTAGACAAACGTTCTACCTGTTGGATCGGCAGCAAGCTGAAAAGGAGTTCGATTATGAATAGCAATGCTCTTTCGTTGATGAGCGTATATGAAGGGTGGGATGGTCACCAGGTGGCGCTGGTGCGGGCCGTCGCCCCACTGTCGCCCGCCCAACTGGCCTGGCGCGGAGCGCCGCACTTGCGTTCGGTGGGGGAACTGATCGCGCATATCATTACCGGGCGGATCGGGTGGATTCATGATATTCTGGGGGTCGAGGGTCCTGAGGTGATCCGGTGGTTCGAGACCTGGAGTGCCGGGGACACGCTCAAGCCGGGCACGGAGGAGAATGCCGCTGCCCTGGTCAGTGGGCTGGAGGCTACCTGGCAGATGATCGAAGGCGCGCTCACCCGCTGGACGACCGATGATCTGGGCAAGACCTTACGACATGTCTGGCAGGGGAAAACCTGGGCAATTTCGCGCCAGTGGATTCTCTGGCGCATTATGGACCACGATATCCATCATGGTGGCGAGCTCGCCTTCGCGCTGGGGATGCAGGACATTACGATCCCCGACCTGGGCGATGCGGGGGGACACCTTACCGAAGTTCCTTTGGCCGAGGACAGGGCGATGTAAAAGTCGCTGGTGCTTCATCTCCGTAGGGGCGAGTGGGGAGTGGATGGGTGGAGTGGGCCTTTATGGACGCTGTCTGGGGGACAGTATGGCCCGTCCCGCCGTCCCTGCCTATGCCTCCCGACTCTGTCATTGGTCAAGGCGATGTGGCCGACGCGGGCGACCATAAAGGCCCTCCCCGCGCCGCTCCACCACCCTCGCCCCTACGGGGGGGGAGCCACCTGAGAAGAGGCTTTTTTAACCGCCCTGGGCCGGGGAGTCTTCAGCAGACTCGGAGTAAGACAGAGTGGTATAATCAGTGCTACAGTGATTCCACGCTAGCGGCTTACTGTATTCTGAGAGGAATGCTATAAATGCTGAACGAACTGCAAAAAACTGTATCTCAAACAGAAACTGCAAGGGACTCCTTACAAGGTTCTCGCGTCCCGGTAACGCTCGATATTTTGCTGGAGATGCGTTTTCCGGATGATATCACTATTTCATCTGACGGCAAAAAAGTCGCCTTCGTGGTATGGGAAAACGTTCCCGACGAGCCTAAACGGCGGGGGCGCATCTGGGTAGCTGATACATCCGGCGGTGAAGCACAGCCCTTTAGCAAGGGGAAACGTGGGGAAACCTGTCCTCGCTGGTCACCGGATGGCAAACAACTGGCCTTCATCACGCAGGCCGAAGGAGAGAAAGAAAAAGAAAAGCCACAGCTATACCTGATGCCTGCCGAAGGAGGCGATGCCAGGCAAGTCTGTAAGATGCCAAATGGGATCAGCGACCTGGCGTGGGCGCCGGATGGCAGCCGCATAGCCTTTATCTCGCTGGAGGGAGAGGAGCCGAAGAACGATCCTAAGGTTATCTCGCCCGGACGCCAGCGCCGCCTGTGGACGGTCCGCCCAGATCATACTATCCCGGAGCCGGTGGTACCCGATGGCATAACCGTCTGGGAATATAGCTGGTCGCCCGACAGCAAACAACTGGCGCTCTACTATTCTACTGGTCCAGGAGATACGGACTGGTATCGCGGCCAGATAGGGGTGGTCGCGGCAGGCGGGGGAGCGGTGCGCCAGCTTACGCACTTGAGCTGGCAGGCCAGGGCCCTGGCCTGGTCGCCCGATAGCAAGCAGATTGCCTATGTCTCGGGCAGGTGGAGCGACCCGGGACGCGGCAGCGGTGAGATCTTTACGGTTTCACTGGAGAGCGGCCAGACGCGCAACCTGACGCCGGGCATCACGTTCAGTCCGACCTGGTGCTGCTGGTTCCCTGACGGTCGACATCTTCTCTACGCGGCCTGTAAGGATGTCACGCACCAGATTGGTATGCTTGACAGCAGCGATGGCACGATCATTTTGCTCGAGGGGGATTTTGTGATGCAGTGGGATCAGCCAAGTCTTTCGACAACACCGGATCGCCGCAGCTTTGCCACCATCCACTCGAACCACCAGCGTCCCTATGACGCCTGGTTCGGCGAATTCACCTACGAAGGTGATAGGGCGAAAGGCATCATATGGCGCCGCCTCTCGCGGCTGAATCCCATTGCTGAAGAAACGCTGGCTGTCTCGGCGAGCGAGCACATCAGTTACGAGAGTGTCGATGGCTGGCGGGTCGATGGACTTTTTATTCCTCCACTCAAGCGCAAAAACGGTGCGCTGCCACCACTCTACGTCGATGTGCATGGCGGGCCATCGGGAGCAGAATGCGATTTCTGGGATGGCTTCACGCAATTATTCGCCGCGGCAGGCTATGCAGTGTTTAAACCGAATATGCGCGGCAGCTGGGGACATGGCACGGCTTTTGCCGACGCGGTGCTTGGCGACATGGGCGGCAAAGATTTCCAGGATATCTTGAACGGCGTCGAATACCTGGTTAGAGAAGGCCTGGTAGACGGCAGCCGGGTTGGTATCGGCGGCTGGAGTAACGGGGGCTACCTGACCGCGTGGGCAGTTACGCAGAGCAATCGCTTCAAGGCTGCTATGATGGGGGCGGGCATCTCAGACTGGCATAACATGCATGCGCAGACGAATATCGCTGATGCCGATATCCTGCTGCTGGCTGCCGATCCGCTCGAGAATCCTGAGGTCTATCGCAAACACTCGCCGCTGACCTATGCTGGCCGCGTGACCACGCCAACGCTGATCCTGCATGGGGAGGATGACCCGGCGGTGCCGGTGGCCCAGGCATACGCCTTTTATCGAGCCTTGCGAGAGCGAAATGTTCCTGTCGAATTAGTCGTCTATCCCCGCGAAGGGCACGGCCTGAACGAGAAGGCACATCTACGTGATGCGATTGAGCGGCAGCTGCGCTGGTTCGAGCGCTATCTACAATGAGCAGTATCTTCCTATGACAGAACACATTGACTACGAGAACATCTTCACACCCCAGGGCATGCTGGGCCACGTTTCCAAGCATCCGAACCTGGACTTTCTCATGAACATCTTCAATATC